>VFQQ010004771.1_pt1 | contig 11700 bp, 8 predicted proteins | sample 3512341 | NCBI WGS metagenome assembly VFQQ01 (sample SAMN10412373, study PRJNA504923) | tailings metagenome | isolation source: Relicate 2 Philex TSF1 revegetated site | place: Philippines: Tuba, Benguet | collected 2017-08-29 | reverse complement strand
CGTCGACTGCGAATCGACCTTCGTCATTACCGCCGACGAGGGCCTGCGCGGCGGCAAGACCATCCCGCTCAAGGAAAACACCGACAAGGCGATCGACATCGCCGCCAAGAACCACGTCAGGGTGAAAAGTGTCGTCGTCGTGCGCCGCACCGGCGGCAAGGTTGGCTGGGCTCCGGGCCGCGACGTCTGGTATCACGACGAGGTCGCCTCGGTTAAGCCCGACTGCAAGCCGGAAAAGATGAAGGCGGAAGACCCGCTGTTCATCCTCTACACCTCGGGCTCCACCGGCAAGCCGAAGGGCGTGCTGCACACCACCGGCGGCTATCTCGTCTTCGCCTCGATGACCCACCAATATGTCTTCGACTATCATGACGGCGACATCTACTGGTGCACCGCCGATGTCGGCTGGGTCACCGGCCACAGCTACATCGTCTACGGGCCGCTCGCCAATGGCGCGACGACGCTGATGTTCGAGGGCGTGCCGAACTACCCGTCCGCCTCACGTTTCTGGGACGTGGTCGACAAGCACAAGGTCAACATCTTCTACACCGCGCCCACCGCCATCCGCGCGCTGATGGGCGCCGGCGACGACCATGTGAAGAAAACCTCGCGCAAATCGCTGCGCGTGCTCGGTTCGGTTGGCGAGCCGATCAACCCGGAAGCCTGGGAATGGTACTTCAACGTCGTCGGCAACAAAAAGGTGCCGATCGTCGACACTTGGTGGCAGACTGAGACCGGCGGCATCCTGATCACGCCGCTGCCCGGCGCGACCGACCTGAAGGCAGGCTCGGCGACGCGGCCCTTCTTCGGCGTCCAGCCGCAGCTTGTCGACAATGACGGCAAGGTGCTGGAAGGTGCCGCCGACGGCAATCTCTGCATCGTCGACTCATGGCCCGGCCAGATGCGCACGGTCTACGGCGACCACGAGCGCTTCATCCAGACCTATTTCTCCACCTACAAGGGCAAATACTTCACCGGCGACGGCTGCCGCCGCGATGCCGACGGCTATTACTGGATCACCGGGCGTGTCGATGACGTCATCAACGTCTCGGGTCACCGCATGGGCACGGCGGAGGTGGAATCCGCGCTGGTTTCCCACGACAAGGTCTCGGAAGCCGCCGTCGTCGGTTATCCCCACGACATCAAGGGCCAGGGCATCTACAGCTATGTCACGCTGATGAGCGGCGTCGAATGGTCGGAGGATTTGCGCAAGGAACTCATCGCCCATGTCCGCAAGGAGATCGGCGCCATCGCCTCGCCCGACAAGATCCAGTTCGCGCCGGGCCTGCCGAAAACGCGCTCGGGCAAGATCATGCGGCGCATCCTGCGCAAGATCGCAGAGGACGATTTCGGTGCACTTGGCGATACCTCAACGCTCGCCGATCCGGCGGTGGTCGACGACCTCATCGAGAACCGGCAGAACAAGAAGGCGTAGGCATGCGCCCTCCTCTTGAAGGATGGGTGCCGCACAAGAATGCGGACACCGTTGCAGATTTGCACTTGCGAAACCGGACAAACAGTCCCACCTTCGGGTTGTGTTCAACAAATGAAAGGAGGTGATCCGATGTCGAGTGGTTTCGGTTTTCAGAGCGAGGGCTCAGCGGATTACCTTTCTGGGGAGCAGTCTCTCCTTTAAAGGTTTTGACGTGCGGCTTGCGACCCTGAGGGATCGCGGCTGACGCCACGCACTGGACGAAAGTCACGGGAAGGCCGCCTGCTTCGTTGGAAGCGGCGGCCTTTTCCGTTTCTGGGGCGACGTTCCGGCCAAGTCTATTTGGTCAAGGCGAGCGCCTCGATATTGCCGGCGATTTCCTGGAAGGCGCTGTTCAGCTGTGCGCCCGTCGAGGTCTCGTAGTAATGCTTGACCGAGCCGCTGTCGGGGCTGGCGCAATCCTTCATCGTCGCCTTGGCGTTGGTTTCGGTCAGTTGAAAACCGATCGAGAAGATTTCGATGCCACCGTCGCGCATGGCCTTGCACAGTTTCTTCGCTGCGTCGCGCGTCGCCTGCTTGCCGGCTGCGTTGTAGGCAGCCTTGTAGTCAGTGACGTCAAAGTATGAAAGGTTGAACTCGCCGTCCGTCATGAGGATTGCATATTTCGCGACCTTCTTGGGCTCGAGCTTGGCCGGGCGCGCAGCCTCCCCCACTACATCACCCCATTTTTCGGACAGCATGTACCAGGTCCACTGGACACCGATATGGCCTGCCGTGCCGCCGAGGGCCTTGAACTCATCTATTCTCTTCTTGAGCGCCGCAGCGTCCGCTGTCAGCGGCATGACTTCCGCATCCGGGCATTTGTTGGTTTTGTAATAGTCGGCATAATCGTTGAGGAGATAGTCACGATGAACCATCGACGTGCCAGGGCCTGCGTCAGTGTATTGATGCGAGCCCGGCCGTTCGGTGGCACAGCTGTCCTTGGAACCTCCGCCCGAAACCGGTTTCGCATCCTCCGTCCCGCCAATGAAGCTCCGAGACGTGGAATTTGTCTCCACAAATACGCTCTTTGCCGCGAGTGCTCCAACATTCACCGAATTGGCGTAGGGAACGATCGCCACGCGTACACGCGGCTTGGTCGCATCCTGCCCTTTAAGGAACGTGTCGACCGCATTCTTCGCTGCCGTCTTGAGATCGCCGATCTTGTCGCCGTTCTTGTCTTTCTCCATCGATCCTGTGACATCCAGCATCATCGCCACTTCGATCTTCCTGTCGGAATAAACCGCAGCCGACTCCGTCCCGATGCGCGGATCGCCGATGCCGAACAGGGGGAAGGCCAGCACGACATTGGCATGGGCTGTGGCCGTTATCGTCCGTGCCGTCTGGTCGACGACGAGGGTATCGAGCACGAAACGGTCCTTTGTCGAGAATCGCGACGTACTATTGGCGACGAGGAAAGCCTCGACCATCGTGCGCGCATCCTTCTCCTCGATCGTACCCATGGTCAGGTCGCGCGCCGTCGAGGTTACCGCCGAATCGAGAGCAGACTGGAGGCTCGATTTCACGTTCAGCGACTGCGCGACATTGATGCCGAACCCGATGGCCAGAAGCAGCACCGACATGGATACCGCCGCCATCAAGGTGAAATTGCCACTTCGATTGTTCGCGAAATCGGATAGTGCCAGCGCCATACGCATGGTTTTCGCCCCTCAGCCAAGAAACCCGAGAGCGTCGTAGCAGGAATTTCATCGAATCGGGTTTACAGCCTGGGGTTCAATCAGCCCGACAGATATAAGCTTTTGATTTCGAACTGAATTGATGAATCCTGTGCTTAATCGCCGGTAAACCGGGCGTCTCAATTGCACCAGCTTTCGCGCCGGCCGCCCCAATAGGGCCGCACGAGGCGCAGCGTCAGCAGGATTTCACTTACGGCCTCTCCATCCTGCGTATCGACGTCGGCGAGCACCCGCCCGTAATATTTGGCGCCGCCGATGTTGGAGATCGTCACCTTGCCGCTGCCGAGCAGATCGGAAAGAACGGCGCGCGCCTCAAGCGCTGCCGAACGTTCGGCCACGCAGCGGCTTTTCATTTCCGGCGCGTCGATGCCGCGAATGCGGATATTCACCCGCACCGATTGTCCCGGCCAGACATGGGCGTCGGCGAGGAACGTATCGCCGTCCAGAACCGTCACCACGCTCGCCTCGACCGGCCCCTTGAATTGCGCCGCATCCGCCGGTTGAAACAGGGCAAGCGCTGACATCCAGCCGAAACATCCGGCAGTCACCCATCTCTTTGCCCTGGCGAATCGTCGCTGATCCATTCCAAGGTATTTATTCCTAGTCAGAATTCAATGCAACGCCATTCAGGCAAGCATCTGCGCATCGAAGGTGCGGTCGATACCGTGAGGAGGTGGCGTGGCCGGATGGCTTTCCTGCTCGTAGGTCCAGACCTTGAAGCCGGTCAGGGTATGAGCGCCGAAGCTGTGCAGCAGCGGCACGTCGGTTGCGTCGCGCCCGCGCGCGATGGCCACGCGCCCGATGCGGCGCGTATTGTGACGGGCGTCGAACGTGTACCATTTGCCGTCGAGGAAAACCTCGAACCAGGCGTTGAAATCCATCGGCGACGGGTCCGGCGGAATGCCGATATCGCCGAGATAGCCGTTCACATAGCGGGCCGGAATATTCATGCAGCGGCAAAGCGCGATCGCCAGATGGGCAAAGTCGCGGCAGACGCCGACGCGTTCGTCATGCGCCTGCGCGGCGGTCCGCGTGGCGCGGGCATAGCCGTAGCCGAAGGACAGCCGGTTGTGGACATAGTCGGTGATGGCCTGCACCCGCGCCCAGCCGCCCGGCAGATGGCCGAACTGCTGCCAGGCGATGTCGCCGAGATGGTCGGTCTCGCAATAGCGGCTGCCGAGAAGGTAGCCCAGCACCTCGTCGGGCAGATCCTGCACCGGCATTTCCCCGGCCAGGGTGTTCAGCTCGTCGGGTTCGCCGCTGTCGTCGACCAGCGCGTCGTAGAGAATGCGGAAACCGCCCGCCGGCGCCATGAAGCGGCGGCAGACATTACCGTGAACGTCTTCGTAGGTGCGATTCGGAACGCTCGGCGAGGTCAGCACCCGCGTCTGCCGCTGGATGTCGGCCTGCCGTTCCTTGCAGATTTCCAGCACCGATATCACCGGCATTGGCTGCGTGCATTCGATGGCAATTTCGTAGCCTAGCCTGATCAGCATGGCACTACCTCGCGCTCTTGAGAGGAGATTTTCATCTCAACGCGTGATGCCGGCTATCGTTCCGAGGATGAGGGAGGCGAATGGCAGAGGGCTGACAGAATTCCCCTCTCCGTCTCGGCTTCGCCGAGCCACCTCTCCCCATTACATGGGGCGAGGAACCCAAGTTCTGCGATGTCGCGACCTCAGCGAGTGCCGGTTCCTCGCCCCACAAAGTGGGGAGAGGTGGCTCGCGTAGCGAGACGGAGAGGGGTCTTTTCTTATGAAGCCTCTCTCAAAAGTCGCTCGCCAGACCCTTTATCTCCCAATCACCATAGCGCACCGGCTCGTTGCCGCCGCGCCCGCCAATCTCGCGCGGCAGAGCCGCTTCCTCCGCGAGATATGCCTGGCGCCGGGCTTCCGCTTCCTTCAGCGCGCGCTCGGCTGCCGGCGACAGCGCCTTGCGCTCCTCCGTGGCCGTCCCGTCATTCTCGGTCTTGCTCTCGGACATCGCAAACTCCCGCAGCGGATGATTGAAACCGGACGAATTGTTTCCCATCATATAGCGAAGTTTTATCGCGTATCGACCCTTTCCTTGAACGCGTTCACGGAGCCGACGAATGAACATCATGCGAACCGCAATGCTGCTGGCCTTCATGACCGCGCTGTTCATGGCTGTCGGCTATGTCATCGGCGGCTCGGGCGGCATGATGATCGCCTTCCTGATGGCCGCCGCCATGAACCTCTACAGCTACTGGAACGCCGACAAGATGGTTCTGCGCATGAACCATGCCGTCGAGGTAGACGAGAAGAACGCGCCTGAATATTACGGCATCGTGCGAGCCCTGGCCGAACGCGCCGGCCTGCCGATGCCGAAGGTCTATCTCATCGACAATCCGCAGCCCAACGCCTTCGCCACTGGACGCAACCCGCAGAATGCGGCGGTCGCCGCCTCCACCGGCCTGCTCCAGCGCCTGTCGCATGAGGAAGTGGCCGGCGTGATGGCGCATGAGCTGGCCCATGTCCAGCACCGCGACACGCTGACCATGACGATCACCGCGACCCTTGCCGGCGCGATTTCCATGCTCGGCAATTTCGCTTTCTTCTTCGGCGGAAACCGCAACAACAACAATCCGCTCGGCTTCGTCGGCGTGCTGGTGGCGATGATCGTCGCCCCGCTTGCCGCCGGCATGGTGCAGATGGCGATCAGCCGCACGCGCGAATATTCCGCCGATCGGCGTGGCGCGGAGATCTGCGGCAATCCGCTCTGGCTCGCATCGGCCCTTGACAAGATCGCCCGCAACGTCGAACGCATCCACAACCCCGACGCAGAGCGCAATCCCGCAATGGCTCCGCTCTTCATCATCAATCCCCTTTCCGGCGAGCGCATGGACAATCTTTTCTCGACCCACCCCGATACGGCAAATCGAATTGCCGCGCTGGAGGAGATGGCTCGCCAGGGCATGGGCGGCAGCGGTGGCGCGCGTCCTGCCCCCGCCCCACGCAATCCCGAACCACGCAATCCCGAACCGCGCGAGGCCGGTCCGTGGGAAGCCCCGGCAAAACCTGCCGTCGAGGAAAAGCCGACGCAGCCGAATTCCGGACCATGGGGCCGCAACCCGACCGGGCCGAAAGGCCCATGGTCGTGACCGTGAACGACCGTAAGCGCTCCAAACCGAAACCATTCAGGCAATCGGAATACCAGAGACAAGAGGATGCCAATGCGCCTGGCCTTGCCGCGCGCAAGGCGGCGGCGAAGCTGCTGGCCGCCGTCATCGACGCAAAGACCTCGCTCGACGGCCTGACCGATCACGACCACGGCCATCCGCAGTTCAAGGCGCTCGATATGCGCGACCGCTCGCTGGTGCGGGCGATCTTGGCCACCGCGCTGCGCTACCGCCGCACCATCGACAATCTGATCTCGGCGCGGCTTGAAAAAGCGCTGCCCGCCAACGCCACCGCACTCACCCACATCCTGCATGTCGCGGCAGCGCAGATCCTGTTCCTCGACATTCCCGACAGCGCCGCCGTCGATATCGCCGTCACCCACGCCAAGTCCGATCCGCGCACCGGCCGCTTTTCCGGTCTCGTCAACGGCGTGCTGCGCTCGCTGGCGCGCGGCAAGGCCGAGGAACTGCCGGCGATACTGGCCGAGACCGACGACGCGCCGGAATGGTTCCGCGCCCGGCTTATCTCCGGCTATGGCGCGGATGCGGCAAAGAAAATCCTCACCGCGCATCGTCTCGAAGCACCGGTCGATTTCACCGTGAAATCCGACCCTGAATCCTGGGCAGAAAAGCTCGGCGGCATCGTCCTGCCCACCGGCTCCGTGCGCGTCGAGCGGCTTGCGGCAAACGTGCCGGACCTGCCCGGTTTCGCGGAAGGCGAATGGTGGGTGCAGGACGCCGCCGCAGCGCTCCCGGCGCGTCTCTTCGGCGACGTTTCCGGCCTGCACGTCGCCGACCTTTGCGCCGCGCCCGGCGGCAAGACAGCACAGCTGGCACTTGCCGGCGCGCGCGTCACGGCAATCGACAGCTCGAAGAACCGGCTTGCCCGGCTGGAAAAGAATCTTGAGCGGCTCGGCCTGACAGCCACGACCGTCCAGGCCGACATCCTGCGCTATGAGCCCGCAGAACTCTTCGACGCGGTGCTGCTCGACGCACCCTGTTCCTCCACCGGAACCGTGCGCCGTCACCCGGACGTGCCGTGGACGAAATCGCCCGCCGACATCGAGAAACTGGCCGACCTGCAGCAGCGCCTGCTTGCCCGCGCCGTCACTTTGGTCAAGCCCGGCGGGCGGATCGTCTTCTCCAACTGCTCGCTCGACCCGCTGGAAGGCGAGGTGCTTCATCAAGCCTTCCTTGCGGCCACGCCCGGCGTTGCCGACGATCCGGTCAAGCCCGGTGAAGTTGCCGGCGCCGATGCCTTCCTGACGCCGAAGGGCACTTTGCGCACGACACCGGCGGACATGGATATGGGCCGGCCGGAGATTTCAGGGCTCGACGGTTTCTTCGCCGCGCGCCTTACCCGAATTGGGTAGGTCACAACTTATCCCCAGGCCGCGCCGGTAGCGAAATTCAACTTCGCATAGAATCTTGAATCATATAACGTTCTCGTCGGGCGGACGTCTTTTTGGAGAGAATTCTTGTCGATTGCGGCAGGCAACACGACAGGCCTTTGGGCGCTCGTCGCCAAAGAGCTTTGGCGCAAGACCCGCCGCCGCTTGCGCGCCGGACCGGTCTATCGCTGGCGCTATACGGGCCGCACGCCGGAGCGCGTGCTGATCGCACCACCTGATCTGAGGCTCGCCGATCAGCAGGTTGCATTGGAAATCTACTACGGCCGCTATCCCTTGTCGGGCCATCTCGTCGAGACCGGCGGCAAGTCGCCGTTCCAGATAGAGGTGCCCAACCGCGGCTGGCAGAAATCGCTGCATGGCTTCCGCTGGCTGCGCCACATGCGCGCCGCCAACACCGAGCTTGCCGCAGCCAATGCCCGCGCGCTGGTTTCGGACTGGATCGCCACCCATGGCGGCCGCATCTCCGGCGTCGCCTGGGAGCCGGCGACTACCGCCAAGCGCATCATCGCCTGGCTGCAGCATTCCTCGGTCGTGCTGCAGGGTGCCGAATTCCCTTTCTACCGCGCCTTCCTGAAATCGCTGGCGCTGCAGATCCGCTATCTGCGCTCCATGGCCCGCGAAATGCCCGACGGCGAAGAGCGGCTGCGCACGCGCATCGCGCTCGCCTTTGCAGCATTGTCATTGCCTGCACCGCAGGCGGCGTTGCGCAGCGCCACGCGCAATCTCGCCGAAGAACTGAACCGCCAGGTCCTTGCCGATGGTGGCCACATCTCGCGCAATCCGATGGCGGTGCTGGAACTGCTGGCAGACCTTCTGCCGCTGCGCCAGACCTACGCCAACCAGGCCGAAGCCCCGCCTGACGCGCTGATCGGCGCGATCGACCGCATGCTGCCGGCGCTACGCTTCTTCCGCCATCAGGATGGCACCATCGCACGGTTCAACGGCATGGGCGTCACCATTCCTGACCGCATCGCAGCCATCATGCGCCATGACGACACCGCCGGCGCGCCGCTGCTGCACGCCCCACACTCCGGCTACGAGCGCCTGTCGATGGGCGGCACTACGGTCATCGCCGACACCGGCACCGCACCGCCCAGCGAAGTCTCGGAAGCAGCACATGCCGGCTGCCTTTCCTTCGAGATGTCGTCGGGCCGCCAGCATTTCGTCGTCAATGCCGGCGTGGACGCCTACGGCGCGGACGAGTTCCGCCCGCTCGCCCGCGCCACCGCCGCCCATTCCACGGCATCGCTCAACGACACCTCGTCGGCGCGCTTCAGCCATTCGCCGCGCGTCAACGGCCTGCTCGGCTCGCCGCTTATCGGCGGCCCGCGTCACGTCCCTTCGGAGCGCACCGACAGCAAGGGCACGCAGGGCTTCGTCTCCAGCCATGACGGCTATGTCGCGCGCTTCGGTCTCTATCACGAGCGCGAAATGGCACTGGCTGCCAATGGTGACATACTCAGCGGCATCGACCGTTTCCTGCGCGCACGCGGTGCGCCGCCACTCGACAATGGCCGCGACCTCGTCACCATCCGCTTCCACATCCACCCGGATATCGAACTGTTCCGCGACGACAAGGACCGGCTGGTTCTGGCCGCGCCGCATGCCGACAACTGGCTTTTCACTGCCGGCGAATTGACGCCAGCCGTCGAGGAATCGATCTTCTTCGCCGGCCTCGGCGGCCCGCGCCACAGCCGCCAGATCGTGCTGTCCTACAAGGCGTCGCAGTTTCCCGAACTGCACTGGCAGTTCACGCGCACGCATTCGGCTGGCTATCCGCAGAACAACTGAGCGGGCTGTTCGGCCTATTTTCTGTCCCGCAAAGCTTGATTTACCTTGCGTCTGTGCTAGGCCGCGCGCATCCGCCTCCCAAGCTCGAAAGGCCCGCTCCGACATGGCCGTCGCCTCCAAGAAAATCCCCGCGCCCGATCTCGTTCCCGTCCGCCGTGCGCTGCTCTCCGTTTCCGACAAGACCGGCCTGGTCGACTTCGCTTCCGCGCTGGTCAAGGCCGGCGTCGAACTGGTTTCGACCGGCGGCACCGCCAAGGCGATCGCCGAGGCCGGCATTGCCGTGCGCGACGTATCGGAACTGACCGGCTTTCCCGAGATCATGGACGGCCGCGTGAAGACGCTGCACCCGTCGGTCCATGGCGCGCTGCTCGGCGTGCGCGACGATCCCGACCATGCCCACGCCATGCGCGTCCACGGCATCGAGCCGATCGACCTCGTCGTCGTCAACCTCTACCCGTTCGAGGAAGTCCGCCAGTCCGGCGCCGACTACGCCTCGATCGTCGAGAACATCGATATCGGCGGCCCGGCCATGGTGCGTGCCTCGGCCAAGAACCACGCCTATGTCGCCATCGTCACCGACCCGGAAGACTACGCCCCGGTGATCAACGCGCTGGAGATGAACATCGGCAGCCTGTCCTTCGAATTCCGCCAGAAGCTTGCCGCCAAGGCCTTTGCCCGCACCGCGGCTTACGACGCTGCAATCTCCGGCTGGTTCGCCGAGGCGCTGGCCATCGAGCATCCGACCTGGCGCGCCTTCGGCGGCAAGCTCGAAAACGTCATGCGCTATGGCGAGAACCCGCACCAGCAGGCCGGCTTCTACGTCACCGGCGAAAAGCGCCCCGGCGTGGCCACCGCTCGCCAGCTTCAGGGCAAGCAGCTTTCCTACAACAACATCAACGACACCGACGCCGCCTTCGAGCTGGTCGGCGAATTCAACCCGGCAGCTTCAGCCGCAGTCGCCATCATCAAGCACGCCAACCCCTGCGGCGTCGCCGAAGGCGCAACGCTGAAGGCTGCCTACGCGAAGGCGCTGGCCTGCGATCCGGTCTCCGCCTTCGGCGGCATCGTCGCAGTCAACCGCCTGCTCGACGCGGAAGCCGCCGAAGAGATCGTGAAGACCTTCACCGAGGTCATCATCGCGCCGGAGGCAAGCGCGGAAGCGCAGGCCATCATCGCGGCCAAGAAGAACCTGCGCCTGCTCGTCACCGGCGGCCTGCCCGATCCGCGCACGGCCGGCACCATGGTCAAGTCGGTCGCCGGCGGACTGCTGGTGCAGTCGCGCGACAATGCCGTGGTCGACGGGCTCGAGCTCAAGGTCGTGACCAAGCGCGCGCCGACCGCACAGGAACTGGCCGACCTGAAATTCGCCTTCCGCGTCGCCAAGCACGTCAAGTCGAACGCCATCGTCTATGTCAGGGAAGGTGCTACGGTGGGCGTCGGCGCCGGCCAGATGAGCCGGGTCGATTCCGCGCGCATCGCCGCCCGCAAGGCGCTGGACGCGGCTGAAGCCGCCGGCATCGCCGAGCCGCTGACCAAGGGCTCCGTCGTCGCCTCCGACGCCTTCTTCCCCTTCGCCGACGGGCTGCTTTCGGCCATCGAAGCCGGCGCCACCGCCGTCATCCAGCCCGGCGGCTCGATGCGCGACGACGACGTGATCGCTGCGGCTGACGAGCACGGCATCGCCATGGTGTTCACCGGGGTGCGGCATTTCCGGCATTGAACGCTTCTCCCTTGAGGGAGAAAGTGGATTGGTGCGTAGCGCCAAGACGGATGAGGGGTGTTGGAAGAAACTCCAGCGTCTGCAATCCGTCCAGCACCCCTCATCCGCCTTCGCTCCGCTCAGGCACCTTCTCCCACAAGGGGAGAAGGAAAGGCAGCTATCCCTCCACCCTGTCCGCCGGATAAGGCACCCGCCACAGCACAACCAGCCCGCCCACAAGAAACAGCAAAATCATCATCATGCCCAGCCGCGGCGAGCCGCTGAGCGCCGTTACCGTCGCGACAAGGAACGGCGCGGCGAAGCTCGTCGCGCGGCCGGCCAGCGCATAGATGCCGAAATAGCGCCCCGCTTCCTCGGCGGTGACGCTGCGCGCCAGATAGGAGCGCGACGAGGCCTGGACGGGGCCGAAGGCGAGGCCGATCAGCAGGCCGAACAGGATGTAGGCCTTTTCCGCCGGCGTGCCGAACAGA
>VFQQ010004770.1_pt1 | contig 11701 bp, 14 predicted proteins | sample 3512341 | NCBI WGS metagenome assembly VFQQ01 (sample SAMN10412373, study PRJNA504923) | tailings metagenome | isolation source: Relicate 2 Philex TSF1 revegetated site | place: Philippines: Tuba, Benguet | collected 2017-08-29 | reverse complement strand
CAAGGAGAGACCCATGGCAGTTCAGGCGGGCAAGGACCTGCTCCTCAAGATCGACCAGACCGGCGACGGCCATGCCGACCGCCATAATCCAACCTGCCAGCAGAAGTTCTCGCAGCATATTCGTCCAAGCCCCACAGCGAACGACGTGACCGCGCAACTCTCGCAGCCAAATTAACTCTTCATTAAGCATATGCGCGGCCTCATCAGCTGTCACGTCGCGTCGTTGAATCTGGTTAATTGCCACAGATGCCCTCGCCTTCCGCAGCGCGAAGCCCGCAAAGCCACTCGGTTGGCTTCAATCTGGCAGCCATCGCCGCCCTCGTGGCGCTGGTGGCAATTGCGCTGGCCTACGCCATCGATGCAGCCGGCCGGACGGCAGGCGTCGCGCCGCATCGCGTGGCCGAGGGCGAGGTGACGCTGACGCGCACCATCGGCGGCAGGGATCTCGAAATCCCGCTATCCTGGTTCCGATATGCCGAGCAACGAGTCGAAGGCTTCGCCAAGCAGATCGACCTGCAACTGCTGTTACCGCTGGGCAAGGACGCCGGGATGGTTCCGGTGGAAGTCACATTGATGCCGCGCAGCCGCGTACGGCCGAGCGCCAGCCTGCTCGATGGCGTCTACCTGCACCAGTTCCAGACTGTGGAGATGAATGACGGCCCGGTCGGCCTGATCGGCAAGCCGCTGGAACAGCGCGACGGCTTTGCCGGCGAGACGATATGGTACGATCCGCTGTCAGCCGACCCGTTCGTCGCCAAATGCGCGACACCGGTGGCCGAAGGCACGACCGCGCGCTGCCTCAGGGCCGTCTATCTCGGCCCCGGACTGGCGGCGGTCTACGCCTTCAGTGCGGATGTGTTGGAGAACTGGAAGCGCTTCGACCCGGAAATCCGGGCCCTGCTCGCCAAGATCGGCGTCTAGGCGCCGTTACTGGACCTCGTCGAGATCGACGTCGAGGATCGCCATCTGGAAATTGTACGAACGGTCGCCGTCTTCGTCGTCGGCGTAGATCAGGCCGAGGAATTCCTCGCCCAGATAAACCTCAACGGAATCGTTCTGCTTGTTCCGCGGCCGGACGTCGATGTTCCGGTTGGAAAACTTCTGCTGCAGGAACTTTTGGAGCTTGATGATCTCGGGGTGGTTCAATTGTCGCTCCTTGGTCGCGTTTGGGCTCGCCACAATAGGCATAAAGGCCTTCCGGGCAAGCCCGGCAGGCGCTTTTCCCCGCTGGAACAGGCGAAATTACGGCGCTGGTTTTCGGGTCAGCCGGTGAGGTCGTGGACCATGACGACATGGTCCATCACGGTGGCCGGGCGGGCACATCCGGCCTCGCCGATGATCTTGGCCGGAACGCCGGCGACGGTCACCCGCGGCGGCACCTCCTTGACCACCACCGAACCGGCGCCGATGCGGGCGCAATCGCCCACCTTGATATTGCCGAGCACGATCGCCCCTGCCCCGATCAGCACGCCATTGCCGATCTTGGGGTGACGGTCTTCCTCGGACTTGCCGGTACCGCCAAGGGTGACGCCCTGCAGGATGGAGACGTCGTCGCCGATCACCGCCGTTTCGCCGACGACAAAGCCGGTGGCGTGATCGAGCATGATGCCCTTGCCGATGCGGGCGGCCGGATTGATGTCGACCTGGAACACCTGGCTCGACCGGCTCTGCAGGTAGAGCGCAAAGTCCTTGCGGCCCATGTTCCAGAGCTGGTGCGTGAAGCGGTGCGTCTGGATGGCCTGGAAGCCCTTGAAGTAGAGGAAAGCGTCCAGAATCTTGTGCGCGGCGGGATCGCGTTCAAATGTCGCCGCGAGGTCGGTGCGGGATTCTTCGCCGATCTCCGGACGCGCCTCGAGCGCATCCATGAAGGCCTGGCGGATGAGATCGGCCGACACGTCCGCATGATGCAGCCGCTCGGCGACGCGATGCGCCAGCGCTTCCTCGAACGTCTCGTGGTTGAGCACCGAGGAGATCAGCAGATTCGACAGCGACGGCTCGATGGTCAGCACGGTGCGCGCGTCGGCAACCACGGCATCCCAAACCGGATCGACGGTCTGCAGATGCGACGCCTTCTTGCTGTTGCCGGCCATGTCAGTCTCCATCGTGATATGCCGATATTAAAGCATTGGGTTCTCAAGAACCAAGCCCCACGGCGTAATTTGGTTCATTTTCTGCTGAACCGGGAGTGAAGCGACCTATCGGTGTCGCGACAGGAACTCGAGGGCGGCACGCTTGAAGGCCGGATCGCCGGTGGCGCGCATGTGATCACGCCGCTCGATGGTGAACGCCTCGCCGTGCGGCAGGAGTTTCGACAGCGCTTCAGCCGGACCGGCCATATCGTCGTCCGCGCCCACGGCGACCAGTACCGGGCCCGCGATACGGCGCACATCGGCCTCGCTCATCGGCTCACGCGACGACACCATGCAGGCGGCGAGCGCGGCTTTGTCGGCCTTGTTATGATCGGCAAAGATGCGGAATTGCCGGCCGATGCGATCCTTCACCTGGTCCAGCGACTCGGCAGTGAGGGCGGAAATGATGGTCTCGGAATCGGCGAGGCCGGTAATGAGGTTCGCACCCATGCCGCCCCAGACCGACGCCGTCACCTTTTCCGGATGGTTCAGCGCGAGGAACGCCGCGATACGCGCGCCCATCGAGTATCCGATGACCGGCGCCCTTTCGATGCCGAGATGGTCGAGCAGGTTTTTCGCGTCCGTCGCCATGTCGTGAGCGAAATAGAGCTTGGTGTCGTAGAGTTTGCGCGAGGCGCCATGACCGCGGTTGTCGAAGGTGATCGGCTGATAGCCGGCCTCGGTCAGGGTCTGCACCCAGCCGGTGTCGATCCAGTTCACCTTGCCCGACGAGCCGAAGCCATGGATGCAGAGGATGGGCATCCCCTCGCCATGGACCTCGTAGGCAATTCCAATTCCGTCGGAGAGAAAGCTCGGCATGCCGGCGATGTAGCACCCTGCCCGGCGCGAACCAAGCCTTCCAATTGGCGGCCCGCTTGGGTATGGTCCGCCCGATTTCCGAACCGGCCGTTAGGGTTTCCTGCCATGGCGCATACGAGCACTCCACATTTCCACAACACCGAAGGGCTCGCCCGCATCGAGGTCGGTTCCAAGGAATTCCAGTGCATCGGCGCGCTGCCGCCCTTCGACCACCCGCACATCTATCTGGACATGGGCAAGGACAACGAGATCGTCTGCTCGTACTGCTCGACGCTCTATGTCTTCAATCCGAAGCTGGCCGCCGGCACGTCCGAGCCGCTCTCGGCCATCTATCAGTCGGAAGCGGCCTAACGGCCGCGCCCGGCCATGTCGGGCATCGGCCGTACCATCTACATCGCCGGAGCCGGCATTGCCGGCCTGACGCTTGCCCTGGCGCTCGCCAAGTTCGGCGCGCATGTGGTCGTGCTCGAACGCAACAAGCAGGTCCAGGAGATCGGCGCTGGGCTGCAGCTCAGCCCCAATGCCCGCAAGGCCCTCAATCAGCTCGGTCTGGACAAGGCCCTGCATGCACGGAGCTTCGAGCCGGCTGGCATCGACGTCTATCCATTCCGTGCCACGAGGCCGCTGGTGACGTTGAAGCTGCGCGAGGCGGTGACCGCGCAGTTCGGCGCGCCATACGCGGTGATGCATCGGGCAGACCTCGTCGACGTGCTGCACAAGGCCTGCAAGCGCTTCGCCAACATCGACATCCTGTTCGGCGTCCGCACCTATGACGTCGTGAGCCACGCCCGCGGCATCTCCGTGACGGTGGACGAAGCCGACGGCAAGTCGCGCAGCGCCCGTGCCCATGCCTTTATCGGCGCCGATGGCGTCGGCTCGCATACACGCACCGGCATCCTGATGGGCGAGAAGGCCACCTATTCCGGCTATGTCGCCTGGCGCGCGACCCTGCCGATCGATGCGCTCAAGGGCGCTATCGCCAGCGATCGCACCACATTGCTGCTCGGCCCGGGCTACCACGCCGTCTGCTATCCGCTGCCCTATCGCGACCGGATGAACATCGCGCTCTTTGCGAGGGAGAAGGAAGAGGTCGCCATCGGCAAGCCGCCGACCGCGCCGAAACTGCCCTGGGCCATGCTGCCGAGCCGGCAGTTCGAGGCGATCATGCAGGCGGCCGAGGGCAGCTGGGGTTACTGGATCATGTCGACCGTCGCCGCCGAGCGCTGGCACGACGGCGGCGTCGGGCTGATCGGAGACGCCGCCCACGCCATGCTGCCCTTCCAGGCGCAAGGCGCGGTGATGGCAATCGAGGACGCGGCGATCCTCGCGCCATTGCTGATGACCGAGCCGGAGGCCGAATCCGCCTTTGCCCGTTACGAGGCACTGCGCCGCCCGCGGGTCGAGCGGGTGGCCAAACTGTCGCGCTCCAACGGCTTTGCCTTCCACATGGAGTGGCCCTTCACCATTGCCCGCGATCTCGTCATCGCTTCGCAGGGCGAACTGGGCCATTTGAAACGATTGGACTGGCTCTACAGTTATGATCCGGCGCCCGAGCCGAGCATCGCGGCCCCGCCCCGCTCACCCCGGGCCGAGCGCCAGACGTGACCGGTTGGCGCTTGCGCGCAGGCAGTTGCCTGTGTCAACTGCGCCGCAATCCTTAGGAAGTGCTGACGGACGCATGCCGGTAAAGCCCCAATCGAACCTGACTCTCATCTGCGTCCTTGTGACGATTTTCCTCGACATGCTCGGCTACGGCATCATCCTGCCCGTGCTGCCGCAACTGATCGGGCAATTGTCGGGTGGCAGCGTGGCGCAGGCCGCCGTGATCGGCGGCTATCTCGTCTTCGCCTACTCGCTGATGCAGTTCCTGTTCGGTCCCGCGCTCGGCAATCTCTCCGACCGCTTCGGTCGCCGCCCGATCATCCTGATCGCTCTGGCTGGCCTGACTATCGACTACACCATCATGGGCTTTGCCAACTCGATGGTGCTGATCTTCATCGGCCACACCATCGCCGGCATCTCCGGCGCGTCGGTAGCGACCGCGACGGCCTATATCGCGGACATCACCCCCAAGGATAAGCGCGCCCACCGCTTCGGCCTGATCGGCGCGGCCTTCGGGCTAGGCTTCATCTTCGGTCCGGTGGTCGGCGGCCTGCTGGGCGAGATCGGGCCGCGCTGGCCGTTCTATGCCGCTGCCGCGCTGGCGGGCGCCAACCTGCTGTTCGGCTTCTTTGTGCTGCCCGAGAGCCTCGGGCTCGACAAGCGCCGCGCCTTCAACTGGAAGCGCGCCAATCCGTTCGGCGTGCTGCTGAGCCTGAGCAAGAATCCGGTCGTCCTCTGGCTGCTCGGCACGCTCGGCGTGTTCGTGCTTGCCAGCCAGTCCTTCCCGTCGGTCTGGAACTTCTTCACCATCGAGGTGCTGAGTTTCTCGTCAGCGCAGATCGGCGTGGCGCTGGGTTGCTTCGGCATCGGCTTTGCCGCCAGCCAGGCCTTGCTGGTCGGGCTGCTGACCAAGAAGATCGGCGAATGGTCGACGGTGCTGCTCGGCATGCTGGCCGCCGCTATCGCCTTTGTGGGCACCTCGCTGATCCACTCCGAACTGCCGCTCTACGGCTTCCTGATCTTCGGCTCGCTCGCCGGTGTAGCCGGTCCCGCCATTAACTCGCTGATGAGCCGGCAGGTGCCCGACGATGCGCAGGGCGAGTTGCAGGGCGCGATCAACGCCACCAATTCGCTGGCCTCGATCCTCGGTCCGCTGCTGGCAACGCAGCTCTTCAGCTATTTCACCCAGGCGCCCAAAGGGTCGCCGGGCTATTTCCCGGGCGCGCCGTTCCTCGGCGCCGGCATCCTGGTGATCGTCGCGGCGATTCTCTTCGTCTACACGGCGCGCCGCTTCGACCTGATCCATCGCCCGCCGGTGGCCAAGAAAACGCATGTGCACGAGGCGCCGCAGCCCGGTCAGCAGACGACCCCGCCGCACGATGAGGACGAGCCGCCCCTCCGCATGCCGGGCCACTAGGGCCGGACAAACCAAGGGGCGCCGCAGCGCCCCTCTTTCATTCCAACATTGCCACTGGACCTACTTGCCCAACGTCGAGGGCCACTTGCCATGCTGCTCGCCCTCGCGGTCGATCAGGATAAAGCCGTGCGCGCCGAAGAAGTCGCGCTGGCCCTGCGTCAGGTTGGCGGTACCGAGCGCCTGGCGATAGCTGTCGAAGTAGGCCAGGGAGGCCGATAGACAGATCAGCGGGAATTCGTCGATCGCTGCGGCGGCCACGATGGTGCGCAGCGACTTGTGCGCGTCCTTCATGATGGCGATGAAGTCCGGCACCATCAGCAGGTTGGTGGCGCCGCCCTTGGCATAAGCCGCCGACATCTGGTCGAGGAAGCGCGAGCGAATGATACAGCCGGCGCGCCAGATCTTGGCGATGGTGGCCAGCGGCAGGTTCCAGCCGTTCTCTTCGCTGGCCTTCTGCATCACGGCAAAGCCCTGGGCATAGGAGACGATCTTGCCGGCGAGCAGCGCCTTTTCGAGATCGGCCAGCGACACGTTCGACTTGCCGCCCGAGCGCTTGCCATAGGCCGCTTCGGCCGCGATGCGCTCTTCCTTGCGCGACGAGATCGAACGAGCCGCGACTGCGCCTTCGATGGCCGTCGCCGGCACGCCAAGCATCTGCGCCGCGATGGCGGACCAGACGCCGGTGCCCTTCTGGCCGGCCTTATCGAGGATCAGGTCGACCAGCGGCTTGCCGGTCTTTGGCTCGACGGCCGCCAGCACGTGGCCGGTGATCTCGATCAGATAGGAGTTGAGCGGCCCCTTGTTCCACTCCTTGAACACTTCCGATGCCGCGACCGGGTTCATGCCCAGGCCGTCGCGCATCACGCCGTAGACTTCGGCGATCATCTGCATGTCGCCATATTCGATGCCGTTGTGGATGGTCTTGACGAAGTGACCGGCGCCGCCCTTGCCGAGATAGGCGCAGCACGGCTCGCCGTTGAACTTGGCCGAGATGGCCTCGAGGATCGGCTGGGCGTTCTTCCACTGTTCTTCCGGACCGCCGACCATGATCGAGGGACCATGGCGCGCGCCCTCTTCACCGCCGGACACGCCGATGCCGAGGAAGCCGATGCCTTTGGACTTGAGATATTCGTAGCGGCGGTCGCTGTCGGTGTAGAGCGAGTTGCCGCATTCGAGGATGGCGTCGCCGGCTTCGAGATGCGGCAGCAACTGCTCGATCATCTCGTCGACCGGTTTGCCGGCCTTGACCATGATGATGATGGAGCGCGGGCGCTTGACCGTCTGGATGAACTTGACGAGGTCGGCTTCCGGAATCGTCTTGCCGTCGAGCCCCTGCTCCTTGGCAACCGCCATGAAGTCGTCGATTTTCGAGGCGGTTCGGTTGTGGACTGCGATCGTGTAGCCTTTTTCGGCGATATTGAGCGCCAGGTTGGAGCCCATCACGGCCAGGCCGATGAGGCCGATATCCGCAGTCGACATAGAAAGTCCTCCATACGCCAAAAGGCTTCGTCAGGGGCGCTTTTCTGGCACGCGGATGCCCCGAAAGCCATCAGAAAATGCCAGTTCAGAACTGCGCCAAGGTGTACCGGCGGCGGCCGTTTCGCCCTTATCAAGTCCGCCGACTTGCCTTACGGTTTGCGCCAACAAGGGAGTGAGCCAACTTGGATAGTCTTTCGATGTTCAGCCTCGCCGGCCGGCGGGCGCTGGTCACGGGTTCGAGTCGCGGTATCGGCTTCGGCATTGCCGCTGCGCTGGCCGGCGCGGGCGCGGACGTCATCATCAACGGCCGCGACGAAGTCGCGCTGGGCGAGGCCGCGAGCCGGTTGGCCGAAGGCGGCGCCACGGTGCGCGCGGTGGCCTTCGACGTCACCAGCGAGGAGAGCGTCAACGACGCCGTTACCTGGTGCGAGGACGAAGTCGGTCCGGTCGATATCCTCGTCAACAATGCCGGCATGCAGTACCGCACGGCGTTGGAGGAATTCCCGGCCGACAAGTTCGACCAGGTGATCCGCACCAACCTGCACTCGGCGTTCTATGTGGGCCAGGCGGTGGCCAAGCGCATGATCCCGCGCGGCCACGGCAAGATCATCAACATCTGCTCGGTGATGAGCAACCTGGCGCGGCCCTCGATCGCGCCGTACGCGGCCAGCAAGGCGGCCATTGCCAACCTGACGCGCGGCATGGCGGTGGATTGGGCCAAGCACGGGCTCAACATCAACGGCATCGCGCCCGGCTACATCCGCACCGAACTCAACGAGGCCCTGCTGCAGAACCAGGAGTTCAACAGCTGGGTGGAAAAGCGCACCCCGATGGGCCGCTGGGGTGAACCGTCCGAACTGGGCGGCGCTGCCGTGTTCCTCGCTTCGGACGCCTCCAAATTCGTCAACGGACACATTCTCTATGTCGACGGCGCCTTCACAGCCACGGTTTGAGCCGGCTCGCATCATCATCGTGATGGGCGTGTCGTCGAGCGGCAAGTCGACGGTCGGCAAGGCCATCGGCCGCCGGCTGCATGTGCCGTTCCTCGATGGCGACGGCTATCACCCGCCGGCCAACAAGGAAAAGATGCGCGCCGGCATCCCGTTGACCGACGACGACCGCTGGCCCTGGCTGGAGACGCTGGCGCTGGCGCTCAAGGACGCCGCCGACCAGAAGGGCTCTGCCGTCGGCGCCTGCTCGGCGCTGAAGCGCGCCTACCGCGAGTACCTGACAGAGAAGGCTGGCGAGCCGATCCTCTTCGTCTTCCTCGAAGGCAGCAAGGACGTCATCCGCAAGCGTATCGAGGCCCGTAACCACGAGTACATGCCGGCAAGCCTGCTCGACAGCCAGTTCGCGACGCTCGAGGTCCCGGCAGCAGACGAGAACGTGCTGACGGTCTCGGTGGTAGACCCGGTCGAAGCCATCGCAAGCCAGGTGACCAAGGAACTGGATCACCTCAAAACCTTCAAACGAGGTCAGTAGACTGGCTCGCGCGTCGGGGGGCGCGCGCGATCATGACGCTACACAAAGTGGACTTCACCGAAGTCCGTGAGACGATGCTGCTCACGCTGATGGGCAAGGCGCGCGAGAGCCGGCTGCCGCGCTCGATCCTCAAGGATCGCTATGCGGCCGAGGCCATGGACCGGATCGACTATGATTTCCGCCGCCTGCGGCCGCGCCGGGCAGCCGACATCATCCTCGCGCTCCGCGCCCTGATCTTCGACGAGGTCACGCGCAATTTTCTCGCCACCCATCCGCTGGCGACCGTGGTGCACATGGCCTGCGGACTGGACACCCGCGTCTTCCGCGTCGACCCACATCCGGCCGTGCGGTGGTTCGACGTGGACTTCCCCGACACCATCGCGCTGCGTGAAAAGCTCTACCCCTCCCGCGTCGGCTACACGATGATCGGCACGTCGCTGACCGATCTGGGCTGGATGACCCAGATCCCGGCCGACCGCCCCACCCTGATCATGGCGGAAGGCCTGACGCCGTATCTGCAGCCGGATCAGGGATTGGCGCTGTTCAAGGCGCTCGGCGCGCGTTTTCCGCAGAGCGAGGTCGTCATCGACATCTTGTCGCAACTGGGCTGCAACCTCGCCATGCTGGAGGGCACGATCTCGGCCACCGGGGCGAAGCTCACCTGGGGCATCGACGATCCGGAAGACCTGGCACGTATGGTTCCTGGGTTGGCTTTCGCCGAGGAACTGGCGGACTATCGGCCCGAGATGAACCAGTTGGGCTGGTACACTGCGCCGTTCTTCTGGCTGGTGCTCAAACTCGCAATTGTGCGGAACATGGGGCGCATCGTCCGCTTCAAAAGAGCCCAGTAGAATTCCAGAGGTTGCGTCGGCCGACGATCGCGGCTATCCCTCGCGCCCACTCGGGGGGCGTCCGAGGGATTTAGTTCATGCGCGGTAGTCTTTGGTCGATCGATACTGTCGACGGCGACGCCCAGAGTTTCGACGGTTACGGCCACACCGACTTCGCCACCGGCCCCTATCGCGGGTACTTCGAGCAGTTTCACATCACGCAGGGAATCCACCTGTTCCGCCTGCAGGGAATGGGTGAAGAAGACTTCGCCCTCACGGCCGGCGATCACGCGCCCGAGGGGCTGATGATTCTCGGCTGTATCCTCGAGGGCGACGGCTGCATCGACTCGCCCGGCAACGACATCGAACACTTTCGCCAGTCCGGCCGCTTCTACAGTTTCACGCCGTTCGGTCGCAGCGTTTCCTACAGGGTGAAGGCCGGTCGCCGCTGGACCGGCGTTTCGCTCAAGATCGACGCCGACGTCCTCGACCGCGTCTCCCACGACGTCGTGCCGTCGCAGGTCAAGAAGGCGCTCGCGCCCAACGGTGCGCCGCACCTCGACGCCCAGTCCTTGCCGAGCCACATCACGCGCGTCGCCTCCGAGCTGTCGCGCCCGATCTATACCGGTCCGCTGGCCGATCTCCACCGCGAGGCCAAGGTGCTCGAACTGCTCGCCCTGCAGCTCGATTTCCTGTCCGACTCGCCCGCCAATCCCCGCCAGCTGACCGCCCGGGAAATCGTGCGCGTTCGCGATGCCCGCGACCGGCTGCTCTCCGATCTCAAGGAAACGCCGCAGCTTCACGCCCTCGCCCACGGAGTCGGCCTGACGCCCAAGCGCCTTAACCAAGGGTTCCGCGAACTCTACGGCACCACGGTGTTCGAGATGCTGCGCGACATGCGGCTCGACGCGGCCCGCGAGATGCTGAACCAGGTGCCCGAACTTCCGCTGAAGCAGATCGCCTGGACGGTCGGCTATGCCCAGGCCACGAATTTCATCAGCGCCTATCGCCGCCGCTTCGGCGTGCCGCCCGGCCGGCACAAGCGGCTCGGACGCGACTGATATGCCGGCGGGCAATTGCTATGCTGGCGAAGCCGGATAGTTGTCGGGCGGGGACCGCGCCTCTATCCATCGCCGCCTCCGCCTGGCATCCGGTCCTGACGGCGTCCTCCTGCCGTGCAAATGACCTGCCCCCCGCAAGGTGCGGCAACGGGGGCGGCGGCCACAGACCGGCATGCCGGGCGGAAACCCGGCTCAGAAGCCGAACGAGAACTGGCCCTCGGGCGACGCGGCCTTTTCCATGGCCAGCATCTTCATTTTCGAACCGGCACCGCCCGGCGCCGAGAAGCCGCCGGCCTTGCCATTGCTGCCCAGCACGCGATGACACGGCACGATCAGCGGCACCGGATTGGCGCCCAGCGCCGCGCCAACCGCGCGTGACAACGCCACATCGCCCAGTCGCCGCGCGATCTCGCCATAGGTCGTCGTCTCGCCCCAGCGCAGCTTGAGAATGTCGTCATAGACCTTGCGGTTGAACTCCGGCTGTCCATCGAGATCGAGCGGCACGTCATCGAACTCGATGCGTTCGCCGCGCCCATAGGCCTGGATGTCAGCGACCAGCTCGGCGATCTCCTCCTCGGGCGCACCGGACCGCGAGCCGTAGCGCGCCATGCGTTGCCCGACGGCACCGGGCCTGCTGTCCGGCAAGGCGGCACGGGAAATCCCCTTCCCGGTCCAGGCCAGACCAAAGGTGCCGATCTCGGTATCGATGAGGCAGTACTTCACTGCTGACATTTTCTCGCGCGCGCGACGTGTACGGTCCGGCCATACCAGCAAACACCGGAGACAAGAAGATGGCCCGCATCGTGGGATACATTGCCTCGAGCCTCGATGGCTTCATCGCCGACAAGGACGAGGGCCTGAAATGGCTGATGGAACGCAAGG
>VFQQ010004769.1_pt1 | contig 11707 bp, 8 predicted proteins | sample 3512341 | NCBI WGS metagenome assembly VFQQ01 (sample SAMN10412373, study PRJNA504923) | tailings metagenome | isolation source: Relicate 2 Philex TSF1 revegetated site | place: Philippines: Tuba, Benguet | collected 2017-08-29 | reverse complement strand
GGGCACGGCAGCGAGGATTCACGCGCCTGGTTCGAGCGGCAAATCCGCGCTCGCCACCCGAAAATGAAAATCATCCAGCCGCAGCCCGGCCTTTCGGTTGAGGTCTAGCGCGGCGCTTTCCAACTTTCACCATCCTGTTGCCACCATGTCAGAAAAACATTCATTCCAAGCCGAGATCCAACAGCTCCTCGACATCGTCATCCACTCCCTGTACACGGACAAAGAGATCTTTGTCCGCGAACTGATCTCCAACGCCGCTGATGCCTGTGAAAAGCTTCGTTTTCTCCAGTCATCAGGCCAGTTGGCTGCGTCGTCCGGCGACGACCTAAAAATCCGCGTCGCGACCGATGAAACCGCTGGAACCCTCAGTATTGCCGACAGCGGCATCGGCATGACCCAGGCGGAACTGATTGAAAACCTCGGGACCATCGCGCATTCCGGCTCCAAGGCGTTTCTCAAGCAACTGGCGGAAAACAAGAAGCCCGACGCCAACCTGATCGGCCAGTTCGGGGTCGGCTTCTACTCGGCCTTCATGGCGGGGAAATCGGTGACAGTGTACACGCGCTCCGCCCAGCCGGACCAGCCGGCCTGGAAATGGTTTTCCGAGGGCGCCGGCACCTACGAGATCGAGCCGGCGGAGCACCAGGAACGCGGCACCAAGGTCGTGGTGGCGCTCAAGGAGGCCGACAAGGAGTTTGCCCGCGAGCACCGCATCGAAACTCTCATCAAGCGGTATTCGAACTTTGTTCCGTTCCCCATCGAACTGAACGGCAAGGTGGTCAACACCGTTCGCGCCCTGTGGAAGCGGAACAAGAGCGAGATCAAGGAGGAGGAATACAACGAGTTTTATCACTACATCGGGCACGATCTGCAAAATCCGATGCTGCGACTGCATTTCAACGCCGACGCGCCGCTGGCCATCCAGGCGCTGCTCTTTGTTCCCGCGCGGAACGTTGAGGCGCTCGGCTTCGCGCGGGCGGAATCCGAAGTGAATCTTTATTGCCGCCGCATCCTCATCGAGGCGCGGGCGAAGGATTTGTTCCCCGAGTGGCTGCGTTTCCTGCGCGGCGTGGTGGACAGCGAGGATCTGCCGCTGAACATTTCCCGCGAAAGCATGCAGGACACGGCTCTGCTGCAAAAGCTGAACAAAGTGCTGACCGGTCGCTTCCTCAAGCATCTCGAGGAGCAGGCGGAGAAAAACCCGGACGCCTACGACAAGTTTTACGAGCAATACGCCCGTTTTCTGAAGGAGGGGGTGGCCACGGATTTCACTCACCGCGAACCCCTCGCCAAACTGCTTCGCTTCGAAAGCTCCAAACTGGACGCGGGCCAGCACACCTCGCTGGCGGATTACGTCAAGCGCACGGGTTCGGAGCAAAAGGAGATTTATCACCTTTCCGCTCCGTCCCGTGAGGCGGCCGAGACCAGCCCTTACTTCGAGGTCTTTCGCTCGAAAGGCCTCGAAGTGCTGTTCCTCCTCGATCCGCTGGACGAGTTTGTCATGGAGCACCTTGGCGAGTTCGAGGGCAAGCCGCTCAAGCCCGCCGAGAAGGCCGACTTGAAAGTGGATCAGCCCGCCGCCAAGTTCGACCTCGAGATCAACCAGCGCCATCCCATGATGGCCCGGCTGGACAAAACCCGCGCGGCCGACGCCGGACTGGCCGCCAAGGTCGCCGAGCAAATCTTCGACAACGCGCGCGTCGCTGCCGGGCTGATGGACGACCCCCGCACCATGGTGAAACGCCTGAACGAACTGATGGAGCAGGTGCTGGCCAGGTAAGACGGCATCTTTCTTGAAACAATCGCCCCGGCTTCCGCGTAGAAGCAACAGCCGGCGGGTTGCGCCTGCGAGAAACAAATTGCAATTACCACCGAAACCATGCGCTACGTGATCCGTGAAAAACTCCTCTGTCTTGGCGACGACTTCCGCATTCAGGACGCCGCCGGGCGCGACGTGTTCTTTGTCGATGGCCGCGCGTTCAACTTGCTGCGGGAAAAACTGAGTTTCCAGGATGTGGATGGCAAGGAGCTCGCGTTCATCCGTGAGAAACTCATCGCGCTGCGCAAAACGTACGAAATCTATCGCGAGGGGAAGCGGGTAGCCGCGGTCAGGAAGGACTTGTTCGACTTCTTCAGTTGCCAGTTCACGGTCGATGTGCCGGGCCCAAATGATTACCGGGCCAAGGGAAACTTTTTGCAACATCACTACGTGTTCGAGCGCGGCGGGCGGATCGTGGCCGAGGTGTCCAAGCGGTGGCTGACCGTCCGCGACACCTACGGAGTGGACATCCAGGAGGGCGAGGACGATCTGCTGATTTTGGCCAGCGCCGTGGTCATCGACCAAATCTGCCACGACGGGAAGGATCATTCCTGAGCCGGGTTGGACAAACGAAGCGGTCGGCACGAGCGATTCACGACCACGGTAACGCGTCGGAGACCAGCTGCGCCGGTTGGATGGAATGACCGCCGAAAGCGCGGACGCCCGTGAGTCTTTGCAGCCATTTTGACATTTCCCGCGTCCTTCCCTAGCGTCGCGCCTCGATGAACGTCCTGCGCCACACCGACGCCGATTTCGAGCGTCAGCTCCGCCGCGTGACCGCGCCCCCCGCCATGTTCGATCCGGTGATCGAGGAGCGGGTCCGCGCCGTGATCGCGGCGGTCGCAAGATCCGGCGACGAAAGTTTGCTCGAATTCACCGAGCGTTTCGACGCCGTCCGGTTGACGGCGGAGCGGCTGCCGGTGGGCGCCGCCGAGAGGCTGGCGGCGTCGGTCAAGGCGGATCCAGCCCTGCGGACGGCGATGGGGGACGCGGCCAAAAACATCACGGCCTTCGCGCGGCGGTCGCTGCGCAAGGATTGGTCGGTGAAAAACTCGCACGGAGCCACCGTTGGAGAGCGGTTTGATCCGTTTCAACGGGTGGGCGTCTATGTGCCGGGCGGGACCGCGCCGCTGGCCTCCACCGCCTTGATGACCGTCCTGCTCGCCAAGGCGGCGGGTTGTCCTGAGATCGTTGTTTGCACACCACCGGGGCCGGGTGGCGCGATCCATCCGGCGCTGCTCTTCGCCATCAACCTGGCCGGGGCCACGCGCGTCTTCCGCCTGGGCGGTGCGCAGGCCATTGCGGCGATGGCCCTGGGCACCACGACGGTTCCCCGGGTGCAGAAAATTTTCGGTCCGGGCAATGATTACGTGGTCGCGGCCAAGCGGCTGTTGTTCGGGCGTGTGTCGGTGGATTTGCTGCCCGGCCCGAGCGAGGTGCTGGTGCTGGCGGACGACGCGGCCAATCCGCGCTTTGCCGCCGCCGATTTGCTGGCCCAGGCCGAACACGGTTCCGGTCATGAGCGCGTCTGGCTGGTCACGCCCTCGGCCGCGCTGCTCCAGAGGGTGCGGCGGGAGATCGAACGCCAACTGCCGAAGCTGAACCGTCGCGCGTTCATCGAAAAGGCGCTGTCCGCGAACGGCTGGCTGATTCAGGTGAAGCATCTCGACCAGGCGGTCGAACTGACCAACCGGATCGCGCCGGAGCATTGCGAGATCATGACCGGACAGCCGCGCCGGATCGCGTCGCGCGTCCGGACAGCAAGAGAGATATTTCTGGGACCCTGGTCGCCCACCGTGCTGGGCGATTACGTGGCGGGGCCGAGTCACACGCTGCCCACGGGCGGCGCGGGCGCGTCGTTTGCCGGGTTGACGGTCGATCAATTCCAGCGCCGCACCAGCGTGGTCGAGTACGGCCGGGCGGCCTTGCGCAAGGCGCTTCCCGCCGTGCGACAATTTTCCGAGATCGAGGGCTTGGACGCCCACGGACGCTCCGCCACGGTGCGGTTTTGAACCGGGAATCGCTCCTCGCGCCATGATTGACCCGCGCCGACTCATCCGACCCCTCGTCCACCGCGTTCACGCCTACGCGCCGGGCGAGCAGCCCAAAATCCAGGGCTTGATCAAGCTCAACACGAACGAGAATCCGTATCCGCCCGCTCCGGCCGTGCTGCGGGCGGTGCGGGCGGCGGTCAATAGTGGGCTGCGGCTGTATCCGAATGCTTCGGCGGAAGACCTGCGCGCGGGTCTGGCGCGTCTGCATGGGTGCCGGGCGGAAAACATCGTCGTGGGCAACGGCTCGGACGAGTTGCTGGCGCTGGCGGTGCGGGCCTTTGTCGAACCCGGTTCCGGGCGCGTTCCGCGCCGGGCGAAGGTGCAATACTTCACCCCGAGTTATTCGCTGTATCCCGTGCTGGCGGACACGCACGGTGCGACGAAGTGCCCGGTGCCCTTGCCGCCGGATTTCGATCTGCCACCAGTGGCCGGGTTGCGCCGCCAGGGGCGGTGGGATTTTTCGGCCGCGCTCAGTCTGGTCACGACACCCAACGCGCCCGGCGGACGCGGCTATTCGCGCCGCCAGTTGCGGGAGTTGTGCGCCGCGCACCGGGGGGTGCTGGTGTTGGATGAAGCGTACGTGGATTTCGCGAAGGAGGACGCGCTCCCACTCGCCCGGGAGTTTCCGCAGGTGCTCGTCTGCCGGACGTTTTCCAAGGCCTACTCGCTGTGCGCGCTGCGCGTAGGCTACATGGTCGGCCACCCGGAACTGATCGGGGCGCTGCACAAGATGCGCGACAGTTACAACGTCAACCGGCTCGGGCAGGCCGCCGCCGAGGCCACCCTCCGCAACCTGCCGTACTACCGGCGGAATTTTCGCCGGGTCATCGCCACTCGCGAGCGTCTGGCCGCCGGACTGGAACAACTCGGTTTCACGGTGCTCCCAAGCCAGACGAATTTCCTGCTGGCACGCCCGCCGGAGGGAAAAGCCGCCGACTGGCAGCGCCAGTGGCGCGAGCGGAAAATTCTGGTGCGTTGGTTTGACCAGCCGCGCATTCGCGAATGGCTTCGCATCAGCATCGGCACCGACCCGGAAATCAACGCGCTGCTTCGGGCGGCGCGGGCGATCGCGCGCTTGAGCTAGCCCCACTGCTTCATTGATCCATGCGTTTCACTGTCGAACATCTCGGTCTGGCCGCGAAGGATCCCGACACGCTGGCGTCATGGTACGTGAACACGCTGGGGGCCGAGCGCGTTTTCTCCACCGGCGACTCGCCGCCGGCCCACTTTGTGAGGATCGGAGGCGGCTTGATTCTGGAAATTTACACCGCCACCGAGGTGAGCTCCGCCACGGCCAACAACCGGCTGGCGGGCTGGCGCCACCTCGCGCTGCAGGTCGGGTCGATTGAGAATACGAAAGCCGCTTTGGAGCGCAGCGGAGTGGTGTTCCAGGATCTGATCAAACCGGCGGGCGGTGGCGGCCGTGTCCTGTTCTTTGCCGATCCCGAGGGCAATTTGCTTCACTTGGTCGAGCGTCCGGCGGGTTCGGTGTTCCTGGAGGCGGGTGGAAGCTGAATCCTCAATGCCCTCCACACCGTGCATCGCATGAACGATTTTGAAGCGGTCATTTTTGACATGGACGGAGTGATCGTGGACAGCGAGCCGCTGCACGAGCAGGCGTTCCGGGTCGTGTTCGACGAGATGGGGTATGGCGACTCCCACGGCATCGACTTTCCGGCGTACTACGGTCGGTCTGACGCGGCGCTCTGGCGGGATTTTATCGCGCGGCACCGGCCGCCGCATTCCTTCGAACGGTTGATGGACTGGAAACAGGACGTGTTTCTCGGGATGTTGCGCGAGCGCCGCCCGGTTTTCCCGCCCGTGCCAGGATTGGTGGAGCGCCTGGCCGGCCGCTACCCGCTGGCGGTCGCTTCCGGCTCGGTCAACCGCGTGATCGACGCGGTCATGGAACTGGAGGGGCTGGGCCGTCATTTTCGCGCGCGCGTCAGCGTCGAGGACGTGGCGCGGGGCAAACCGGAGCCGGATGTCTTTTTGCGCGCGGCGGAACTGCTGGACGTGCCCGCCGGGCGCTGTTGCGTGATCGAGGATTCGGCCGCCGGAGTCCGGGCCGCGCGCGCCGCCGGGATGCAGGTCATCGCGATCACGAATTCCCTGCCCGCCGACGCGCTGCGCGCCGCCAGCCAGGTGGTTTCCAGCTACGAGGAAATCAGCCGCTTGTTGGAGTGACGTTGGCCGGCCCTCTGCCCATTCATGAGATCGAAGGCCGCCTGATCACGGCGCTCCGCGAGCACGGACGGCTGATTCTTTCGGCCCCGACCGGCTCGGGGAAATCCACGCAAGTCCCCCCAATGTTGCTCCGGGCCGGGCTGCTGGAGGAAGGCCAGGTGGTCATCCTGCAACCCCGCCGCCTGGCCGCCCGCCTGCTCGCGGCGCGGGTCGCGGAGGAACTCGGCGTGCGGCTGGGAGCGGAAGTGGGTTATCAGATTCGTTTCGAGAACGTGACGTCGGCGCGGACGAAAATCCGATTCGTCACCGAGGGCGTCCTGTTGCGCCAGATGATCGACGATCCCTCCCTGGCCGGGGTGGCCTGCATCCTCTTCGACGAGTTTCACGAAAGGCATCTCTACGGCGACATCACGCTGGGCCGGGCTTTGGAGTTGCCTTCGCGCCGCAGCGGAGGACAAGCACCCCGGCTTGTGGTCATGTCCGCGACGCTGGATACGGACGCGCTGGAGCGCTTTCTGAGCGACGGAACCGGCCGGTGCGCGAAAGTGGTTTCCGAGGGACGAATGCACCCGGTCGAAATCCACTACGCCACGCGCCCCAGCTATCAAGATCGCCGTCCGGTCTGGGAACAGGCGGCGGTTGCTTTCAGCGAGTATGTTCATTCCGGCGGGGAGGGCGATGTGCTGGTGTTCATGCCGGGAAGCTTCGAGATCGCGCAGACGCTCGCCGCGATCCGCCCGTCGGACGCGGCCCGGGGATTCGTCCTCCTGCCCTTGCATGGCGACCTGCCGCCGCGCGAGCAGGATGCGGCCGTGGCCCGGCACGACCGCCGCAAAGTCATCGTCTCCACCAACGTCGCCGAAACGTCGCTCACCATTGACGGCATCCGGCTGGTGATCGACAGCGGCCTGGCACGGATGAGCAGCTATGATCCGCATCGCGGAATCAACACCCTGTTGATCGAGCGCATCAGCCAGTCTTCTGCGAACCAGCGTGCCGGACGCGCGGGGCGCACGGCTCCGGGGGTGTGTTTCCGTCTCTGGTCGGAGGAAGAGCACCCCCACCGGCCCGCGCGCGAAGTCCCCGAGGTCAGGCGTCTGGAGTTGAGCGAGGCGGTGCTCACACTCAAAGCGGCGGCCGTGCGTGATGTGCGCTCATTCCGCTGGCTGGACGCTCCCGAGGAGAAAAGCCTCGCGCGCGCGGAAGAACTGTTGACGGATCTGGGCGCGACCCAGGGAGGCGACATCACGCCACTCGGGCGGCGGATGCTGGCGTTTCCGGTGCATCCGCGATACGCGCGGTTGCTCCTCGCGGCGGCGGAACTGGGCTGCGTGCATCAGGCGGCGCTCATGGCGGCTCTGACCCAGGGGCGCGATCTGTTGTTGCGGAACATCGACGCGCCGACGCGGGACCGCCGCGAGGACACGCTGGGCGACCGGGACAGTTCCGATTTTTGGATGCTGATGCGGGCTTGGGAACACGCGGCGCGAAGTGATTTTCGCCTTGAAGTCTGCCGCCAGCTTGGCATTCACGCCGTGACCGCGCGCCAGGTCGGGCCGCTCTTCCAGCAGTTTCTCCGCATCGCGGAACGGGAGGGTTTCGACGTCGAGCCGCGGCCCGCGCCCGAGGCGTCGCTGCGCAAGTGCCTGTTGAGCGCCTTCCCGGATCATCTCGCCCGACGGCTCGACCAGGGGACGCTGCGCTGCGAGCTGGTGCATGGCCGGCGCGGCGTGCTGGCGCGGGAAAGCGTCGTCCAGCGGAGCGAACTGCTGGTGGCGGCCGAGGTGCGCGAGGTGGAGGGCAAGGAGATGACAACGCTCCTGTCGCTGGCCACGGCGGTCGAGCCGGCGTGGATTGAGGAGATGTTTCCCGAGGAAGTGCGCCGCGCGCTGGACGTGCGGTTTGACGCCGCGACCCGGCGGGTCATGGCGGAGGAAACCGTGCGGTTTCGAGATCTCGTCATCACTGCCCGGCGGGTCGAACCACCGCCGGCGGACGCGGCCGCCCGCCTGCTGGCCGAAGAAGTGACGGCCGGCCGCCTCGCGCTGCGGGATTGGGATCACGCGGTGGACCAGTGGATCGCCCGATTGAATCTGCTCGCCAAGTGCTGTCCGGAACTGGGCCTGCCCGGCATCGGCGCGGAGGAGCGGCATCATTTGATCGAACAGATTTGCCTCGGAGCGCTCGGCTACAAGGACATCAAGGACCGGCCGGTCAAACCGGTTGTGCAAAGCTGGTTGAGCACCACGCAACAGACACTGCTCGAAGAACATGCGCCGGAGCGGTTGCGCCTGGCCAACGGACGGACTCCCCGTGTTTCCTACCCGGCGGACGCGGAGCCGTTTATTTCCCTGCGCATTCAGGAACTGTTTGGGGTCACCCGCACCCCGGCCATCGCCCTGGGCCGGATGCCGGTCACGGTGCATATTCTCGCCCCGAGCATGAGGCCGGTGCAGATCACGCGCGATCTGGCGGGCTTCTGGACGGAGCACTACCCGCGCATCAAATCCGAGCTACAGCGGAAATACCCCAAACACGAATGGCGGTGATTGCGGAAGGAATGTCATCCAATGGGACCAGTCAGATCAAATCCTCCTGATATTCGGTCGAACAAGGCGGAGCGCCGGTTTCCAACCGGCTTCGGATGGTGAACGATGCCGGTTGGAAACCGGCGTTCCATTCGAACGGATTGCACCGTGGCCTGGCATGACACTCATACACTCGGTCTGTGGATTGAATTCACCCAAGCAAAAAGCGCCCGTTCCTTGCGGAACGGGCGCTGGTGAATGATCCGATTTTAGTTTCTCAAGCGGAAGTAACGGGCCGTGCCGTCGATCGGAACGGTGGCGCGAAACCGCCCGCCGCTCACGGTGCCGTTCCCGGCCGCGGTCCAGGCGGCTCCGGTGCCAAGCGCCGTGGTGCTCTCCAGCTGGAAGCCGGTCGCTTCCGCAGGCCAGCTCAGGTTAAGGTTGCTGCCGCTGATCTCGGCGGCCAGTTGGGGCGCGGGCACCTCCGGACTGGGCAGGTTGTTTGGTCCGGCCGCATGGGAAGCCGCCACCTGCGACGGAGTCATGGCTCCTGAGTAGAGCCGGAACTCATTGTAAGAACCGGTGAAGTCCGCGTCCGCCACGAACTGGGAACGTCCAAGCCAGTTGTTCACATCCTGGTTGTTCATGGCCGAGAGGGGCGGCAAGGTGCCGGTCACGGTGCGCAGCAGCACGCCATTGGAATAGATGCGGGCGACGCCGCCGGTCGAACTGTAGGTGATGACGATGTGCTCCTCTTCACCCACGGGTGTAAAGCCCGAGCGGGCCATGTTCACCGCGTCCCCGCCTCCGGGGAAGTTCGCGACAAAGCGGGGAATACCGTCGCCGTCCCGTGGCGTGTAGAACAAATAGTCAACTCCGGCCCCGGAGAAGCCTTCCCCTTGGTCACTGATGCCGAAGTCAAAGAGGCGGCTCCAGACGATCGAGGTGCCGAACGGGCTGCCGCCGTAGGTGGTCCACATTTCGATGGTTCCGTTCACTCCCAGCCCCGTGACGATGCCGTTGGGCAGTTCGCCATAGGCATTGCCCTGGCCGTCCAGGGTCAATTGACCGCCGCCCAGCACCGCGCTGCCCACCGCCGTGCCATGCGCGCTGCCGACGGAGTCGGTGATTTGCGTGCCGGAACTCTCGTTGAAGCTGTAGCGATGCTTGAGCGTGAGGGTGTCACTGATGACGGACAAGGTGGCCGGGTTGCTGGTGACCCTGGCTGGCGTGCCATTGACGCTGTTGGAGACTTCGACCGTGAATTGGGCACCGTTATCGGCCGCCGAGACCGTGTTGACGGTGTAGGTCGAGGCCGTGGCCCCGCTGATCGCCGAGCCGTTCCGGAACCACTGGAAGCTGACGGGCGAGGAGCCTCGCGCATCAACACGGAAGGTGACCGGCAGTGTCTCGGGCACCGTGCGGCTTTCGGGATGCACCGCGATGGTCACCGCGACGTCGCGATCATTGATGAGATCGGGTCCGGCCAGGGTGTTGCCGAAGGCCTGCCCCGGGGTCAGCACAAAGTCGTAAAAGCGGACTTCGTCGTATTCGCCCTGGGTGTTGTTGTCGGCGGTCCAGTTGGAACGCCCCAGCCAGACGTTGACGTCGTTGATCTCGCTCATCGGGATGGCGGTGTTGAGCGTGTTGACGAGCGCGCCATTCTGAAACACCTGCAGACGGCCGACGCGCTCATCCCAAGTGATCGCAACGTGTGTGTCGGTGTTGAAGGTGGTGGTGGCATTGTCGGACGTGGCGATGCCGCCGCCGCCGGGGTCTTCGTTGCGGACTTCCAAACGCCGGGTGCCTGTATCGCCACCGTTTTGAGCGGAGTAGATGAAGTAATCCAGACCGGTGCCGCCGCCGCCCGGCTCGTGCAATTCACCTGTGCCGTCGTCGGAGACGGTCGAGCCGATGTCCACGATGCGGGACCAGTTCTGGCTGCCGGTGATTTTGATCCAGGTCTCGAAGGTGAACTCACCCGTGCCGCCGTTGGCCACGCCATGCGAGGAAAGCATGCCGTTGGGCAGGTCGCCGTAGCCGGCGGTGGCCGACGGGCCGCCGGACAACGTCAACCGCGAGCCGGTGAAGGCCGTGCCCTCACCCAGCACCCGGCCGTGGGCGGTGCCAATCGAATCCCGGAACTCCAGACCGGCCGCGTTGGCCGCCGCCGGCTCGCTGAACGAGTAGCGGTGGATCGGGCTTTTGGTCAGGCGCTCGGCAGCGATGGGTGGTGGCGGCTCGGGGTTGATGAAGGCGGCTTTCTCGAAGTCGTAATTGTTTTTCACCTGCGCCGGGGTGAGCACGTCGTCATGCACGCGAACGCGGGCGATGTTGCCGCTGAAACGCAGGCCGCCCGTGACGGTGACGGCGTCTCCCTCCATCTGCGCTCCAATGTTGATCGGAGTGTCGGGATGGGTGTTGATGCGGCCGCCACCGACGATCTCGGCGTTGGCAAGAACACCGTCCGAGTAAACGCGCGTGGTGGTGCCGTCAAAGGTATAAACCAAATGGTGCCATTGCCCGGCGGCGGGCGAGCCGCCCGCGCTGTTCCAGCCGATGTCGGGGTTGCCCCAGTGGCCGACCGCTCCCCAGCGGAAGTCGGAGCCGTAGTTGAAGGACATGTTCGATCCATCGGGTCCGCCGCGGCGGCCCCAAGAAACCAGCGTCTCTTCTCCCGCGACCTGCGGGTTGAACGCCCACACTTCGATCGAGCGGGTGGGACTGTCACCGGTCAGTCCCTCCGGAGCGATGACCGGGCTGCCCCCGGCGGCGGAGAGGTGTTGGAGAAAATCCGTGCCATCGAGCCGGATGCCCTTCGTGCCGCCTTCGGCCGCGATGACTGGAATGGTGCCTTCGCCGCCGATGGCCTCGAAGACGCCGCCGAGCGAGCCGGTATTATTGATGCGTTGCAGGGGGCCCTCCGGCAGTTGGGTGGCGTCCACATTGACGAACAAGGTGCCGGCGCTTTGCACCTGGGCGTGGGCCGAAGTGGAGAGCAGACCAGCCGCAGCCAGGGCGGCCGTCAGCACAGGAAGTGCGCCCGGCGTTTTCATGCGATATCGATTCATTGTCATCCTTTTCAGTTTCAGTTCTGCCCGGGGTGATGAAACGAAAAC
>VFQQ010004767.1_pt1 | contig 11707 bp, 10 predicted proteins | sample 3512341 | NCBI WGS metagenome assembly VFQQ01 (sample SAMN10412373, study PRJNA504923) | tailings metagenome | isolation source: Relicate 2 Philex TSF1 revegetated site | place: Philippines: Tuba, Benguet | collected 2017-08-29 | reverse complement strand
CGAGCAGGCGACGATGTTCTTCCGCGACCCCTCGGGCAACGCGCTGGAGTTCAAGAGCTTCCGCGACATGAGCCAGCTGTTCGCCAAGTGACGGGCGGACGATGACCGAGCTCGTCTTCATCCGCCACGGCGAAACCGACTGGAACCGCCGCGCCTGCTTCCAGGGCCAGATCGACGTGCCGCTCAACGGCAACGGTCTGGCGCAGGCCGAGCGGCTGCGCGCCAGGCTGGCCGGCGAGCAGCCCGAGCTCTTCGTCAGCAGCGACCTGCAGCGCACGCAGCAGACGGCCGCGCCGCTGGCTGCCGCCTGGGGCCGCGCGCCGACGCTGCTGCCCGCGCTGCGCGAGCAGGGTTTTGGCGAATGGGAGGGGCTGGACTTCCCCACCGTGCAGGCGCGCTACGCCGAGCTGTGGCCACGCTGGCTGGAACACGCGCCCGAGTTCGCGGCGCCCGGCGGCGAGAGCGCGCTGCAGTTCCACCGCCGTGTGCTGGATGCCGTGAAGTCACTCGCCGAACAGGCCGGCGGCCGCCGCGTGGCCGTGGTCACGCATGGCGGTGTGCTCGACATGCTGTGGCGCACCGCGCACGGCTTGCCGCTGACGGGGCAGCGCGCCTGCGCCATCCCCAACACCGGCATCAACCGGCTGCGCTGGGTGGATGGCACGCTCGCCGTCGACACCTGGGCCGACGACGCGCACGTGAAGGATCTCCTACTGCCAGCTTAGCAAGGACACGTCGTTGACGAACAGCGGCATGTCCTTCCACAAGCCCTTCAGGCGTGCGTTGGCCACCGTGATCCAGGTCGGCTGGTACAGGTAGGCGGCCACCGCGTCACGCGCCACCAGTTCCTGCGCCTGCGCCATCAGCTTGTTGCGTTCCTCGGGCTTGAGCGTGGCCTGGATCTTCGCCCACAGCGCGTTGAACTCCGCCGACTCGTAGCCCCAGTAGTAGTTGGGGCGCGCGAAGTTGCCGAAGTCCAGCGGCTCCACATGCGCGATCACCGTCAGGTCGTAGGCCTTCTGGCCGTACACGCCGCTGAGCCACTGTGCCCACTCCACGTTCTCGATCTTCGCGACGATGCCCACCTTGGCCAGCTGCGCCGCGATGACCTCGCCGCCCTGGCGTGCATAGGGCGTGGGCGGCAGCTTCATCGTCAGCTCCAGCGGCGGTGTCACGCCGGCCTGGTGCAGCAGCGCGCGCGCCTTGGCCTGGTCGAAGGCGTTCATCGCCGTCAGGTCCACATAACCCGGCGAGCCGGGCGTGTAGTAGCTGCCGATCGGCACGCCGAAGCCGTCGGCAGCGCCTTCGATCACGGCCTTGCGGTCGATGGCGTGTGCGATGGCGCGGCGCACACGCACGTCGTCCAGCGGCTTGCGCTTGTTGTTGATGGCCAGGATGGTCTTGGCGCGGCTGCCGCCGATCAGCACCTGGAACTTCTTGTTGGCCTCGAACTGCTTCAGGCTGCGTGCGGCAGCCACACGCGGGAAGGCGTCCACGTCGCCCGAGAGCAGGGCCGCCACCTGCGCCGCCGGGTCGCTGATGAAGCGCATCGTCACGCGCCGCAGCTTCACGTCCTTGGCGTTGCGGTAACCGTCCCAGCGCGTGAGCGTCACGGCCGAACCCTTGGCCCAGTTGTCGAGCCGGTAGGGGCCGGTGCCGGTGGGCAACGTGTTGTTGGTGGCCGCGCTCTTGGGCTCGACGATGATGGCCGTGGCCTGGCCAAGCTTGAACAGCAGGTCGTTGTCACCGTTCTTCAGGTTCAGCACCACCGTGTGCGCGTCGGGCGTGTCGATGCGCTCGATGTTGTTGAAGGTGGCCTTGTCCTTGTTCGTGCTTTCCTTGGTGGTGGCTCGCTCGAAGCTGAACTTCACCGCCTGCGCGTTGAGGGGCTCGCCGTTGTGGAACCTGGCGTCGCGGCGCAGCTTGAAGGTCCACACCTTCAGGTCGGGGCTCGTGCTCCAGCTTTCGGCCAAGAGCGGCGTGGTGCGGCTGTCGGCGTTGATCTTGGTCAGCGTCTCGTAGATGTTGTAGAGCGTGATCTCGGCGATGGCACTGGCGGCGCCGGCGGTGGGGTCCAGGCCGGTTGGTTCCAGCGTCATCGCCAGCACCGCGCTGTCCTTGCGCGGCTGGGCGCCTGCGTGGGCCGTGAGGCCGCTGACCATCAGCGCGGCCAGGGCGATCGACAGGATCCGGGTACGGAGTTGCATGCGGGCCTCCAGCGCCCCCTGCGGGCGCCCGGGCCGCATTCTGCAATGAGGCCTAGCGCTGCGCGCCCAGCGTCATCGTCCAGTAGGTGCGGTAGGTGTTGCTGGCGCCGCCGCTGACGCAGGCCAGGCCGATGTCACGCATGTTGGCGTTCATGACGTTGGCGCAGTGGCCGTCGCTGGCCATCCAGGCGGCCATCACGGTGGCCACCGTGGGCTGGCCGGCGGCGATGTTCTCGCCCCAGGTGCGCCACACGTAGCCGGCAGCGGTGGCGCGGTCGCCGGCGCTGCTGCCGTTGCTGCCGGTGTGGTTGAAGAAGTTCAGCGCCACCATGTCGTCGCTGTGCACCAGCGAGGCCTGTGTCAGTGCGTCGTTCCAGGCCAGCGCTGGCACGGCCGGGAAACTGCCGTGCGTGCCGCAGCTGGCGCCGGCGGCGCGCACCTGGTTGACGAAGGCCAGCGCCTCGGTGGCGAAGTTGGCCAGGTTGCAGGTGGCGCGGGTGCCCGCCACGCCGGGGCCCGGGGCAGGGCTCGGGGCGGGGCTGGGGGACGGCGAGGGTGCGGGCGAGGGCGCCGGGCTGGGCGAAGGTGCGGCGCTGGCGGGCGGCGCGCTGGTGCTCTCACCGCCGCCGCCGCAGGCGGCCAGGGTGCCCATCGTGGTGACGGCGGCGAGCATGAAGAGGGTGCGGACGGTCATGGTGTGCAGCATGCCGTGTCATCGGCAGCGCACGCGCACTTGTCACACCCCGGCACAAGGCGCCGGCGCGTGGCGTGCAAAGCTGCTCAGGCCGCGTTCGCGCGGTGATCAGGGCGCAGCGGCCTGGATCGCCGCCACCGGCTCCGGCGCCAGCAGCGTGCCCTGGCGCAGGCCGCGCACGGTGGCGAAGGCCAGTGCCAGCACCACGAGCGTTGCCAGCGCCAGCAGCAGCACGGCGAGCATCGCCATGGCCGTGCCCGGCGTGGCCAGCCGCAGCGTCAGTGCTGCCAGCGCCGCGAGCGGGAACGACAGCCCCCAGTGCGGCAGCGCAAACGGCAGCGCCACGATCTGCCGCAGCTGCGTGCCGGCCCACACCGCGCTGAACAGCGCCATGCCCCACAGCGCCCAGCCGAAGGCCACCGGCACGCCCAGCTGCAGCAGCGCCAGCCCCACCACCGCGGGCGGTGCGACGAAGATGAAGCTCGCCGGCCGCAGCCGCTCGGGCCACGAGCCCGCCGCGGCCACGCGCACGCCGATCAGCACGGTGACCACGGGCCAGAACAGCAGCCCCACGCCGAACTGCGCCAGCGACCATTCGATGTGCCCGAGCGGCACACCCGCCAGCGGCACGAGCACGTTGCCGACGATGGGGATGAAGAGTGCCGGCGTCACGCCCGCCCATTGCAGACCGCCCGCCTGGTTGCCGCGCCACCAGCGCGACAGCACCCACACGGTGGCCCACAGCTGCAGCCCGCTGCCCGCCCACCACGCGGCTGCCGCGAGCGCCGAAGGCCCGGTGAGCGCCACCGCCACCGTGGCCAGCAGCAGCAGCGAAATGGGCATCGCAGCCACGAAGGGGTGGCGCACCGGGTGCCGAAGGTCCTCCAGCCAGGCCTCGCGGTGGCGCTGCCAGCGCAGCAGCGTGCCGGCTGCCAGCAGCAGGAACACGACCAAGGCCGCCGCGCCCACCACCATCGCCGCCGCACCCGCCATTTCGCCCATCAGCGGCACCGCGCGGTGCCAGGCCAGCGCCAGGCCGCACAGGCCCATCACGCTGGCGAACCAGGGCGGGCCGAGGAAGCTCAGCGCTGGCTTGCCGCCACGGGCGGTGGGTGCGGGCGCGGACATCAGTTCCTGCCGCCGGGCGGCCGCACGGGTGCGCTGGCCAGCCAGGTCTGCGCCGTGGGGCGGATGTCGTCGTCGTAGCCACCGGTGATCAGCACCGCGCCGCCCGGCAGGGCCGTGGCGGTGCTGAACGCGAGGTTCCTGCCCAGGGTGCCGCTCAGGCGGCTGAACGCCGGCGCGCCGGGCGACCACCGTTCCACCTCGCTGGCTTCGCCGGCCACGATGACCTCGCCTTGTTCGGTCACCACCGCGGCCGATGCGATCTTGTAGCGCGCCTGCCGCAAGGCCGGGCCTGGCGTGAAGCGGCCGGTGGCGGGGTCGAAGAACTCGGTCTGTGCGATGCGGTGCTGGGCGTTGCAGTCGGCCGAGCCGCCGATGACCATCACGCGGCCGTCCTGGAGCCCCACGGCGGCGTGTTTGCAGCGAGCCTGCCCCATGGGCCCGGTGGCCGTGAAGCTGCGCGAGCGCGGGTCGAAGATCTCGGCCGATGCGGTGGCGCGGCCGCGCGCGACCTGGCCGCCCATCAGCAGCACACGGCCGTCGGCCAGCGGCACGGCGGCGTGGTGCGCCCGGGCTTCGTTCATCGGCGCCACTGGCGCAAAGCGGCCTTGCTCGAAGACCTCGGCCGCGGCCAGCGGCCGGTTGGTGGCGGCGGCGCCGCCGGCCACCAGAACGCCGCCGCCGGGCAGGCGCGTGGCCGTCATGTCCATGCGCGGCGCGGCCATGTCGGCCGGGCGCGAGAAGCGGCGGCTTCGTGGGTCGAACAACTCGGCGGTGGCGGTGGTGGCAGAGCCGGTCCAGCCGCCCACCACCAGCACGCGGCCGTCGCCGAGCCGCACGGCAGCGTGCGCGACGCGCGGCACGGCCATCGGCGCGGCGGCCACGGGCTGCCCGTTGCCGGTGTCGACCAGCTCAGCCGAACGTTCCACTGGCGAGCAGCTCAGGCCGCTGCAGCCGCCCGTGAGCAGGACCAGGCCTGCGTCCAGCAGGCTGGCCTGGTGCGCCGCACGCGGCACCGAGATCGGCGCGCCGGGCTCGACGGCCCACCCCGGCTGCAGCGGCGCGGGCGCAGCAGCGGCCGTGCCGGCCACCAGGGCCAGCGCCAGCTTGAACGCGGCACGGGGCTTCATCAACGCAGCTTGCCCAGCAGGTCCTGCACGCCCTCGATCACGGTGTCGATCTCGGCGCCGGTGTCGCCGCCGGCGGCCAGGCGCTGGTGCAGCTCCTGCTGCATGAAACACACGGTCATGCGCAGGTAGGTGCTGTCCAGCGCCTTGCGCACCGCGGCCATCTGCGTGGCGATGTCGCGGCACTCCTGGCCTTCTTCGAGCATGCGCTGGATGCCCCGCAGCTGGCCCTCGGCGCGCTTGAGGCGGTTGAGCAGGTCGGTGCGGCTGGTGGCGTCGGTGAGGACGGACATCGGGCATGTCTCCGGTGCGGCGGCGAAGGCCGGCATTCTGGCCCGTGGCGGATCAGGGCCGCGCGCAGGGCTCCGACACCGGCACGCCCGCCTTCTTCAGGAACCAGCCCAGCGGGCAGACGTTGGTGAAGCCGAACTGCAGCAGGTTGGCACCCACGAAGGCCGTGAAGGCGAGCCACCACTGGCTCACGAACAGCGGGCTGCCCGGCACGCCGAGCGCGAGCGAGATGAGGATGAAGCTGCCCGCGAAGACACGGATCAGGCGGTCGACAGTCATGGTTGCACTCCTTGTGATGCGCTTTCGAGGCGGCGCCGGTTCGCCGCATAGAACAGGACCGGGATCACGACGAGCGTGAGCAGCGTCGAGACGAAGATGCCGAACAGCAGGCTGATGGCCAGGCCGTTGAAGATGGGGTCGTCGAGGATGAACACGGCGCCGGTCATCGCCGCCAGCGCGGTGAGCGCGATCGGCTGCGCGCGCACGGCGGCCGACTGCACGACGGCGTCCTTGAAGGCCACGCCACGCGCCACCTGCAGCTCGATGAAGTCCACCAGCAGGATCGAGTTGCGCACGATGATCCCGGCCAGCGCGATCATCCCGATCATGCTGGTGGCCGTGAAGTTGGCCTGCAGCAGCGCATGCCCCGGCATGACGCCGATGATCGTGAGCGGGATCGGCGCCATGATGATCAGCGGCGTCCTGTAGCTCCTGAACTGCGCCACCACGAGCAGGTAGATCAGGATCAGGCCCACGCCGTAGGCGGCGCCCATGTCGCGGAAGGTCTCGTAGGTGATCTGCCACTCGCCGTCCCACTTGATGGCGTAGGTGCCGTAGGGGTCGGCGGGCTGGCGGATCCAGTATTCGTCCACGCCCTTCGGCAGCTGCGTGCGGATGCCGAAGAGGCCGTACAGCGGCGAGTCCGGCGTCCTGCCGCCCGCGCCCACGTCGGCAAAGACGTGGCTCACGCCAAGCAGGTCTTTCGTGAACAGCGGCTGGTCGATGACACCACGCTCCACGCGCACCAGTTCCGACAGCGGCACGAGCTGGCCGCTGGCCGTGCGCAGCGGCAGTGCCAGCAGCGCATCGAGCCCCACCTGCGCATCACGCGGCAGCTGCAGCCGCACCGGCACCGCGTACTTGCTGGCGCCGTCGTGCAGGAAGGCGGCATCGGCGCCGGAGAGCGCACCCTGCACCGTGGCCGCGATGGTGGCCACCGGCACGCCCAGCTGGCCGGCACGCTGGCGGTTCACGCGCAGGAAGGCGCGTGGCGCCTCGGCCTGCAGCGTGCTGTCGATGGCCGTGATGTCGGCGCTGGCGGCAAAGGCCTTCTCCAGCTGCGCCGCCAGCGCCTGGCGGCCGGCTTCGTCGGGGCCGTAGACCTCGGCCACGATCGGGCTCATCACCGGCGGGCCGGGCGGCACTTCCACGAGCTTCAGCCGCGCGCCGTGTTCGGCCGCGATGCGTTCGAGCGCGGGCCGCAGGCGCTGAGCGATGACGTGGCTCTGCTCGTGGCGCTGGTTCCTGTGCACGAGGTTGACCTGCAGCTCGCCCTGCTCGGCATCGGCACGCATGTAGTACTGGCGCACCAGGCCGTTGAAGGTGATGGGGCTGGCAGTGCCGGCATAACCTTGCAGGTGTTCGACCTCGGGCTGCTGCGCCAGGTGCGCGCCGAGCGCGTGCAGCGCGGCGGCGGTGTCTTCCAGTGGCGTGCCGGCAGGCATGTCGACGACCAGCGCGAACTCGCTCTTGTTGTCGAAGGGCAGCATCTTCAGCACCACCCACTGGACCGCGGCGAGCCCCACCGACAAGGCCAGCGCGACGACGATGCCGCCCAGCAGCAGCCAGCGCTTGCGCGCACTGTCCAGCAGCGGCGTCAACAGGGCTGTGAAGAGGCGTTGCAGGCGGCCGGCGAGCTTCGGGGCTTCGGCATGGGCGCCGTCGGCATGCGCTGCGTGCGGCTTCATCAGCTTCAGCGCCAGCCAGGGCGTGACCGTGAAGGCGATGGCCAGCGACAAGGCCATGCCGAGGCTCGAGTTGATCGGGATCGGGCTCATGTACGGGCCCATCAGCCCGCTCACGAAAGCCATGGGCAGCAGCGCCGCGATCACGGTCAGCGTGGCCAGGATCGTGGGCCCGCCCACTTCATCGACGGCGGCCGGGATGATCTCGCCGAGCGGCCTGTCGGGCTCCAAGGCCATGTGGCGGTGGATGTTCTCCACCACCACGATCGCATCGTCCACCAGGATGCCGATCGAGAAGATCAGCGCGAACAGGCTCACGCGGTTGAGCGTGAACCCCCAGGCCCAGCTGGCGAAGAGCGTGGCGGTGAGCGTGAGGATCACGGCGGCGCCGACGATCACCGCTTCGCGCCGGCCCAGCGCCAGGCCCACGAGCAGGATCACCGAGGCGGTGGCGAAGGCGAGCTTCTGGATCAGCTTGTTCGCCTTTTCGGCGGCGGTGGCGCCGTAGTCGCGCACCACGGTGGCTTCGATGCCGGCGGGGATGATCTGGTTCTTGAGCTGCTCGACACGTGCGCTTGCCGCGACGGCGACATCGACCGCGTTCTGCCCGGGCTTCTTCGTGACGGTGAGCGTGACGGCCGGGTGGCCAGCGCCGGCTGCCGATGCGGCACCCGCCGCGGCACCAGGTGTGAACCAGACATGGCGCGTGGCCTGCGCCGCGCCGTCTCGCACCTGCGCCACCTCGCGCAGGTACACCGGTTTGCCGTTGCTGCTGCCGACGATGAGCTCGCCCACCTCTTCGGCCGAGCGCAGGAACTCGCCCGTTTCCACCGCGAGCATCCGCGAGCCACTGTTCTCGGCCACGCGTCCTGCCGGCATGCCCAGGTTGGCGCCGGCCAGCGTCTGGCGCAGGCGTTCCAGGTCCACGCCGCGTTCGCGCAGGCGCTGCGGATCGAGCGCGATCTCCACCACGCGCCCCGGGCCGCCGATCGTCTGCACCTCGCGCGCGCCGGGCACACGCTTGAGCTCGGCCTCCAGCGTGTGCGCCACCGATTCCAGCTCGTGCGCCGAGGTTTCGTCGCGGCTCCACAGCGTGACCGCGAGCACCGGCACGTCGTCGATGCCCTTGGGCTTGACGATGGGCGGCAGCGTGCCCAGCTCGCGCGGCAGCCAGTCCTGATTGGCGTTGAGCACGTCGTACAGCCGCACCAGCGCCTCGGTCCTCGGCACGCCCACCTGGAACTGCACCGTCAGCACCGCCACGCCGGGGCGCGACACCGAGTAGGTGTGCTCGATGCCGGCGATCTGCGACAGCACCTGCTCAGCGGGGCGCGCCACGAGGTTCTGCACGTCGGCGCTGCTGGCCCCGGGGAAGGGGATCAGCACGTTGGCCATGGTGACGTTGATCTGTGGCTCTTCCTCGCGCGGCGTCACGAGCACGGCGAACAGGCCCAGCAGCAGTGCCACCAGCGCCAGCAGCGGCGTGAGCGCGTTGGCCTGGAAGGCAGCGGCCAGGCGGCCCGAAAACCCGAGCGAGGGCGTGCTGTTCACGGCACCACCCTCAGCGTGCCGGCGTGGCGCCGGCCAGGCCGGCACGCACCGGATCGGCGGCGATGCGTTCGCCGGCCTTCAGGCCCGCGAGCACGGGCAACTGATCGCCCTGCCGAGCACCGGTGCGCACGGCCTTGAGCACGAAACGATCGCCCTGCACGGCGTAGACGGCCGTGAGTTCGCCCCGCTGCAGCACGGCGCCGGCGGGTACACGCGGTGCCGTCGGGCCCGTGGCCGCTGCCGCGGCCGGCACACCGCTGAACGACACCTGCACCGGAAGCCCGGGCTGCAGGCGCGCCGAGTCGGCGGCGCTCAGGTCGAAGCGCCATTCGATGGTCTGCGACCCGGCATCGAGCACCGGCAACTCGGTGCGCTTGTCGGCCACCAGCCGCGTGCCGTCGGGCAGCAGCAGCGCGACCTGCGTGGCGCCACGCGCGGCAGCGCTGCGCGAGGCTGGCAGCTGCACCACGGCGCGCAGCCGGCCCGGTGCGTACAGCGTGAGCAGCGGGCGGCCCGGCGTGGCCAGGTCACCGGCCTCGGCCAGCGTGGCAAGCACGATGCCGTCGAAAGGCGCCGTCACCGTGGCGTGGCCGCGCGCGATGCCGGCCTGCGCGCTGCCAGCCTGCGCCTGGCGCACGGCGGCCTCGGCGGCCTGCAGCTGCGCCAGTGCGGCGTCGAGCGCGGCGGCGCTGACAAACCCTTGCGCGCGCAGATCACGCGTGCGCGTGGCGTGCTGCTGCGCCTGCAGCAGCGCGGCCTGGGCCTGCGCCACGCCGGCATCGCCAGCGGCCACGCCGGCCTGCAGCTCGCGATCGTCGATGCGCGCCAGCAGCTGGCCGGCCTTCACGCGCTCACCGGCTTTCACCGCCAGCTGCAGCACACGCCCCGAAGCCAGCGCCGCGATGCTGGCCTGCTGCTGCGCCTGCAGCGTGCCTTCGATCGTGAAGCCGGCGGTGGCGGAGGCTGCACCGACGGTGATCGTCGGCACCGGCTCCGCGCCGGCTGGCGGCAGCACCGCCGCCAGCGCGGCAGCGATCAGGAAAGGGGCAGATCTGGATACCATAACGGGTATCGTACCATATACCCTATTGGGTATCAAGTGGCACCCTGAAACGACACAGGCCCCGCGCTGGCGGGGCCTGTGATCAGGGAGTGAGGCGTGCTGTCAGAACGGGATGTCGTCGTCCATGTCGTCGAAGCCGGTGCTGCTCTTGGCCGGTGCCGGCTTCGATGCGGCGGGCGCCTGCCGTGCCGGGGCGCTGCGCGGGGCAGCGGCGGGCGCGCTGCCCATCTCGACGTCACCGCCACCGCCGCCTTCGCGTCCGCCGAGCATCGTCATCTCCTGCGCAATGATCTCGGTGGTGTACTTCTCGACGCCGTCCTTGTCGGTCCACTTGCGCGTCTTCAGGCGGCCCTCGATGTAGACCGACTTGCCCTTCTTCAGGTACTCACCCGCGATCTCGGCCAACCGGTCGTAGAACACCACGCGGTGCCACTCGGTCTCTTCCTGGCGCTCGCCGGAGTCCTTGTTCTTCCACTGGCGGCTGGTGGCGATGGTGACGTTGCAGATGGCCGAGCCGCTGGGCGCGTAGCGCACTTCGGGGTCGCGGCCGAGGTTGCCGATGAGGATGACTTTGTTGACGCTGGCCATGGCGGGCTCCGGGGGCTGTCGGGTGGGTTGCGGCCATTATCGCGCCGGGGTCGCAGCCGACCGCCATCACCCTGCGGGGTTCCGCCCGCCGGGGGCCCCCGCCAGCGGGGTGGCGGGCACGGCGCTCGCTTAGCATCCTGTTCCGATGTCCGCCGTGTTGTCCGAAACGAAGAGCCCCGCCAGCGCGCTGCAGGTTTTGCACGAGGTGTTCGGCTACGGCGCCTTCCGCGGCCAGCAGGCCGAGATCGTCGAGCATGTGGCCGGCGGCGGCGACGCGCTGGTGCTCATGCCCACCGGCGGTGGCAAGAGCCTGTGTTACCAGGTACCGGCGATCCTGCGCCACCGCGCCGGGCGTGGTGTCACGGTGGTGGTGAGCCCGCTGATCGCGTTGATGCACGACCAGGTGGGTGCCCTGCACGAAGCCGGGGTGAGCGCGGCGTTCCTGAACTCGTCGCTGGAAGGTGACGAAGCCCGGCGTGTCGAGCGCGACCTCCTGGCCAACAAGCTGGTGCTGCTGTACGCCGCGCCCGAGCGCATCCTCACGCCGCGTTTCATGGCCATGCTCACGAGCCTGAACGAGCGTGGCCTGCTCGGCGGCTTCGCCATCGACGAAGCGCACTGCGTGAGCCAGTGGGGCCACGATTTCCGCGAGGAGTACCTGGGCCTGAGTGCCCTGCACGAGCAGTTCCCCGCCGTGCCGCGCCTGGCGCTCACCGCCACCGCCGACGACCACACCCGCGCCGACATCATCGAGCGCCTGCAGCTGCAGGGCGCGCGCCTGTTCGTGGCGAGCTTCGACCGCCCGAACATCCGCTACACCATCGTCGAGAAGGACGATCCGAGGAAGCAGCTGCTGCGCTTCCTGCGCGAAGAACACGAGGGCGAGGCCGGCATCGTCTACTGCCAGAGCCGCCGCAAGGTCGAAGACACAGCCGACTGGCTGCGTGCCGAAGGCCTGAGCGCGCTGCCGTACCACGCCGGCCTGGAAGCCGAGGTACGCCGCGAACACCAGGACCGCTTCCTGCGCGAGGACGGCCTGATCATGGTGGCCACCATCGCCTTCGGCATGGGCATCGACAAGCCCGACGTGCGCTTCG
>VFQQ010004766.1_pt1 | contig 11709 bp, 19 predicted proteins | sample 3512341 | NCBI WGS metagenome assembly VFQQ01 (sample SAMN10412373, study PRJNA504923) | tailings metagenome | isolation source: Relicate 2 Philex TSF1 revegetated site | place: Philippines: Tuba, Benguet | collected 2017-08-29 | reverse complement strand
CAATCCCTGGTATAAAAGCCTCACCCAGGGTGTTCCACAGCTTGATGGTCTTGTCCCCCTTTCCAACCTGTGCTAGTTGCAAACAACAATCCCTGGTATAAAAGCCTCACCCAGGGTGTTCCACAGCTTGATGGTCTTGTCGCGGGAGCCGGACACAATCTGGCGGTTGTCGGCGGAAAAGGCGACCGACAGCACGTCCTTGGAGTGGCCCAGGAAGCGGCGGGTGGTGGCGCCTGCCGGGATGGAAGGTGCAAGGACAAGCAACAGGTGGGCGGCAGCAGGGCAGCGGCAGCAGGATCACCAGCTGCTGCAGCAACGGCAGCAGCAGCGCTGGCAGCAGTGGCAGCGGCAGAGCGCAAGGCGGCGCACCGGTGGTGATGTCCCACAGTCGCAGGGTGCTGCCTCAGGGCCTGTACACAAACTAACGACTGATTGGATTGACAACACAGCACACAGCGCACCGGTGGTGATGTCCCACAGGCGCAGGGTGCCGTCCCAGGAGCCGGTCAGGCAGAACTGGCCGTCAGAGGAGATCACCACGTCCTGTGCAGGGGCATAATCAGGGGGGAGGAATGGGGTGTCAAGAATGTGAAAGGTAGAGCAAAGGCCCTCAACAGAAGGGTTGGGAAAGGAAAACAGAAACTGGCTGTCGGAATAGATACCACATGCTGTGTTGAGCAAGTGCTGCAGCTGCGCTGCGGGTGACGACACGAGGTGAGGCAGTCTGCCGCCGCTGCCCCGGCTGCGCGCCCTGCCCACCACCCGGCATCGCAGCAGCAGCAGCGCGTTACCTGCACGTAGTGGGAGTGGCCGCGCAGGGCGCGCTTGGGGAAGCCCAGGGTGCCCTCATCGCCGTTGCCCAGCTGCCAGACCAGCACGGTCTTGTCGCTGCAGATGAGGCGGGGGGCGGGGGTAGCAGGACAGTGAGGTTCGGGCAGGGTGCACGCAGGGCAGCAGCCAGTCCAGCGGCACATGCAAGCGACTACACACATCAGCAATTTATAAGAGTACATGCAGCAGCACAGCGCGTGCAGCTGCAGCTGTCAACCATGCCCATGGCAGCGACAGATCGCCCCACCACAGCACAAGGCCGGGGCTTAGTTCGGAGGCTTTCGAGACCAAAGTGGCTTGGCGGTTTCGCTCACCGGGAGCTGGACAGCAGGGTCTCGCTGGTGGGGTCCAGCGGGGCCGCAATGGCGGTCACCCAGCCCTTGTGGCCGAGCAGCTCGCCGCGGAGGGTCAGGGTCCTGTAGAGGAGGCGGTAGCGCAGGCGGGCGGCAACAGATGTGAGCAGCAGGGGCGGCGGCAAGGCAAGGCGGCGGCGGCACCGCCGTGTGCAACATGTGGCTGCGCGGGCGCCTGCATCCGCTCCCGCCGCCACTGCAAGGCTGCGGCTGTCTGATTGGCTGCGCCTGCGGCCAGCGAGGCCTGGGTGCCCAGCATCGGCGGGCATGCGGGTTCCAGCCGGCCCGCTGGCTGCCAGACCGATGCGGATGCGATGCTGCGCCGGCTGGTGCACCGCCAAGCTGCCGCACCGCTGCCCCCGGCAGCTCGCAATGGAGCAGCGCCCCTCCTGCCCCGCCCACTCACTCGGCCATGGTTGCTGGCTCTTGGGTGGTGGGAAGAGGCCGATGCAGGCGCCGCCGGCGCACTTGTGCGGCCCGCCCAGCTTGCGCAGCACGGGCGGCAATTCTCCCTCTTTGGCAGCGCGGCAGCCCCTCTAGCGCCTTGTTTCGCGCGTACATCGCTCCACGCCGCTGCCTGCATTGCCGCCCGGCGTCCAAGGGCTAGGGCTGCTCCACCCCCACTGCCGCCGCTGCCGCTGGCTGTGTGCCCCCTCCTCCTTGCTCTCTGCCCCAGGAGTAGGAAGCTCACTCTCCATGGCCAGCCGTTGGGGGCTGGCTCACGCCGCCGGCTATGCGCCGCTGCCGGCAGGGGAGGAGCCCGCGGATTCCCTGCCGCCAGCGCTGGCTGCCCGGCCCGGCCACCCTCACCAGCAGCACAACATTGCGCAGCACCAGCACCATCACCAGCAGCACCAGCAGCAACAGCACACTTCAGTGCATGTTCGCTCGGATCGGGAGGCTGCAGTGGCACAATACCTGCTGGCTGCGGCGCACCAAGACGCGCCCGCGCTGCTTGCTGAGCTGGGCACCAGCACAGAGGGCTTGAGTGAAGGGGAGGCAGCGGCCCGCTTGGCACGGCACGGCCCAAATGTGATCGCCACTGCCGGAGCAGCGCCCTGGTTCCGGTGAGCGCATGATTCACCTTGTTTTCTAAGGCACCGTTGATCAGTGTGCAGTTCTGTGGCAAGCATCTGGCACACGCTGCTTGCAGTGTGCCTGCGCAGCCGTGCCACCTGTCGCCTGCCCTGCCAGCCATGCTGACCCATCCCACCTGCCAAACCTGCGCCTTACCGCCGCCCAGTGTGCTGTGGTCGGCCCTGGCACACCCGTTCAACGGAATTCTCCTGTTCCTGGCGGCCACCTCGCTGCTCACCAAGGCAGGCAGATCTGCTGCCGCTGCTGCTGCTGCCGCCGCTGCTGCTGGTCGTGCTGCCGCCGCCCCCGCCGCCATCAGTGCTGGCGGGGCTGTCGCTGCCGCCTCGTTGCGTGCAGATCACGTGCTGGACGGCGATGTGCATTTGTAAAGGAATTTGTGTTCCCCACGTGCCTGCTGCTGGCCCACACACTGATTCTTTTGTGGCGCTCCGAGATGACTGGCTGCGCCACCCTGCTTTCTCAACTGCTGCTTTGCAGGACCGGGCCACTGCCCTCATCATGCTGGCGATGGTCACCCTGTCAACCGGCCTGCGCTTTTGGCAGGCACGCCAGGGGCAGGCGCATTGGACACGGTTGCAAAGTCGCCAGTGCAACGGTGTGGGCTGGCCTTGGATGCATGCCATGGCATGCCGTGCCGTTCCATGCTGCTGCATGGCGGCCGCAGGTGCTTGGTCCCTGCAAACCCTTGCCTCCCGCAGGAAATGAAGTCAACGGTTGCAGCCGCCAAGCTGGTTGGTATGGTGCACCTCAAGGCCACGGTGGTACGGTGCAGCGCGCAGAGCGGCCTGCCAGGCGAGTTTGGCCACGGACGGCGAGGAGGCGGGGGGTGCAAGTGCAGCACAGTGTGCCAGCTATGGCAAAGCTGGCTTGCCTCGGTTGAACACTTGCCAGGAGCACAAAAGAGGGCCATCATGACGAGGAAGAAAAGGCGCTGCTGATGGGCGCACGTCAGTCATTTTCCGCACTGATGCCCTTCTCCCTGTGCCCCGATGCACAGAGGAGCGGCAGATTGACCAAGCAGACGTGGTGCCCGGCGATTGTGTGCGCCTCACCGCTGGCGAGATGCTGCCGGGGGATGTGCGGATCGTGCAAGCCAGGGACCTGCACATAGCGTGAGGGGGTGGGGGAGGTGTGACATTCAGATATGGCACCTGGCACGGTGCCCCAACTTGGGTGCTGAGGCAGAGGTGCGAGAGCAGGCGCGTGGTGCCGGTACACCCTTTACGAATCATGGACAGCACAGCATGCACCACTTGCACCAGCTTGCACTAGCTTGCACTGCTCCGCACACCGGCGATGCTGTGCACAAACCCATTGTGCAGGCAGGCTGCTCTGACCGGAGAGTCAATGCCCGCCGCCAAGTCAGCACGTGCCGAGCGCAGCAGCCGCCACCATGCCCCCACCTCCCTGCTCGACTGCCGCTGCCTGGCCTTCCGCGGCACCCATGTTGTGTCGGGTGCGGCAAGGGTGCTTGCACACTTCAGCATGGTTTGTGAGCCGTCTGCTTAGCTGTAGCTCTGCCTGCTGCAAAGACAATCATTAGATGGCAGCAACAGCCGCTGCCACAGCAGGCCTGCCCGACTACCCGCCCCTGCAGGAACGGGGCTGGGCATCGTGGTGGCGACCGGCAGCGGCTGCTACATTGCAACCATGGCAGAGCAGCTGCGGCAGCAGGTGCGCTGGGGAAGTGCTGCCTCTCGGTATGCCTGCAATGGTGCTACAACTGCAGAATTTGTTAATTATAGTTTATAGCAAGGCTGGGCGCTGCTGGGAGCTGATGCAAGCTTCGCAACACTGTCACTCGCCGCGCCTTGCCATCTGTTGCTTCTGCCTCTGCAGAAGCCGGCCAACGCCTTCCAGCTGGGCGTGCAGCGCGTCTCGTACCTGCTAATTGGCTTCATGGCCACCATGGTGCCGGTGAGACTCTGGTGATCAGGGCTGTTGCAAGTGGGGACAGTAGCAAGAGATAATGGGAGGCCCTCGGGGTCCTGAGTTTGGGAAGGCGTGTTCGCATAAAGCGGCAGCATCCAGGCCTTGCTGTGACTGGTGTGTCGCTTAGTGCCCTTCCTGCAGCTGGTGGTGATCAGCTCCGGCCTGATGACCCGCAACTGGGGCCAGGTGCGGTCAAGCGGAGGAGGAGGGATGGGCAGACACACGCGCGCTCACGCTGAGGCTACTGCTAACGGAGAACTTGGGTGCAGCGCAGGGCGGTGCTAGTGCGGCATGCCGCTGCAACTGCACGTCAGAGCATGCACTCCTGATATAGGCAGTACTGGTTCTTCAAGTGCAGGCGCTGCTATTTGGCATCAGCGTGGCGGTGGGCCTCACGCCCGAGATGCTGCCGGTGAGGAGCTCGGGATGCTCAGCACTGCTGGTGCCCTGCAGACAGCCAGCTGATTGGTGCGCTATGCGCAGCACCAAACAGTTGCCTTGTGCTGCTGCAGATGGTCGTCAATGCCAACCTGGCTCGCGGCGCAAGTAAGCCAAGGCAGTGCAGCGCCTGTCTTGCTGCTCAATTGCTGCCTGCTGCGCCTGCTGCGCCTGCTGCATACCCCTGCCAACCTCTGCTTGCCACCTCAGTTTCCATGGCCAAGCAGCGCATGCTGGTCAAGCGGCTTGATGCTGTGCAGGTGAGTGCGCTTTCCGTGGGCGACCCAAAGGGCATGCGGTTGGCATTCTTGGGCAGTGCCGGTGCAGCCGCTACATGCCGCTGTGCCAGGGGCAGGTGGTCCTCGTCACGAGCAGTGCTGCCGGCTTTCCCATGGTGCGGAACCCATCTCGCACGTGCTGCATACTGTACACCCTTCCCGAGTTCGAGTCATTTGGTGTGCCTTCCTTTGGCGTGCCTTCCATCCACAGAACCTGGGAGGCATGGACATTCTGTGCTGCGACAAGACTGGCACGCTGACCATGGACGAGGTGGGAGGGGCGGCCAGAGACTGCCCAGAGGGGCAGAATGCTACAAAGGGGCGGCCAGGAAAGCTACACGCCATTCGTGCAAGAATGCTACAGCCGTTTGTAGAGATTTCGGCTCGTGCAGCAACCTGTGCCTTCCAACAGCAGTGGGCATGCTCCTCTCCTCTTGCCTCACCCCGCAGGTAATGCCGGTCCGCTGGCTGGAGTGTCGGCGCTCGGCTCGGTGCATCAATGGACTTGCAAGTTACTCGGTTGCCTTGTGGTTATGAAACGCCATTTCAAGCAGGTCATGCTGGCCCGCTGGCTGGACTATCGAGGAGAGGAGAGCCGGCAGGTGCTGCTGTGGGCATTCCTCAATGCTCGTTTCCAAACTGGACTGCGCAACCTGTTGGACGGCGCCATCTTGGAAACGGGTGAGCCTCGCAAAGGAGGGATGCCGCACAGCATTTACCTGGCTCGCATGGCAGCACCGCCGGCTCCTTGTTATGCATCCAATGCTGCTGATCAGTCCCTCTCCTGCAGGCCGGCAGCAGGGCGTGGGCAGCGAGGTGGAGAAGTTCAGCTGCGTGGATGAGCTGCCATTCGACTTTGTGCGGCGCCGCCTGTCCGTGGTGCTGCAGGCAAGCCAAGCGGGGTGCCACACGTGCCTCTTTTGTCATTGCACAAGCCGCCCTGCTACGATTGAGCTTCCTCTTGAGGAGCTTAACAAACGCGGCAACGACTAGCCGTTTTGGCCTGGCTTTTGACCAGCCCCTGCCATTCCTGCTGCCCCCCTTGCAGGCCGACGGCCCTCCCCTGCTAGTGTGCAAGGGCGCCCTGTCTGAGACGGTTCAGCTGTGCAGCTCGGTGCTGCAGGGCGATGAGGAGGTGCTGCCTCTGGACGAAGGGTGGGTAGGAAGTGGCAGCGTGCTTGCAAGTGGAAAGCTGCGCCTGCTGTGCTGCGCTTTCAGCTGCTCATGCATGCTCCCGTCACTCGGCTGCCAACCGCCCTCAATGCATTGCTGCCACACCCGCAGGGCCCGCGAGGAGCTGCTTGCGCTTGGGGAGCGCCTGAACCAAGAGGGCCTTCGAGTGCTGGCTGTGGCGGTGCGAGAGCTGCCAGATTTGGAGACCGCCCTCAGCGCTGCCGGCACTGGCACCGGTACCGGCGCCTCGCTACCTGGCACGCCGCTCGCGCCTCTCACGCCCAGCGCGCCAAAGAAGGCCAGCAGGCACGGCGTGCACAGCGGGCACATCATGCACAGCGTGGCCAGCCCCAGCACGCCACCTGGCGCAGCGGGCGGCGGCGGCAGCATGCTCGGCGATGCATCTCCGAGCGGGCTGCAGGGTGCTTCGGGCGGGGGCAGCCCGCTTGCTTTTGCTGCGGCCAGCCGGCGCAGCAGCATGACAAGCATTGCCACGCAGCGGGCGGTATCTGTGGATGATGAGCAGGACCTGATCTTTGTTGGCTTCCTCGCTTTCCTGGTGGGTTGAGCGGGCAGGGCGTGAGGCTGCCACTTGCAGTTGGGAGCAGCAGCTCTCGGTTTTGGAGGGTGCGCTGGGTGGGGCCTGCTTATGCCATGTATGCACAGCGAGCCAAGGGGAGGGCGAGCATCGGGTGACAGCACTGCCCCGCCCCAGGTCTGACAACCTCACGCATGCGCTGCACCATGCATATCACTTTTCGCAGGATCCAACCAAGGAGACTGCACGGCAGGCGGTACAGGAGCTGCGGGACAAGTCGGGTGCGCCTCGCTAGTTGCGGGCGTTGATTGGGCCGGGCTGACCTCACTGCCTACGCCTTCCCTGCATCCAGCCGCCGATTCGGGTCGTCCCAGCGTTGAAACCCACCCTGCCATGCTCTTTCTTTACTAACACGCTCTGAAGCTGCTGCCACCACAGTTGAGGTAAAGGCTCTGATGGGCGACAGTGGCGGGGGCCTGCCGAGGCTGCAACTCACCGCTGCGTGCAAGCTGCCTTCCCTCTCCCTGCAGTTGAGCTCAAAGTGCTCATGGGCGACACAGTGGCGGTGGCCTGCAAGGTCTGCTCCGAGTTGGGCATGCCAGTGTGGGCCACCATCACAGGTAGCTGCTCAACAGATGGCTGCTTGCAAAGAAATTTTGGTGTTGCACCAGAATCTGGCCCAGCCCTGTTGGTCATGCCGGTGCGGGCCACCATCACAGGTAGGTGAGGTGGCAGGCAAAGCTACTGAGCCGGCAAGCGGTCTTTGCTGGGTCTGTGGCACCGCCTCTGCCAAGCTATGCTGCCGTGTTTGAACGACGTGCTGTACGTGCGGGTGCTGTTGAGATGCAATGGTTGGTTGTTGGCGTCCGTCAAACTGCCACTCTTGTGCAGGCGCCGAGCTGGACAAGCTGGGCGGCAGCGAGTTCTGCGCCGCTGCACCACTGGTTTGTTTCCACAGGTTTTAAGAAACTGCCATCCTTTGTGCAGGCGCGGAGCTGGACAAGCTGGGCGGCAGCGAGTTTTGCGCTGCGGTGCGCCGCGCCACGGTGCTGGGCAAGCTGACCCCCGGCCAGAAGGCGCGGGTGGTGGCGGCGCTGAAGGGCGTGGGCCACACAGGTGAGCAGCTGACTGGAAGGTTGTTGATGCTGTGGATCTCTCTGCAGTTTGCACGGCAAGTTGCATGGCAGATGGCTCCTCGCCCGCAGCTGCTGCGAGCAGGCGGGCGGGGGCTGCGTTGCAGGGTGTGGGCCTCAGGGCAGCGCACACCTTTCATCTCTCCCCATTGCAGTCGGCTTCCTGGGCGATGGCATCAACGATGCGCTGGCGCTGCGGCACGCCGATGTTGGTGAGGCTGCCAAGTTGGGTCGAGGTGTCATACCAACAGGCATGCACATGCAGACATTGCGGCAGGAGCGGCATCTTCAAGATGCCGTTACAACTTCCTGGGGAGAAGTGCCTGGTTGTGTGAATCAGCCGTGCCGGCCACGTGCCGCCCTTTTGTGCAGGCATTTCCGTGGATTCGGGTTCCGACATCTCGAAAGATGCAGCCGATGTAATACTTCTGGAGAAGAGCCTCACTGTGCTGGCGCACAGTGTGGACCGAGGCCGCCTCACACATGGCAACACGATCAAGGTGATTTATAAGGCAGCTGGCAAGTAGCGCCCAGCTGGCTGCCAGGCTGGCCGGCCTGATTTCGCCTGCACCCTGCCGCCCTGCTGCTGCGTGGCAGCCTCACAGGCCCTGAGCCCTGGCTGGTCCTGAGCCCTGCATTGTCCGCGTGCCCGCATCCCTGCCAACATTCCTGTTGCTCTGTATGTGCAGTATATCAAGATGGCAGCCTCGTCAACCTTTGGCAATGTGAGAACTGCTGGTGTCACTTGTTACTAGGGTTGGCAGACGAGGCACGGAATTGCAAGTTGCCTCTCCGCTGCACCGCTTGGCAGCTAGTCTGCAGGGCATGCAATGTTGCTGTGTGTGGTCACTCGCTATGCCCTTCAGTGTCATGCGTATCTGAATGGCTTTTGCTTTTGCCCTCCTCTTGAGCAGGTGTTTTCTATCCTGGTCGCCTCCGCCTGGCTGCCCTTCCAGCCCATGCGCCCCGTGCAGCTGCTGACGCAGGTGTGCCGCAGCATCACCGGCTGCGGGCGTTGATTGCGGAGGTGCTCTGGGGGCGGCAGGGCACCCTTGCCAGCAACAGGCTCAGCAGGCTCAGCGGGCTGCCGCTTCCGCTGTGCATCACTTCAAGTGCAAGTTGCGTCTGAACATGCGCAACCAGTGGCTCCTAGCATGTCTGGGCGCACACTTGTACGCATGCAATAAATGCCGTCTGTCACATTGCAGAACCTGCTGTACGACATCTCTCAGATCGCCATATCCTTCGACAAAATGGACGCAAGCGAGTGTGGGAGGCTGTGGTGGGGCAATGGCGGGGCTGGCAATCTGCTGCAGGCTGTGTGCCGGCTGGCTGCCCACACTGGTCAGGTCTGAACATGAAACTCTGCCGGAACAAAAGTCTGTCGAATGCAAAAGCCTGCCTGCCGTGTGATTGTAGGCATGATTCTTACCCTCCACAGGCTACCTGGCGGTCCCCCGGGGCTGGGCAGCCGGAAGCATCGGCTGGTTCATGGTGCGTGGCAGCAATGCAAACTTTTCCTACGGCATTAGGCATGCGGCTGTGGTTCGCAGCTTGAGCCTGTCGGGAGCCTGTGGCAATGGCGCAAACCGGACACAGCAACCCCTGGAGGCGGGGCACGTGTTTGCGGGCAAGCTGAGGGGTGCACCTCGTGCTGTCCATGAGCTTTTCCAGAAAGTTTCAAAAAGTTGAAGTTCACAACCTGCCGTGCAGGTATGCATCGGACCAGTGTCTTCCATCTTTGACATCGCGACGTTCTGCCTGCTGTGGTAAGCACAGCGCAGCAGGGCAGTCGGCACAGCGCGAGCAGAGGCTGCATGTGCGCTGCTGCTGCGCAGGGCTGTGCATTAGATGGGCAAGAACAGGCACCCCCTTGCTGGGTAGCGCACGAGCCCAAAGCCAGCAGCCGCATGATGCTCCAAGAATGTGCTTGTTGAACCCGACAGCCTCACCTCGAGTGCCTGAAAGCGTACTTGCTCTGCTGCCGCAGGTTTGTGTACCGAGCCAACACTCCGGAGCGGCAGGCCCTCTTCCAGACCGGCTGGTTCACGGTGGGAATCAAACGAAGCTGCGCTGCTCCTGGCCATGTGCTGTGCCCATTCTCCCCAGCTGCATGTGCCGCATGGGTGCACGGGAGCGGTACTTGTGTCACCTTTGCACACACGCACATGCACACACACATGCACATGGTACCATGGCAACCTTCCTTGCAGGTGGGCATCCTGACGCAGTGCCTCATCGTGCACATGATCCGCACAGAGCGCATCCCCTTCCTGCAAGAGGTGCGGCGCTATGCAGTGGCGCTGTTGACCATTGCCAGTATCAGTAGTATCAAACACAGGTGCCGAGCTGCTGCTGCCAGGAAACCAGTTGCTCAGATCTGGGCCGAACAGCTGCTGTGTGCTGCCGTTTGGCAACGCAGCAAGCGCCCATGTCGGCACTGGGCTAGCTATCGCGGGCGAGCGCACCCTCGCAGGCAGCGAGCTGGTGGCAGACCCCGCTGCCCTTTGCAACCGCTGCGCTGCAGGTGGCGGCCTGGCCAGTGGTGCTGATGTCCCTGCTCATCTCAGGCAAGCCATGATGTGCACAACAGACGTCGACCACGTGGTCGACGTCTGTTTCTTGCGCACATGCGTTCCGCTGGCTCAGCGATCCGTAACTGCTGCCTGGGCTTGGGCAGATGCCGGCCGTGTTCCAGCAGCTCACCAGAAAAAAAATCAGTACTCGCGTGCTTGCTCTGTGAACCCTGCAAACGAGCTATCATGAGACAAACACGTCCTTGAAGGGTGGCCACCTGTCTTCCGCCCCACGTGCAGCCATCGGGCTGGCGCTGCCATACACGCCTGTGGGCCGTGTGGAGCGGTTCACCGCTCTGCCGCCCAGCTTCTATGCATGGGTGGCCGCCACCGTCCTTGGTGAGCTGGCGTCAGCCTCAACTGTCGCAATTCTTGCTGCCTCAACAGGAATTACAATTAGGGGCGGAACAGTGCAGACGGAGTGCTGGATTGCCTTGCCACCAGCTGTGCAGTTGGTGGTCCACAGCCGCAGACCCTGCCGCTCCTGCCGCCGCTGCTCAGCAACGGTTCCTGACCTGATGCCTGGTGTGTGCTGGCCGATGGGCAGGTTATGCGGTCACGGTGCAGCTGGCCAAGCTGCTCTACATGCGACGATTCAGGGGCTGGCTCTAGCTGGCGCTACGATGCACTCTGCGGCTGGTACTCTCTGGCTGTGAAGGGGCAGCTAGTGCAGCAGTGGGCAGCGTTTGCAAGCAGCGGCCCTGCCGAGCTGCTGTAGCACCCTGCACTGCACCCTTCGGCCGTCAGTCTGACAATGCAACGGAGCCAGGGGGAGATGCCAACTGGTTGAGACTGCCCTGCTTCTGGTCAAGCTCTAATGGCGAAGATTGTTTACAGCGTTTGAAGGAAGTGATGACCGTTCTCTGATGTGAAACCCGCCCGCAACGCTTCCTTCTAGTGTGCAAACTGCTCTAAATTGCAATCGGAAGAGCAGTGCGTAGCACAGAATGGAGGTGGCGTGTGGACAGGAGCAATAGTTGTGGCAAAGCGTTTGGAACAGGCATCAAACGGTTGGGGCAGGACAAGGCAGAGGCGGCACTGCTTGGTGCAGCAGTGCGAGGGACAGCAAGTCGAATCAGCAGCAGCGCTGGCTGGGGAACAGCAGGGCGAGGCGGTAGAGTGGCAGCGGGGCCTCAGCAGCCGGCTGCGGCAGCGGGCCGGCTGTGAGGTATGGCCAGGCGCAGATGCGGCCGGGGCGGCCGGCCTCAGCGGCGGTGGCCTGCTGCTCGGCGGTGCGGCGGTGGGGCGGCACATAGGCTGCGGGGCGCTGGGCAGGCTGGGCGGGGGCAGGGCAGGCCAGGGAGCAGCCGGCCAGGATGGTGGCGGTGGCGCCCTCACGGCGGGCGGGCGGCAGGTAGG
>VFQQ010004765.1_pt1 | contig 11710 bp, 17 predicted proteins | sample 3512341 | NCBI WGS metagenome assembly VFQQ01 (sample SAMN10412373, study PRJNA504923) | tailings metagenome | isolation source: Relicate 2 Philex TSF1 revegetated site | place: Philippines: Tuba, Benguet | collected 2017-08-29 | reverse complement strand
TGAATCATCTACCCATATATGCTCACACAACACTCTCTTTTACGCATTGGGATCGCAATCAGAATGTGCGCTGCATAAGTAAGCTCCTCTGTTATCGCGCTGGAAAGGCAAGTGGCTGCAGCACATTCACCTAAGGATAAGGAATCTAGCAATCGCTGCGGCTCGCATAGCATGCGCGCACCTTAGGCTTGCGATGTGGAAGCAGTCTCTGGTATTCTGCACGCGCCCGTACTCTCGCATCTCTCTCAGCACTGAGGCGTAGCGTCGCTCTGCAGCGCCCCAAGCCGCCTTAAGAGTCCGCACTTCACTGCTGACAAGTGCCTCCTCAGCCGGGCTCAGTAAGGATGCTGATACACCGTCCAGAGACACCCTGCAACGACGTAGGGCGACGCTGCAAGGCTCTGTGCATAGGTAAGCTGACATAGTACCAAAGGGATGTAGACAAGCACCATACTACATGAAGTATTAAGACCCTTACTGGCAACCCCTGCAGCTTAAGACAGTTTGCCCACTTGCCTCTTCAATGTGTCCTCACTCATCCATGCCGACTCCCACTCATCCGTGTCCCACAGCCAGGCAGACCGAGGCTCTGACATGTCGAGGCCGCCCAGCACACCCAGGCCGCCAAGCAGCTTGGATAGACACTGCGTACACAATCGTGAACAAAAGCTAATGTCAGCGACGGATATGGGCGCAGACAGGTTTTCATGCGCTGGTGGAAACACAAACACAAACATGCAAACTGTGACGGACAACGTCATGTGCCGGTATCGGTATATCGCGCATATCACCAACCTGTGCCTTCCGCACGGACGCGTCTCTGTGACCGTCAGCATTGCCCGCGCAGCCCCGATGGCCACCAGCACCCGGCCCTCCCTGTTGCTGCCGCGCAGGCTCTGATCGCCTAAGCCTGTCAGCCTGGACAGCCTGACAGCTTGGCATCCCTGTAGGCCTAACAGGCCCTGAGCCTGCGCCGGGGCTGTCCGAGCCCTCTGAGCCGTGGCTGCACCTGCTGTCTGACTCACAATCGCAGTTCGACTCAGTGCAGCGCGACCCTTCGCTACCCTGATGACGTGTACACTGGTCCTGGTCATGTGCAGGCTCCTGATCATGAGACAGGTCTTGTTTGTGTGGCTGGTCCTGCTCGTGCTGCGGGGACGCTGTAAGAGCCTCAGAGCTCATCGTGCTGAGGGGAGTCCGCTGAGTCTGCTGAGGGGAGTCAGGCGCTGTACATTGCTGCTCAGCCGCACCGGTGGCATGCGGTTGTGCGCCGCAAGACCCGCTGGGATGGCGCCTGTCGAAGAGGGTACTTTGCTGGTAGAACTTAAAGTCAGGCTGCGTGTGAAAACGCACACATGCACACACAGACAGACAGACACACACACACACACACATGTTGCTTCTTAGCTATGGCCACACACAGACAGACACACACACGCACGTGCACATACACATACACATGAGGCCTGTCATCATGTGCAGCGCCGCTGGACCTTGCTGTAAACCTTGCACGCAAATGCAAACGCCCGCTTTTCTCACCTTGTAAGGTACCCCCTTGTGCCAGTCAAGATAGTGCCTTAGATACGCTGTGATGCTCTCGCCGTTGGCCCGTGCCTCCCTGTCAGTCATGGAAGCAGGATCATTTGGCAGTTTCTCATGACTCAGACGCAGCACCTCCCTCGTGACTGGACCTATGCGCCGACCTGTCGGTACACATGCACACAGACAAATGCGTTAGCCCTTGAGCGCGTGAACGAGTAGGGCACTTCGCACGTGCTGCAAAGTGATGTGAGATTTGCACACGGCGAAAGCTGCTGAGTATGGCAACATAGCAAGTGTGCCGTACTGTACACAAGCATCGTACGTTTGCATGCGGTGGCTAGTATGTGCAATGCCTGCTGTGTCAGCACGTACCGTAAAATATCCTGTAGAAGGGCCTGAGAACTGTAAGCCCCACCTGGCAGTGTGGGCATGCAACCACTGTGGTATTGTGTCCCAGATGCACAGCGTCGCCAGGCATGATAGGCGCCTGGCTCAGGTCAAACACAGGGAGCGCGTTGGTGTCACCGGGTGCTGGTAGTTTGGTTCTCTGCAGCGCTTGCTGCCACCAGGTGAGGATGGGCGGTGGCTGCGATGGCTGCGGTTGTGGCGGCTGCGGCGGCTGGTGTGACTGTGGTGATTGTGCCTGAAGATGCGGCTGGCAGGGCAGTTCCGGACTTGCCATGGGTGCTGTTGCGCTGCCACTGGCGCAATGTGTGTCAGCGCCCTGTACGGTGGCTACATCACACTGTGGAGGTGAGGACAGCTGCAGGGTGCTGAGCGCAGTGGCTATGGCGGGCGACCCCTGCTGCTGCGGCGCCAGTCCTTGCGGACTCACCGGCCCGAGCGAGGCACCGACAGCGCGCTCCGCGCCGGCCTCCTGGCACTGCGCCGGCACATGTGGCTCAGAGGCAGGTGTCCCAGTGCCCTGCGTGCCGGTTATGTCTGCTGGGGTTGAAAGGGTGCTCTGGTCAGCCGCTGCCTTCGCCCGTGCCTGTGCCTCGCGGATGGCACCACCACAAATGCCCTGCTGTATCATCCCCCATCGTTCTCCTAGGGCTGTGGCCGACTGCTGCTGCTGCTGCTGGATGCTGTACCGCGGCTGCAGACCGTGCTTGGGCTTCGCGGATCGCCGCCTGCACCGCGGCGCCGCACTCTGGCGCCGGGGGCAGCAGCGCTGTGTGCAGTGCCTGCCGCGCTGGGCTGTCCTGCGCTGCGGCTCGCGCGTAGCCCACCTGTGCGGTTTTGACTGGCAGCGCAAACCCCTTGTAATCAGGCTGCAAGACACAGTGAGCACAGAGAACCTTGTACATTGTGCACACACGCTAGCCACCTGCAATCACAGGTGCGGCTGCAGCACAAGCTTCATACCTTAAACTTGACCTTGGGGTGCGCCTTGCCATAATGTTGGTAATAAGCTCGGAGCGACTCTGTGTTTATCTCTGCTTCTTCAGCAGTGAATGACTCAGCCACATTCGGCAATCGGTCGTGTGTAAGAGGCACCTCCTGGCCTGTGCAGGGATCGACGCGGATGCCGTGGAAGGGCGCGGAGAAGGGCTCCTGGCGGCGCTTGCTCGCCTTCCTCCCATACGCGCTCCGCAGGCAGTCTGGGCACGTGATCAGAGTCGTGTTGTTGCCCAAGTCCAGCGCAGGAATGCCCGCGTCCATGGCGCTGAGGTGCAGGTACGCGGGTGCGCGCGTGAGAAAGGCTGGGGCTGCTGAATGCGCGGCTGTTGTATATATGCGGAGGTAATGGCGCGCGGGTGTGCGTGCGTGAGGATGGGCGCTTGGATGCTGGGCCGGCGACCAGCGTATGAATGTGCATACGTAGCTAGCAGCCCTGATGTTTGGTGTGGCCCATCAGGCCCAGTCTGCAGCAGGTTCCTGGCCCATCAGCTCACTCTTCGTGTACGCCGTTTCTCCCAGTGGTGCTTCGCCTGCCCTGATGCGCCCGTTCAATGCCTGATACAGCATCTTAGGTGGCAAATCAGCTCCCACGCACGGCCATCGGCCACCGCCAGCGTTCACGCCCTGCCTGCTGCCGTTCACGCCCTGCCTGCTGCCACCCGCGCCCATCAACTCGCGCTGGGGCGAGCCCTGCGCGAGCGATTGTCCATACTAGACATGCCGCACCGTCAGTGTAGCTAGAGTAAGGTTCACTCAGTGAGCTCCAGTGCGCCGTGACCCCACTGGCAGCCGCGATGTCAGGCGAGGGCCTCAAGAAGATGTTCCGCCTGGTGGTGGAGGGCCGGTGGGCGGACGGCTTCGTCCGACGGCTAGGCACACCGCGCGAGCGGCTGCGCCAGGAAGCCATCGACCTGCAGCGGCTCTGCACGTGCACGACCCTGTGGGAGCTGCGCAACCGAGCCGGACGGCCGCTCACGGCTCTGGAGCACCGTCAGCTCGCTGTACAGGCAAGGCTCCCGCTCAGCCTTCAAACAGCGAGTTCAAGGAGCACACATGCACACCTATCTCACCAACGAGCCCAAGCCCCTGCGGGACTCGCCATACGGGTTTTGCGCTCATCTGGTGCTCTCGCAGGTAGATTCCATGGGCACAGCAGAGCACAGACAGCATACAGCAAAGGCAGTCAACTCGCAGATCGTCAGGCTGGCGAGGACGCTACACGAAGGCCTTTTGCAGGTACGCGCAGCGCGCTTACACCTAAACCCTCAAGTACGCAGACAGAGGCATACATCCTATCTTTGATCGCTAGCCAAACACTGGTCTAGTGTGCTGGATTTACAGAGCACACGTGTGTCATGTGTGTGCCTGTGTGTGTGGCCTGCGACAGTCTGGTGATCCCGCCCACGCTGGCACACACATGGCCGCAGCCTGCAGCACGGTCCTCAAACAACAGGCACCTAGGCTGCCCTTTACCTCTCCACCCTCCCCACCAGCCTCTGCCCCACTCACACCCACACAGCAGGGCGACTCTGTTGATGGTAGCTCAGTGGACCCCACACAAGCAAGGCGTGATCTGTCGTCTGCGGCAGTGGCGGATATGTTGATTGAAAGGTTGGGATATGCGGTACGGGTGGGGCCCTCGTCTGTTCAACACAATAGCGCAGGTACGTTTCAACACACACACACACACACACACACATGTTCCTTTGTTCAGTGTGTACCTGTATACAAACGCGTACCTGTGTGGTATCAGTTGCATCTTTCTTGAACGGTCTTTCTGTGCAGGAAACGCCACCCTATTGTGAGTGTGTGTATGGGTGTCTGCCTGTGTGCACAGGTCAGGGTCTCTTTGTGCGTGGTGAGGTGCCTGTGGGCAGTGTGGTAGCACTGGTACCTGGTCTGGTCTACAACAGAACACAACTAACACGCATGCCAAACTACCCACACGTGAGCCTTGCCTACACACACACACACACACACACACACACACACATGAACCCACATTTGTTATTACCTCGCGCTCAGCTGTGCGGTATTACTGTTTATGTGATACTAGCACTGTTCGTGTGTGTGTTTGTGTGTGTGCGTGTGCGTGTGTGTGTGCGTGTGTCTGTGTCGTCTATGTTGTGCGTAGATTACACTTAACAATGACTACCTAAGCAGCAGATACGACATGACAATCATAGACAGTCTGGCATGGAAACGCAGCATGCAGTCTTTGAACAGCGATGACCAGCACTCAGGCAGGTCATAGGTTGTCTAAGTTTTACCAGTATCTAGCCCAACCAAGGCCTGAGGTTGCATGTCACCATGTACCAGTGCCTTACAGGAGTGCCATTATCGGACAGAGCCAGTCTTGGCCCAGCACGGGGTAGGACACCGTGCCTTGTTGCCCAAGTGCTTGTGTCCATGTGTGTGTGTGTGTGTGTATGTACTGTGTGACCACAGCGCCCAGCAGCAGTGGTACGACGAGTGAGAGTGAGTACAGCGCGTGGGCCCTTAGTGCATTGGAGTTGAGACACCCCCTGGCACTGGGACACATGATTAACCACCCGGAACAAGGTGGGTAGTGGGGGCCTGCTGAAGTGCCCGCCAGCATATGCGGTGTGCGCTCGAAGACATCTGTGCACGTGTCGTGCAACAATAGGCCGTGTGTGTGTCTGCCCCGTGTGTGTGTCTGTGCAAGGTGGGTGGTTGCTGATGTACCACGCACTGTACCTAGTTGCAAATCTCTCTCTACCTTTGCCCGCGCGCGCGCGCGTGTGTGTGTGTGTGTGTGTGCGGGTAACATATCTGTGTGTGTGTGTGTGTGTGTCATCTGTGTGGATCACACCCCAGAAAGGTATGTACTAGAGGTATCATCTTTGTGTGTGTGTGGGTAGTGGGTGCTTGCTTGTGCGCCGCGCACAGTGCGTACCTGTATGTCCGTCCCTCTTTGTCCGCGTGTATGTATGTCATCATGCATATGCCCAGGATAGCTGCATGGCCTATATGTCTGTACAAGGAACAGGCAGTCTGTGTGTATATGTGTGTGTGTATGTGGGTGTGTTACATACCCCCCAGGTACGCACCCCAATGCATTAGAGATGCCGTGTGTCTGTGTGCGTGTGTGTGTGCGTGTGTGTGTGTGTGTGTGTGTGTGTGTCATAAACCCCCAGGTATGCACCCTAACGTACTCGAGGTGTCATGGGACCTCACAGTAGACCTAAAGCGTGATCCCCCCTGGTTAAGAGCCTATCTGCCTGTGGCGCCTGGACTAGACCTCGACACGACACAACATGAAGACGCAGCAGAGGTGTGACACACACACTGTGGCGTACACACACACACACAAAGGCACACACTGTGGCGTACACACACACACGCACACGCACTGAGAGAGATGGGCGCACGGGCTGGTCGCAGCGCGGGGCCGAAATGTCCTCACACCGAGAGCACGTATGGCATGTGAGCACATGCATGTGTGTGTGTGTGTCGGGGTTGATGATTTGTTGCCGTTTGAGCCGTGTTGTGACGGATCATCACACGCGGTATCGGTGTTCCGACAATGAAAAGATACATACAGCATGAACGCTTGGCTTCTGACCCGACACTTATGACACAAACACACACACACACACATCCGCATCTCATACATCAGTCACTGCTCTCAGTACACGTGTGTGTGTGTGTTGTGTGTGTCTCTGTCTTTGTTCAAGCCATGTTAACGCGGACTTAACTCGGCCGCAAGTTTGGAGTTCGCTCAGTTTGCAGCGCAAAGAAGCACTGATGCGCAGCCGCTTATGTCCTACGTGTGTCGGGTCTGTGTGTCTGTGTGTGTGTTTGCTGTGTGTGTGTGTGCTGTGTGTGTGTGTGTGTCACAGGCCCTTCTAGCCTACTCAAACCCTCGTGACTTTGTCTCCGACACCGCTATGACAATACGTGGTATCGCTCTTATCGCTACGCGTACCATACGGGACGGAGAGGAGGTACTGCAGAATTATAGGCTCAATCCGTACGTACCAAGACCCGTATGGTACGTACCGTACGACATAGAGGAAGAAAAACGGCGATGGACAAAGTTCTCTCTTAGCAACCTGTTTTGATGCTTGCGTTATTGCATGCGTGCGTATGTATGTTAGAGAGAGTGTGCGTCCTAGTGTGCTTGTTGGTGCGCTGGTGTGTGTGCTGTCCGTGCGCGTTCGTGTGCGTGTGTCGTTACGGAGTCGCCATATTCTATTGCACGTACGCGTAAGTGAGTATTGCACGCACGTACGTGTAACTGCTTGGCTCGGAGTTTGAATGCATGTTAGAGAGGCGACTGGTGTGACGGCAGGGTGATACGGCGTCCATTGCACTCACATACGTATGGTACGCACGGACATGAAAACATGACACCGTATAAGGCAAACGGAAGAAAACACGGGCGAACGAAGAAGAAATACTCTGGCCAGCCTAGAAACAACAAGAATAACACAATGTCGCACGCTCCAGCAATAAGCGTGACATGCAAGCGTAAACACCATCATGGAGATTAGCAAGCGCGTGCTAGCATACATCGGAGATCGTCAGTCAGTCAGTCACAAGAACAAGAACAATATAGAACAGGTACAAAGGATTTAGAGAACGAAATGAAGAGAGTTCGCACGAAACAAGACAAAACAATTTGTCCCACGTTGTCACGATGTTGTCCGGCACACAAACATCTGTGTCTTGATGTGAGCCTCTGCTAGGCGCGAGTGTAGAAATAAAGCAAACAAACAAACAAACAAACAACAAACAAACAAACATGAAGAGTGTTGAAGCTGGCAATGTCATGGCAAATAAAGAGACTTCAGCATCAGGGTGCGTAACGTGTGTGTGTGTGTGTGTGTGTCTCGCGCTCTGTTAGGTCTACTGAAACAGCACGCCTGTGTCGTATCATCGTACACTCGTACGCCACCGCCGGTGTCGGGCGCCTGGGCCTCCATACCATAGCTGCGGGCATTGGTCATGTCCCGAGCTGTGTCAGGCTGGTACGTCACTTTGATACAAAGGGGTGCTGGGACTGTGTGTTGTGGTGGGTTATGATACATCCAGTACGAGCTTGTGAACCGCAAACCTGCACGCACAACGCAGCAGTGTGCAGGCGCGTGGCCACATTAACAGTGTACAACTGTAATCAAGCCAGCGGCCCTCTCTAGTTCAAGTGCAGCGCACAAGGGACTGAATGCAGCCGTAGCCCCCCAGTGCGTATGCTTGCAAGTCTGAGCAATACGAACTCACCATGGATTGACCTTAGTCACGAGCACCTCTTTGTATCCTGCTTTACTCGTCAACAGGTTAATGGCTGGCACCTGTCCGCTGCTGCAGCGCGCTGTGATCTTGTCCACCCCCTTTGCCTTGGCGTGTTTGGCCACGTGCTTCATAAGAGTGGTGGCGATGCCTTGACGCTGCAAGGAGGCACAGGGGACACATGTGTGCGGCATGCATGCAGCAGTGAAGGCTAGTTAGAAGAGAGCTTTGAAGGCTGGCTGCGAGTGCACGCATGCCGTGACAGCTGGGTACCCGTGGTGGTCATGTGTAAACCTGGGCCCATTCTGAGCGTGCTGTGCTGCATGGTCGCACCTGGCTGGCCTTGTGCACCACTAAGTGCTGCAGGGTAGCCTCGCCTGCTATGGGGTCCTTCCTAAGCGCCTGCATGGACACAACATCATAGCCGAATATAGATGTTTGTGCATTTAGACTCGAAAGATGGCCACGTTGCATACGAACATACCCATGCATCACGCGCTTGGCGTGCACGGTCTGCATGCATGCATGCAGGGGTCGCACTCATCACGCATGCATGCAGGGGTCGCACTCACCACGCATGCAACAATAGGGTCAGGTGTCTTCTCCTCTGCCTCATCAGCCCCCTCATCGCCCTCTTTGTCTGTGTCTGCATCCTTCGACTCCTTTGCTGGCTTGTCTTCCCCGATGCACACAACCCACATGTAGCTGCCCTTAGCGCTGTAGTAAGTGTCGATGTTTTTGAGACCGTGCTCTAGAGTTTTGTTGCCCTCGTTAACCATCTGCGTTTGCATAGGTCGTACACAGCACACAAGCATGCATTAGACATACTCACACGCTGGCCTAAAACATAGCAGGAAACCTGAGCGAAAGCCCTGTAATCTGCGTTGGACAAGCTGCAGGGCGCATAGTGCGATAACTCACCTGTGTGTATACGAAGCCAAACATGATTAGAAGGTAGCTGATGTATGCTATCGCCCCGTACGCCACAGCCATCAGGGGTGAACCGCCCATATGCACTGTCCAGGCTGCAACTGCCAGGCCGAGAACAAGCGCCTTGAGGTGATTGTTGTATCCTTTCGTCAGGGCTGCGTGAGAGATGGGCTTCACGTGGGACATGTAGCCCTCCTTGATGAGCCGCAGGCACTGGGCTGCGTCCTCATTGGTTGCTCGGCGGACGTAGTAGCCGTCCATCTGTGTTCTGTCAGGCAGGGAAGGCTCTGCAGTGTGGCAAGGGTGTCGTGCCAGGATGGGCTCCAACGCGACAGGCTGCGCCCTGGCCCTGGCTTTGATGCCACAGACGCTTGCTGGATGGACTGGGCTGCCTCTGCGTACCTGTAGCGCTGAGTTACGCGTCCGATGGACCACTGCCGGGCGGAAACCCTCGCTGACCGGCGCGCAAGATGTCCGTCAAGTACCCTACCTCTGCTCCTGCCACTGATGGTGTGTTAAAGGGGAGAAGGTGAAGGTAGTGCGCAAGCTAGAACGCAGGGACGCAGCGATGGCGCGCACCAGGTGGGGTGGACGAGTGAGATGATGTCGTCACACCGTGAGTCCGTTCCTTCGCTTCGGTGCGTTCTTTGCCACTGCTTTGTTCCGAAAATTAGTTCTTGCGTAAGCAGCTCTCTGAGGCGCAAGGCACAAACTCAGTGAGCCGCTTGTGTGCACAAAGTCCGTGACATCAGACTGGCATCAGCGCAACGCATTCAGCCCTAAGCAGCATTCACATCGCTTGGCATACCTGTGAAGACAAGCACGATGGTGACGCGCCAGCCAAATGCGCAGCGCGCACGCCACCCGCTACCTCAGGCCGCGAGGGGTGCAAAGCAGACAGCGCAGGGAGCCATCTCCACGGTGCGTAGCTCTCGCATGCACTGCAGCACAGCACACAGTGCCACAGAGCATTGACGCAGCTCAGGCAAGCAATAGGGCAACCAGGGGCCAGGGGCACCAATTGACAGGCTTGTGACACACTGCACGCTTACGCGGCACGCTACCCAGCGCATCGCACTTGCCAGGCCTTGCTGTCCATTCCTGGCCCTCTGCAGGTGTCCTGGCTGTACCGCCATGTCGCTGTGCCCATCTTCCACGTTCTGCTGAGTATCGTGCGGGGCGTGACTGGCTTACACGCGTCTCTCAGCCTGTGCCTTACACTGCTCGCTCTGGGCGCCTGCCTGACGGGCCTGACCACGCTCACGACGCTGGGCCTGGCAAGGTAAGCAGTGCCTGCGCTGTGTGTTGCGCTGTGTTCCCACCTTGCCATGCCTGTATCATCCTGTACTCCGTGTTGTATGTACCTGAACGGGTACTTGCGTCGTGCGTTGCCATAGCAGTGCTGACACTCTTGGACGGCGCCATCCCGCGAGTGTGGCATGCGCTGTAGCGACAATGCATACTTCGAGTCCCAGAGTTGCAAGCACGCGTGAGTGCAAGCTTCCATCGTGTCTTGTCTGTACTCGCTGTCATGCCACACAGGCATTACACACAAGTCAAGGCTAATATAGTCCGCCCCTTAGAATTCGACTACAGCCAGCCCGTAGCGTTATCTACAGTAGACCTACGCGACCCACCCAACCCACCTCAACCGTTACTATCATTACTATCCCAAACCCTAGGGTTCAGCGACCCGCCCCTGGTAGATCACCAACTGCCCTACCTGCCGTACAAAGGCGAGGCTGCGGGTAGCGCGCCGGCGCCGCAGAACGCGTACGCCGCGGCGCCACCGGCCGGCTGGCATGGTGATGGCCAGGGCGGGAAGGGTAGAGGGGAAGTGGGTGAGGGTTTAGCCCGTGCTCTAAGGCCTGGACAGAGTGTCAAGGTGGACGTTACTTTGGAGCTGCCTGTTAACTACCATGAGCTGTACCAGGTACGGGGTTGATGTGACACACATACACACACACACACACACACACACACACAGCCAGACCAAACAGCTCGCCTGTGTCCCTGCATGTGCATCAGAATTGAGGACATACAGCTTGCGCACGCCCGGCGTGCCCGGGATCACCTGTGCGTGTGTCTGTGTGTGTGTGTGTGTGTGTGTGTCACAGGTGACAGTGGAGTTAGTGTCTACAGAGGGTCAGGTGCTCACACGCGCTGCCAGGACACACATACCCCGGCCCCTACCCTTTCTACGCAACCTGATCAGGTCAGCTTGACCATAGGGACTTTCGCACCCTGCAAATTGCATAGCTCGAGATTTCTGTCTGACCCTTGTGAGCTGCCATGGTGTGCATTCTATACGTCTGGATAGCTGCAGTTGGTGTGGCACTCTGTAATTAAAATAGGCTGCCATACAACAACATAAGAACATGGATGCGTTTCACGTTGGTCACCTGCTTTGCCGCGTGGCCGCTTTGAACCTCATGTTGCTGCCCTCTCACTCCAACAAGCAGGGGGAGAGGGGGTAACGGCATGACGTTCTGCGCAGCCACACTGCACTGTGTCAAACACGGTCTTGTGCCTGTGTGTGTGTGTGTGTGTGTGTGTGTGTGTGTGTGTGTGTGTGTGTGTG
>VFQQ010004764.1_pt1 | contig 11711 bp, 15 predicted proteins | sample 3512341 | NCBI WGS metagenome assembly VFQQ01 (sample SAMN10412373, study PRJNA504923) | tailings metagenome | isolation source: Relicate 2 Philex TSF1 revegetated site | place: Philippines: Tuba, Benguet | collected 2017-08-29 | reverse complement strand
GCCGCCAAGGGAGACGATGATGGAGTCTTGGATGTCTGGGTCGAGGACGAAGGCGCCGTGGCCCTTTCCTGGGTGCACGTGGACCTTGACGCCCTTGTTTGCGGCCACGCTGCCGGACAGCATGTCAACGACTTCGGTTACGGGGACGAGGTGGTCGTTGCCGCTGAGCACCACGGTGGTGGGCGCGTGGGAGGGGAGGTCCGTGGGCCAAAGATTCACCTGCAAACACAAACACACACACACACACACAAGCACAGAATCAGCCACCAGCGCGACAACAAATCTTTGTCATAGGAAAGCAGTACTGCGCGCTCTGAGAGGGAGAGATGCGATGCAGTAAGCAGGGACAATACATACAGTGTGTATGTGTGTGTGCGTGTGTTTGTGACGCTCACCTCTGCCCAGTGGTTGTTGCGCGACAGAGCCGCAGCCACATGCACGTCCCGAACCACTACGCCCTTCAGCGGATTCTTCAACCAGGATCCCACTCTAACAACCTTGCGGTTACCCGGCTGAGCACCCACACCCTCCACATTCCCAGCGGCACCAGCCCCGGCGCTTGCAGCATCGCTGTCCTCGTTCACGTGGAAGAACAGGGAGTTGCGGAGAAGGTGGGGTAGGAACATAGCGAAGCAGACGGGGTCGAGGAGGGTCAGGGATGAGACGCGATCGGGGTGCTGCTTCACGAGGCTGCTGGCGACCAGTGTGCCGTAGGAGTGGGCCACGATGGACACAGAGTGGTGACCGCGGCTTCTGAGGAATGCCTCCACGTCCGTGGCTACCTGCGTACACACACACCGTGCATGACAATGACAACACAAAGTCAGTAAACATGAGAGGTGCACCATGCAAGGACGGTGAGCATGATGACGTACACGGCTAGGGTCATGCACAGCCACGCACACGCATGGGGCACAGAGAGTGAAGTATGTGTGTGTGTGTGTGTGTGATTCTCACCTCAGTGGCGCTGGGAACATGGTGCGTCATCCTCATAGACACGTGCTTGTACTGCACGGCGATCACGGTGCGGCCGGTGCGCTGCGCGAGGCGCGCGATGAACGCGACGTACGGGGCGATGCCGATCCCGATGCCGTGCAGGAACACGATGGGCGGACGGTTGGGCTTGCGGCCCTGCTTGACGTAGTAGGTGGCTGTTGCGGTTGACTGGCAGCGACGGAAGCCGAGGCGCAGGGTGAGCACCATGTGCGTCCAGCCAGCAATGGCCTCCATGAGAATGTAGAACAGCAGAGGCCTGCACACAACACAAGCACACAACATACGTCAACAAACACAGTATGTCAAACGAGCTGTCCAGACCTTTGCTACCTGGCTTTATGATGCAAGCCATACGCGCCACTGGTCCTTACGAGAAGCCACGCTCGTGGCTAGGGTGTACATGCTGCGTGGTATGGGTGGGTGGGTTAGCTCACCTGTAGCAGGCCATCAGAGGCTGATCGGCAGGGGAGATGGGCTTAGCCCCTGCCACATAGGTGCCCGCCGCCTGGTCGTCTGCATCGGCTGCCTGGTCCAGGCCAAGGCGAGACCACAGGGATGTTGCCATGTTGTGAAGCATGGTTTCAAACGTGGACTCGTTTTCGTCGTCGCTCTCTGGTGCCTTGCCAGCCTTCCTGCGATCACCCACCAAGCGACACAAGGGCCATGTTTGAATTCTCCAGGCCACCCGCAACCTTGCAGCTCCACCCCAGATGTCCTGCAATAAGGCGCTATAGCTGATGCTGCCAAGGACTTGCAAGGGGTGTTGCTGGGGATGCGAGGCTGAGATCAGGCTGGGTATTCTTGCGCTGCTTACTTTGCCTGTCCCTGCATAAGGAGGTGGTCCAGGAGCTCTGCCACGTTGCCAACACCAATTGGCGCGTCGCCGTGGGAACCCATGAACCAGTTTCTGATGTGATGCGGGTAGCGCTGTAACAGGGGCAGCGCGCCTTCTCGCTCGTCCAGCAGACGCGAGAAGACGTGCAGACCTTGCGGCAGGATTGAGTGTGGAAATGCATCAGACAGGCTGTTCAGACCGATGGCGTCCAGGAAGGCCAGGCGCCTACTGTACCAAAGGAAGAAGCCTGCTTCTGCCAGGGCCCTGCGCGTGCAAGCAGAAGGCCATCTGATTAGGACTGTTCTCTCCTGTCCGCGCGCGCATTGCACAGCCGGTATGCTTAGGTTAGCATAGCACAACCCTGAAGACCCTGCTGTGGCTCGTCTCTTGTGGACTGGGCAGCGGAGACGTACGTCAGGGTCTGACGTGAGACACATCTGACAGCAGCACAGCTCACCATGCGAAGCCCAAGCTCGGTGTGGGTGCTGCTTGGACGAACACCACAACAACAGCAAGGAACACCTGCGGGTCAGGGACACAAGAGAAGCACAGTGGGGTAGTGAACGGTCACCGCATGCGAGTGCCAACGTGAGCCCCAGCGAGAGCTGCACGCACTGTTCTAAGCTACAGCTGTGCTGTTGACTACTTGCTGCTGCAAATGGCTGCGGAGCGCGGGAGCTGAGTGGCTGCCAGCAGACACTTTCTGTCCAAGGGCTTTGTCCCAGACGCGGCTGCCCACTTACAGCGCTCACTGCGTCCAAGCTCCATTTAGCCAGGAGCGTAGAGGAGGTAGGAGAGAGGATGCGCCGCTGACGCAGGCGCCAAAGCCAGACAGAGCGTGACGCGAGTAGAAGGAGTAGGCCTACTCGAATTGCCCAACCCTGGAGGAGCCAAAGACCTGCATCAGAGCTTCGTGAATTGCTATTGCAGAGCTGCTCAGGGCCCATCCAAGCTACATTCTCGCAGCCAAGTTGGGCGGTACACAGGGATGGTGCTGGAAGGTGCACCGTGTCTGGAGCTGCCCGAAGCCAACCTCCTAAACTGTAATGTGCCAGACATGCTTAGCTTCCGTGTGTATGTGCCAGCAACTCGGTCAGTGTATACAACAGTCCCGCCTGTGTGCACAGAGCACTTGCAGTCTGTGCTGTCAGAGCTTCCCCTACAACACAAGCCTTGTGTGTGCTTGTCCAAAGTTCCAGCAATTCACCAATGGCGCCCCCAGAAGCTGTCAAGGCCAGCAGGTGAGCCAATGTGCCAGTGCTACCGCAGGCTAAGCTTCCGAGCTAGCAACGCAAGGGACATGCAACGCGAGGACATGTTGGCACACGTTGGCACGCAGAGCCCCCCACATAGTGCCTTTCACGCAAGTGGAGGGCCCTGAGGCGTGGTTTGTGAAGGACTACCCCGGAGACATCAGCCAGTACGCCTACACCTTCACGGAGGCTGACTTGGCAGAAATCACTGCGGCTGTGCAAGCCATTGAGGCCAAGGGCATTGACACCAAGAACATCAAGGCATGTGCTGTGCTGAGCGCCGTGCGCAGCAAGAGAGCAGAGGCAGGCCTGTAGCATCTCGGAAGTGCAGATTCCGCGCCACAGCGGCTCAACGCTGTCTCTGCGCGTGTCTCTCTGCAGGACATCACCAAGGCCGACTTCCGACTGCCCACGCTGGGCCCAAAGCTCGTTGAGATCCAGAAGGAGGTCACCTGGGGCAGAGGATGGTACCTGCTGCGCGGTCTGCCCGTCTGGCAGTACACGCGCAAGCAGTCGCTCATTGTGAGTCTGCGCTGCACGAGTTCACAGCATGCGCACTCGCCCTGGCAGTGGCGCCAATGGCGAAGGAAGCCTTGAGCTCTCGCAAGGTTCAGCGTGTTCAAACTAATCACGCACTTCGGCTGCAAACCTGCGCGCAGGCTTACTGGGGCATTGGCCTGTACTGGGGCAAGGCTGGGTCGAACAACAAGAAGGGCCACATGATTGGGCACATCAAGGACATCGGTGGCGACCCCAGTGACCCCAACACCCGCCTCTACACCACACACGCCGCGCAGCCCTGGCACAACGACATCTCAGACCTTGTCTGTGAGTGAAAGAGCACAATACACGCCCTCAGCAGAGCATTGCTAAACAGCCTGCCTTTCTTGCGCTGAGGGGGCTCGCAAGGTACGGGGACGAGGGAGCACTTGTGCAAACCTTGCGGCTTTGTGCGTGATCACGTGTCTGCAGCGCTGCTCTGCCTCAAGGCGGCCAAGTCCGGGGGCCATAGCAGTTGGGCGTCGTCCATCACAGTGCACAATGAGATCGTCAGACGCGCACCCGAGCTTGCAAAGGTGCTCTCAGGGCCCTGGTGGTGGGTGGCCGGCACACACACACATACACACACGCACACACTAGGCAGCCTCTCAGTCTCGTACACGCACACACACACACACACACACTCGGGCGCACACATAAAGAAATAGCCTGGCATGTCAAGTAGCAAAACCTGGCGTCCTGCAGGCACAAGGCCCCCCGCGTCAGTACTGTACAGAAGGATGACTCGTCTGTCTGCACACGTGTCGCTGCACGCAGGTACTATGACCGCAAGGGTGAGATCCCCCCTGGCAAGCTACCCTACTTCCTCATCCCTGTGTTTAACTACCACAAGGGGTATTTGATGGTCAACTTCAGCTCAAACTACTACTACGCGTCACAGAGGTACCCAGAGGTAAGGACACGCACACACACACACACACAGGGTGATTTGTGTGACAGAGGTACCCAGAGGTGAGGACAAGCAATTCCACACACACATGGTGACTTGTTTTTTGTTCAAATCGTGACATGTGTGCGCTGCAAGCACAGGAACCCAATGGATGCACACGCCGGACCGTGTATAGCTGTCACGCACAGGGCAGGCACTGTCCATCTGCAGATCATGCAGAAGCGCTTGTGCATGGATTGCTCAACCATGTCCGTGTGTGTGTGTGTGTGTGTGTGTCACACACAGGTGCCTCGCCTCACCCCCGAGCACCACGCTGCCATCAAGCTATTTGAGGAGATCGCTGCGTCAGACGAGGTGGCTATGCACTACATCCTGCAGCCTGGCGACATCCAACTGCTAAACAACCACACGTGCCTGCACCACAGAACAGCCTTTGAGGACTTCGAGGTGAGCTTGCATTTGTGTGTGTGCGTGGCTGTCTGTGGGTGGTGGGGTAGTGGTTATGCATGGAATGCAGAGTCCAGCGTCACTGTGTGTGCGCGCGTTTGCGAACACAAAAGGGCAAAAGCAAGCTAGCCAGCAGAGCTGTCAGCAAAAGAGTGTGTGCGTGTGTGTGTGTGTGTGTAGGATGTCAACGAGAAGCGTCACCTGTTGCGTCTGTGGCTGTCTCCCAGTGAGGAGCGCGAGTTACCTGCTGTGTACGAGGACCTGTACTGCGGGTCAATAGGCGTGGGGGACAGGGGCGCGATCAGGGTAGCGGGACACGACGAGACAGTCGTGGAGGAGGCAGAGTAAGGGGCCGCGCCACATGCACCCAAGCACATGCTGTGGCCAGGCCACATGCACACCATCAGCGTGGGGAGGCAGACTAAGGCTGTGTGCTGCCAAGCCAGGGGTGTGCTGTCAGCCTTGTGTTGTGCTGTGCTCAATGGCGCAACGCTACAAGCCTCTGTGCCAGGGCATGCACTCGCTGAGGCCAGGCTACATGCACGGCTAGGCCAAAGGCATTCATGTGTGCTGCATTCAGTGAATGTAGAACCACCCGAGGAGTAAGCCATCAGGGCCGCAGCGTGTTGCCGCACAGTGTGCTTTGTGCACACAGCGCGGCAAGGCACATGGCGAGCAGACCCCTAGATGCACTCTGCACGGTTTTGCTCAGCCAATGGTGACTATTCTTGCGGAGGTGTTGACTGTGATCAGGGCTGCCATATATGCACTGGCTTCCCATGACCGTGCTGCCCTTCGGAGCGCGCACAACGCATGCGCACAAGAAGTGATCTCGTACCCTTTTGCACTGACACGCGCTGACAGTGCTGACCTGCTGGCCGCGCAACATGTGCACACACCACAGGCCCTGACTGAAACTGTGAGGCTGCCACCATGCTGGTGTTGACCTGCTGACAGGCAGGATTCATCCAAATCTCTGCTTTTGCTAGCGTTATCTCCCTTTTTTGTCTGTACATATACGCGGATTGTTTGCTGAGCGGTGTGTATCATTAGCTGCCTCCATGTGTTTGTTAGGGCCACGCATTTCTGGCCGTGCTAGTCGCTACTTGCTGTGCGGTCACGTTCAATCCAATCTGCCAGTACGCGCTTTCGTTCGCTGTTCATTTGCAGGCTGTGCTTGTGTAAGGGCCCTCCGTAGCGTGCTGATCAGCGTTTACATCGTGTGCTTGTATGGCACTAAAACACACACACATACACAGACACACACTCACAAAGAACCACACTCACCCCTTACAGAGCTCGCATACTGTGACACAATGTCGACGTCAAAAGTAAACCGAAGCCTGGCCCCGCCAGGAAGACAGCCCCTGGATGGTAGCAAGCCCGCACTTGTTGCAAGTAGCCACCCTCCCACGCCTGCTAAGGAGGAAGCCACTGGTTCCGTACACCAGGACAATTACACACCGCCTGGCTGGGTGCCAGTGTCACCAATACCATACGCATCATGTACACTGCTGTGTATTAAATGTGACGCGCCGCGTTCATGTGGTGAACCGCGCGTTGCACAACAATAGCCAGCTCCGCACCACCATCGGGTCTAAAAACAGCGTGACATGACAAGGGCCCAGGGCCTCGGTCCTTACTGTGGGCCCTGTAACGCGCCTGCGGGCCACACGAACGGACGACCGCGTAAACACTAGCCGGGCCATACGAACGCGATATTGTGAGACTGCCTGCCCTGAAGGCCTGGCGGGTACTGTCCCGTTCTGAAATGCAAACAGCCAAAGCTGGCCGAGATGCCAGGCGGCCAAGGTTAGAAAGTGGCGAGAATGACCTGCGATGTGAGACTGAAAGAGACGGATGCATCGTGGTAGCGTCGGTAGAAAAGTGGACCAATGTCACATAGTGTGGACCAATGTCACACATAGACCGGACACTGACAACCACGCACAAGGCCTTTGTCCATCAAGAAAAAGCACCGTATGAGAGTACCGAAGTGTAAACTGTATCTTGTACCCTGCCATGCCATGCATAACATGGCGCGGAGAATGCCAGCCAGCAGCAACGAAGTCCTGTATGCTTTATACGACCAAAACCTAGAAAGAAACCTGGCACGCCACACATGTGCCCAGCCGAACAAACACACACCGAGTCAGAACGGTAAAACTGGATCGGGGCCAAGCGCTGTGAGGATGGCCCTTCATACCCACCGTGAGAGAGTTGTCAAGACAAGAAGAGAAGGCGGTTTGTGCTGATCATGGGTTATCGCTACTCTATATGGGGTGTGATCTACGCTCTCTGACCAGATTGGCCTGTTTCTCTGACAGCCTTATCCCCAATCCCCCCCCCTTCCAAAAGAAAAGGCTGTGTAGGAGCTACAGCTTTACGAAACCGGAAGGGGCGCTTCACCTGTGCCAATCTTGCTTCATCATGGAATATGCATGCTCCCTGACCAAATCAGCGTGTTTCTGCCAGTAAACACTAGCTAAACTGTCTAAACCAGCTAAACCCATGTGCAGGGGCCACAGTTGGGAATGCTGGGACGCACACGTGGATGCTTCACCAGTGCCAAAGCCTGCCCAAGGCAGAGACGAGATGTGAGTGTGCTTCTGAACTCTGGTGTTCTCAACTAGCAAAGCTGGTCATGTGATGTGATGCGTATTCATGATGCTAGAAGCCTTGCATGGTACCACGAAGAGCTGGTCTTCACTTCACTGTGGTTTATTCGCTTTTTTGTACCTGCCAAGGCCGTAAGAACAAGGGGTGACGCCACACACCTCACACTGCGTATGCGCTCGGCACACTTTTTCCTGGACCAGGACAAGCAGCGGCGTAAAGACCAATGTCCAGAGTGCAAATGTAAACAGATGCACACGTGCGAAGCGAAGGTACGTGCCTAGCGTTTGCATGCATCACTGATGATGTGCTCATAAGCCTATGCTTCATAGTTATGTCGGATGATATGCTCCCTAATACCTACTGCACGCGCCTAGCATTCTCCAGCCTGTACGCGTTCACACCATGTCGCATGCACGCCATGCGCACATGACTCCATGCTTCCAGCCATGCATGCATGGGCACATGAGCAGCTCAGCCACAGAATGACTGCCTGTACCCTCCCGATGCCTTGCCTGCCAGCAGCGCGTGCCCTGCACCCTGAGCCTGTTGCCCCCCTGCCACAGGGCTTGTCAGCGGACCAAGGTTACTCTGACTCTGATTCGCACGTCTCAACAACCCACCATAACCACCACTGCCCTGCGTTGCAGCCCCTGAAAACGACACCTGTCCTCGCCGGCTTTGGCTCGCTAGGTTTGGCAGGTGAACTGGTGCCTGTGGACTTGACGTCTCAACTCCGCTCTTGCGGCGAGCGGCCGCACCTAGCAGCACGCCTGAGTCGCTGGCGCGGTGGCTTGGCCCGGTGAGGTGGCCTGGCAGGGGCCCCTTGGCGCCAGCACCTCCTTGTAGCAGCCGCATGAACTGGCTGCGTGCAGCGTCTGCTTCCTGCTGGATGCTGTTAAACGGTTGGGCCTTGTCTGGCTGGGCCGCTGCAGCAGCTGTCACGCTGGTACCTATGTGCCCCGCTGTGCCGCTGTAGGAGGACCGAGGGCCCACGTCAAGACAACCGCTGTGTTGTCCTAGCGGGCCAAGCGAGTGCCCGTCGCTCGGGCGGCGGTCACCGCCGGCGCCGCCGGCGCGGCGCCCGAAGCGCGCGCTCTGACCGCCAGCACCGCTGCCACCCAGCGACCGAGTCGACTTAGCTGTTGAAAGCCCACCCCCCTCACTCTCCCTACCAAACGGCTCACTCTCGCTATGCTGGCCTGCACCGTCCTCAGAGTCTGCCGGACCGCCGCCATTGAATCTGACAATCTGGCTCTTACTCTGGCGTAGCCTAGGGCTGAGTAGCACTGGCTTGTCGTAGGATGGGCTGTGGATCTCTGAGAGACCTGTGCGGGCGGGAGGCCAGGGCCCGCCGCTGGGTTCGCGTTGTGGGGTGGGCGGCTGGGTGCTGCTGGAGGAGTCTGCGGTCAAGCCTGCGCGTAGCGTTGCAAGGATTGACTGCTGTGGCAGCTGCAGCAGCGGTGGCTCTTCGTCTGCGTTGTATGTGACCTGTAGCATGTTGCCGTGGGGTAGGCGCTGGCTGACCGCACGGGTGAGCGGGCTTGGGGGCTCTGTCTTTGACCCCGCCCCTTGCTGTCCGGCGCGTCGCCCGTGCTTGACTGGGGAGCCCGGGCTGCTGCAGGCCGATGCCTGATCGCTAGTGTGGTCTGCTGGGGCCAGGCTGCGTGTGCTTTTGGAGCGGCCTACACGCTCAAGCAGCTTGCTGACACCGTCAGGCCCCTGGTCATTTGCGCCAGGGATGGCTTGCGCAACGGCCTCTTCTATCTTGGGGCCCTTGCCCATCTTGGCCTCGTATACAGCCTGCAGGCACCACGACATAGATCGTGTGGCTTGACCCTTTGGGGCTCTGTGGCCGCTGAGCGGAGCAAAAATGCGGCTAGCTGGGATGTGTGTCGGGCTCGCACCTGTTTGATGTGGTCTTGGTAGCGCTTCCATTCTTCTAGCTCCTCAGGTTCAAGGAGATGCTCAAATCCTTCAGGATCCCCTGCAGAGCAGCACAAGGTGGAAAGATGCGTGGCAGATGTGACCTTGCTCTCCCTGTGGCCCCCTGCCTTTCCCTGGCGACACTGCAGTGTTGCAGGGGGATGACAGGCGCTTTGTGGTTGCATGCGTTGGGCCTGAAGGCGTCTGGGCCCTGTAGATGTCAGTGGCTGCGTGCCCTCAGGTGCGTGTTCGTTCGCTCATTCAGACTACCCTGGCCTCGCCTTATTAGCGTGTCCTTCGACATGTACAGTGCTGACGATAATCTTGAAAGAGCGCACCTGTCCTTGCGAAGTCTGAGCGCTGCAGCTTCGGCCCAGATGACATCGCCCCCTCATTGAACTTGGCCTGTGCTGCCCTCCTGTCCGTATGTGACTTGGTGGCATCCTCAAGCTCGTCAAGGACGCCATGCCGCCACTTAGTTTTCTGGTGCCGCTCCTTATCCCGAGCCAGCAGGTGCAACTGATGGAGCCTCGAGAGCGCATGGAACTCCATGGCCTAGGTGCTAATGGGCCCGCTGATACCACGCATGCGGTGCGCCTATTCTAAGAGCGGGAGAGAAAGGCGAATGGGTCGGGAAAAAGACACCAACGGTCATCAGTACAACGGCGGTTTGTACTATAGTGTTCTGGGATCCGGCCTGTCCCTTTGTGCGATGGTTGCAGTTGTCCCTCTGCATTTGTGTAGCACCAACCAGTCTGCAAATCTGGAACTGGCTGGCGTTGCTAACGCTGTCACGTACAGAGGCGAACATGTCTCATCGTAGACCTGCTTGCTATCCAAGCGCATTACACATCGTGGACAGTTCCAGAGCAACGAGGAATGCAAGAGGAAGAACAGTACATAGGTACAAACGATACAGCCTTGCACGAACGAAACAATACATGGTAAGGCGGATCCACACATAGCACGCAGCAGCGGAGTGAACACACTGGGCGTATACCCGCCAGTCCAACATGCCACAGCTCGCCGCAAAGCATCCACCACTAGCATACAGGTACGAGAAGTATGAGAACAGATCAAGTAGTAGACAGATCACAACTGAAAACACCGCAGCAGCAAGAGCTGTTCAGTTGGCAAGCCCTGAGCGACAGACACCAGGGCTCTGCGCAAGATATGCCGCGTCCAGGTGCGACATAGAGACTGCCCGCGATTGCAAGAACATGCAAGAAAGGTTATCATGAGGGGACATAGCTGCGCGGGTAGCAAGATTGGAAGTGACGCCCATTTGCGACAAACACGCAATAGTGTACGCTGATCAGATCCCGTCACTATTACCAACACTTGTGGTTTATGCGTGACAACGCACGAAGGTAACGAGCCTGAACAGTATGGTCTTGATGTGTGCATGAGGACAGGCCAAATCAGAAGACATCTGCGCCGGTCAAAGGCAGGCGTTTTGCCATGCTCTCTTCACCTTACGATGGACGGTCCTTGTTTGAAGTGTGACACAATACCAAACGAACAAAGAAAAGTCTGGTCTTGATGTGTGTATGAGGACAGCCCAAATCGAAAGACAGTGACAGCTGCAAACAGCAAGAACTGGAAAAGGCACCTATGACATTTCAGAGGGTCCACACATACCGCAGCATCCCGTAGGCTGCAGCTATTCCGCACCACAGCGCGTTTGTGGACACAGCACACCACGTGCCTTGTTAAGGCTGGCAGCGTGCTTTGCGCAATTGGGGCCATCAGCACGGGCCACTGGTGCCAGTCGCGCTGGGAGCGGCACCGTATTGACGTCCTGGCACGTGCAAACACCCACACAGAAGCTGCCACTCACAAAGAAGCCCAAAACACACTGCCCGTTGCATAAACCTTACTGCATGCTGCAGCGAAGCCGAGCGATTGCACGGGACAGGAGTCCTGTGGTCATCCTTGCAGGGAGAGCACTTGTCACCAAGGACTCGCGAACACTGCGGCTCGCCAGGCCACGCTGCATGGCTGTGCGCAGGCCCTGATACACATGCGGGCCTGCCCGCATGGCCATCCTCACACAGGCTCCTTACTGCACAAGACAGCAGTCCTGGAGTCATTGCAACAGTCCTCCCACGTGCAAATGGCCCTGTCAATCCAAGGCACATAGGGTGTGACACACAGCCCGCAGTGTGTCACACACTACTGCACGACG
>VFQQ010004763.1_pt1 | contig 11716 bp, 9 predicted proteins | sample 3512341 | NCBI WGS metagenome assembly VFQQ01 (sample SAMN10412373, study PRJNA504923) | tailings metagenome | isolation source: Relicate 2 Philex TSF1 revegetated site | place: Philippines: Tuba, Benguet | collected 2017-08-29 | reverse complement strand
ACAACGGTGCGCCGGATCGCTACGACTGGAAGCTCAACGGCAAGAAGGAGATCTATATCCCCTACAACGCCTACAAGCTCGATTCGCCGAACCTGAAGTACTCCGACATCATCAAGGCCGGCCATATCAACCAGGACCTGACTCGTTACGAGCTGCACCGCGTCTGGCACGTGACCGCGACCCTGAAGTCGGGTGAGCGCCACATCTACGCCAAGCGTGACTTCTTCATCGACGAGGATACCTGGCAGGCCGCACTGATCGACCACTACGACGGTCGCGGTACCCTGTGGCGCGTAGCCGAGGCGCACGCCCAGTACTACTACGACAAGCAGGTGCCCTGGTACACCCTGGAGTCTCTCTATGACCTGCTGTCCGGGCGCTACCTGGCCCTGGGGATGAAGAACGAGGAGAAACAGGCCTACGACTTCAACTACAAGGCTGCCAGCAGCGACTACACCCCTGCTGCTCTGCGTCAGGCCGGCGTTCGCTGATACCTGCCCCGCGCAACACGACGAAGCCGGCCTTGTGCCGGCTTTTTCGTTACGGACTGTAGCGGGTGCTTCAAATGGCCATTGCAAGTCGCTAGGCTGAGTCGGGATCGAGCCCGCTCATGCACTCAGAAGACTTCCAAGAATAGGCCGATGACAGACCTTTCCCGTTCGTCAGCTTTTCCCTACACGCCGGCCACGCCGGTGGAAGCGCGTTTCTATCGCCCGCCACTGCCGGCAGGGCACATGCCGCGGCCCCGATTGTGCGAGCGTCTGGAGGAAGGTCTGCAGGGGCGCTTGCTGCTGGTCAGCGCACCGGCCGGCTTCGGCAAGAGTTCCCTTGCCATCGAGTTCTGCGAACGGCTGCCCGAGCACTGGCACAGCCTCTGGCTCGGCCTGAGCGAGCGTGATCGCGACCCCGGGCGTTTTCTCGAGCGCCTGTTGCAGGGGCTGCAGCAGTTCCATCCGGGCCTTGGCGAGGAGGCCCTCGGCCTGCTGAAGATGCGCCAGCGCCACCAGCCCTTCGCCTTCGAGCAATGGCTCGACGGCCTGCTCGACGAGCTGACGCAGCGACTCGACGATGGCCAGCCGCTGTTGCTGGTGCTGGACGACTACCATCTGGCGCAGGGGCCGGTGCTCGATCGTTGCCTGCAATTCTTTCTCAATCACCTGCCGCCTGGCGTGCTGCTGCTGGTCACCAGTCGGCAGCGGCCGGACTGGCATCTGGCGCGTCTGCGCCTGTCGCGGCAACTGCTCGAGCTCAACGAACAGGACCTGCGCCTGACGGCGGGCGAGCTGGACGCGTTGCTGGCGAGTCAGGGCGCGCACCTCGAGCGGCAGCAGGTCGCCGGAATCCTGCAGCGCAGCGAGGGCTGGATCGCGGGCTTGCGCCTGTGGCTGCTGGCCATGGAAGAACTGGCGGAGGCCGGCGAGGGGCTGCAGCTGCACGGCGGTGAGAGGCTGATTCGCGAGTACCTGCTCGAGGAGGTCATCGAACGGCAGCCGGCCGAGGTGCAGCAGTTTCTCTATGACACCGCCTGCCTGGAGCGCTTCTGCGCAGAGCTGTGCGATGCGGTTCGTGACAGCCATGACAGCGCCGCGATCATCCGCCAGCTGCAGGCCAACCAGGTGTTTCTGGTGCCGCTTGACGAGCAGGGGCGCTGGTTTCGCTACCATCACCTGTTTTCCGACCTGCTCAATGCGCGGCCAGCCGATGGGTTGAGTCGCTCGCGCGGCAGCACTCACCTGCGCGCCTGTCGCTGGTTCGCGGCGCAGGGCATGCTGGATGCCGCCATCGAGCAGGCCTTGCTGGCCGGGCAGGCCGATGTCGCGGCGAGTCTGGTGCAGAACCTTTCCGAAGAGCAGATGCTGGCCGAGCAGAACGTCGCCATGCTGCTGCGCTGGAAGACCAACCTGCCGGATGACCTGCTGGCCAGCACGCCGCGGCTGATCATGCTCTACGGCTGGGCGCTGGCGCTGGCCTGTCAGCTGGACGCCGCGCAGGAGCTGCTCGATCAGCTCGGCCGCTTCCTGCCGGCAGCCGACCCGCTCAGCCAGCGCAGCCTGCTGTCGCAGTGGCAGGCGCTCGATGGGGTGATCGCCCGCGGGCGTGGCGATGGCGCACGTGCCGAGCAGCAGTGCAGCGAGGCATTGACCGGTTTGCCGGCCGAGCGCTACGGCCCGCATTTCATGTGCCTGTCGGCGCTGTCCAACCTGGCCATGGTGCGCGGCGACCTGTGGCGCGCACGCGGGCTGAACCGCGACGCGCTGGAACTGGCCCAGCGTATCGACAATCCCCTGTTCGAGGCGCTGGCTCACTACGAACGCGCTCGCGTACTGCAAGGGCGCGGCGAGGTGCAGCGGGCGCAGGAGGAAGTGCATCACGGCTTGCAGCTGGTGCAACGCTTGCCGGCGCAGCGCAGCTACTCGGTGCGGGCGCGGCTGACCATCTATGACGGCTACCTGCTCAGCCTGCGCCTGCAGCCCGGGGCCGTCGAGCGTTTGCGCGCCGGTGTCGCCGAGGCCAGGGCCTGCCGCGATGTCGGTGCACTGATCGGTTACTGCGTGTTGGCCAGCCTGGAGGGACGGGCAGGGCGCTGCGCCGAGGCGTTCGCCCTGCTTGGCGAGGCCGAGCGCCTGATGCATGTCTGGGACGTACCGGCGATCTACTACCTGGCGATGATCACGCTGATGAAATGCGAGCTGTGGTTGCGTCAGGGCCAGGTCGAACTGGCTGCCGCCTGGCTGCCGCAACTGGCGGAAACCTACGGCGAGGGGCGTGCGCTGGCGCCGGAGTTCCATCCGCAGCTGGCGCTGCACATCGATCTGCAGCAGGCTGCACTCGAACGCCTGCAAGGCGGTTCGGAAAGTGCCGAACGGCGTCTGCGAGCCTTGCAGCAGCGCGCCCAGGGGCTGGGTGGTCAACTGGTCAGCCTGGCGGCGCAGGCGCAGCTCGCCCAGTTGCTGAAGCAGACAGGGCGCGCGCGCGAGGCGCGTCAACAGCTCGATGGCTGCCTGGATCTCGCGCAGGGCGGTGCGCTGCTGCCGTTCATCGAGCTGGTGCAGCATCAGCCGCAGTGGCTGCGTGAGTGCCTGCAGGAGCGTGCCTCGTCCTGTCTGGTTCGTGATGCCCTGCTCGCACTGCTGCCGGCGCAGCAGCACAGTGCCGAGTCGCCCGAAGCCGAGCCGGAGCCACTGACCGAAAAGCTCAGCGGCCGCGAGCTGGCCGTGCTGCAGCTGATCGCCCGTGGTTGTTCGAACCAGGAGATCAGCGAGCGCCTGTTCATCTCCCTGCACACGGTCAAGACCCACGCCCGCCACATCAACAGCAAGCTCGGCGTCGAGCGGCGCACGCAGGCGGTGGCGCGGGCCAAGGGCCTCGGCCTACTGCGCTGAGCCAGGCAGCGAGAGGTCCAGCGTCGGGGCCTTGATCGGCGGCGTCACCGGCTGCGCCAGCTTGGTCTGCACGTCACGATGAATCATCTGCAGCACTGGCAGCAGTGCAGCCATGTCGTTACCCACCTGGGGATAACGATGGTTGCTGGCGAGCCCTTCGATCCGTTTCAGCAGCCCCGCCTGGACGTCTGCCGGCAGGTGCACGTACAGCTCCGGCAACTGCTGGCTCAGCTCGGCGCTGTACAGCAGCAGTTCGTCGCGGCCGAAGGCCTGGGTCAATTCCAGGTAATCCAGCGCGCTGCCGCTGAGCATGGCGGCGGCGGCCTTGGTTTCCTGCAGGCCCTGCAGACGAACCGGATTGCTCTGCTCGCCTTGCGACAGGGTCATCCAGAACTCGGTGGTGAGGGTGAACAGAATGGCCTGCTGGCGCAGCGAATAGGTCATCAGACCAAGCGCCTCGGCGGCATAGGGCTGCTGCTTGGCGCGGAAGTCGAAATACAGGCGCATCAGCTCCTTGAGTTCGAACAGCACCTCGCGCGCCTCGTTCTGGCGCAGTTCCAGCGGAGCATAGATGTTCAACTGCGGGCGGAAGTTTTCCGGCGAAACCATGCGCTGATAGATCGGCCCGGTGAATTCGCCGCTGCGTCGCGGCAGCGCGTTGGCCTGGCTGCTGTCGACCTTCTCCAGGGCTTCGCGCAGTTGCCGGTAGTCGCTGCTGCGCCAGGGTTTGTGGATGTCCGGAATGCGCTGGCCGAGGTAGAACAGCTCGGCGGCGCCAAGCGGCGGCAGCCAGACCAGCAAAAGGATGGCCAGCGGCCAGAACAGGCGACGTGCTAGGGTGGGCGACACGATGAACATCCGCGGCAAGAGGCGGCTCCAGATTACTCAGCTGGGGGCGTCACGTCACCCGCGCCTTGGTTGGGAAAGCTGCATGGACGAGTTGGCCGGGCACGGTGCGATACGGGCGGTTTTCGAGGATCTGGGCGGTTACGGCGCGCTCGCCTCGCAACAGGGCGCAGCCGGTGACGGGCCGCTGGTTGGCCATCTGCAGCGCACCAACATTCAGCTTGCGGCCATCGGCGTGTTCGCTCGCAAGGGGCTGGAGCAGGCAACGGTGAATGATCTGCTCGACGCTGCGCAGGTATCGCGGCGTACCTTCTACAAGTATTTCGCCAACAAGATGGAGGTGCTCGAAGGCATCTACCAGACCTCGGTGACGTTGCTGCTCGCGCGCTTTCGCGAGATGCAGCAGGTCGCCGGCAGTCCGCAGGAATGGTTGCGGGCGATGGTCGGGCGCTTCTTCGACTATCACCTGGCCGTCGGGCCGATCATCCGCCTGATGCAGGAAGAGGCCTTGCGCGCGCAATCGCCGCTGGCCGCCCACCGTCAGCGCGCGCATCAGGAGATGCTGCGCCTGCTGGTGGAACGCCTCGAGCCGGAGCTTGCGCCGCGTGATCCGCTGGTTTACCAGGCGCTGATCTGGGCGCTCGAAGCGGCTTCTCTCGACCTGCTCGGGCGAAGCGCCAGCCGTCAGGAAATCGAGCAGGCCAAGACGGTGCTGGGGGATCTGCTGATCGCCTCGTTGTGCCCGCGCGCATAGGCGGGGCGGCCTCGTCGTCCGAACAGTCCCAAGGTTGGGCGCTGATCTGCGGCGCTGCATGCTTTGATGCGCGATACCTACAACAAGAACCGAGGTATCCCGTATGACCGCCAACAGCCTGTCACTGCAACCGCCGCTGGCTGCCGGTTTCGCCCGCTTGGGTTTCGGTGCGCTGCCGCTGGAGCGCCTCAAGGCGCGTTACGGCAATGTCGCCGATGGCTCCCGCTACGTCGAGCTCGATGGCTTCAACATCCACTATCGCGATGAAGGCAGTCGCGACAAACCTGCGCTGGTGATGATCCACGGCGTGGTGGCCTCGCTGCACACCTGGGACGGCTGGGTGCAGGCGTTCGCCTCCGATTACCGCATCATTCGCTTCGATGTCCCCGGCTTCGGCCTGACCGGCCCTGCGCGCGACGGCAAGTACTCGGCCGAACGCATGATCCGCGTGCTCGGCCTGCTGCTCGATTACCTGCAGGTGGGCAAGGCCGATATCGCCGGCAACTCCCTCGGCGGCTACATCGCCTGGAACTTCGCCCTGGCGCAGCCGCAGCGCGTCGGCAAACTGGTTCTGGTCGATCCGGCCGGCTACCCCATGCACAAGGTGCCGTGGATGATCGCCGCCGCTGCGCTGCCCGGTGCGACCATCGCCATGCCGATGTGGATGCCGCGCGCGTTGATCGCCCAGGGCATCAAGGAGGTTTACGGTGAACCGGGGCGGATCAAGCCGGGGGTGGTCGATCGCTACTACGACCTGTCGCGGCGTCCGGGTAACCGCCGCGGCATGATGGACATCTTCCGCGTGCTGCTGAAGGTCAACAAGGAAGAACTCCATGCGACGCCCGCACGGGTCGCGCAGATTCAGGCGCCCACCCTGCTGATGTGGGGCGAGCGTGATCGCTGGATTTCACCGAAGCATGTGCCACTGTGGCAGCGTGATCTGCCGGGGCTTCAGGTCAAGGTCTATCCAGGTGTCGGGCATATCCCGATGGAAGAGATTCCCGAGCAGAGCGCAGCCGACGCGATGAAGTTCCTGCGTGGCTGAGAGCAGCACATGCTCCTAAAGAGAGGCATGAAAAAGCCCGGACAGCTTCCGTAACGCTGTTTACTTGAGGTTGCACACGCTTCGTTCCCCTCTCCCATTTATGGGAGAGGGGTTAGGGGAGAGGGTCGAAAACACCGTGGAACAGCCATTTTCCCCTTTCCGCAGAGGGGCGAGGGGACTGATTGCGTTCGACCCCTTTCTTAATAGCATTACGGACCGCTTCCGGGCTTTTTCCTTTGCGTTTTGGCCGGCAACTACAGTTCAGGCTGCGCTGGCCTGCGCTTGCTGGGGGCCATCGAACTCCACGCGCGTGGCATGCAGCAGATCCAGGTTGTTGTGCTCCCAGGGATGGAAGCCATCCTTGAAGAAGTCCAGATAGGTGCGGATCAGCGGGCGGAACACGCCTTCCTTGCCCCACATCCAGCGAATGCCGTCGCGCCATACGCGCCAGTTCCAGAGCAGGCCGTCGACCTTGAGCATGTGTGCCAGGCCGCGGGTGGTGTCGAGCACGAAGAAGAAGGTGCCCATGACCATCGCGCGGCGCAGCAGCTTGCGACTGCCGCACACCTGGTTATAGACGTCGAAGGCCACCGCCTTGTGCTCGGTTTCCTCCAGCGCATGCCAGCGCCACAGGCGGGCCATGGTCGGGTGAGCGGCAGCCATGTAGGCGCCATTTCTCAGCAGGCCATCGGCCATGATCGCAGTGATGTGTTCCAACGCTGCGGTCGCGGCCAGCTGGCGCTGTGGCGAGAACTTCTTCTGGGTGTAGCGGATGCGTGCGCGGGCACGCTTCTCCATGCGCTCGATGTCGTAACCCAGCTCGCGCAGGCGCTGGCTGTATTCCAGGTGCTCGCGGCTATGGTGGCCTTCCTGACCGATGAAGCCCCGAATCTGTTCCTTGAGGACCGGGTCCTCGATACGGTCGCGGAACTGACGCACCGAGTCGATGAAGAAACGCTCGCCATCGGGAAACAACACCGACATGGCATCGAACAGGTGGGTCTTGAAGGCATCACCGCCGTTCCAGTGGCGCGGCAGCGGGTTGGGCAGATCGAAATCCATATGCCTGGGGCGGATCTGCAAACCTTCAGGTGTCGTGCTGGCCATGAGGAGTTCCTTGCGCTGTTTGACTGGCCTCTACTATGGATGCGCTCCGCACTGTGGCACAGGTTCGTAACAGCCAAGATGGCAGTCATATCTGGCCAATGCTGTTCTCCAGCAGAAAGTTGGGGCTGATCGGGCCGAACAAGTCGATGGCCAAGGCGTGCTTCAACCTTCGCACGCGCTGTAGTGAACGACGCATGGAGAGCGCTGTGCCCCCGGAATTCCGATAGCTGCTTGCTGCGGGGCGAGCGCAAATGAAGTGCTGTAACGCTCGGCAGGAAAGCGTTCACACGGGGTTGCCGGTTGGCGATGGGCAAGGTTAAGGTCGGCGAATGAGCGGGTCATTTGCGGCCAGCCAGTAAAACAACAAGACCATGAAGCGAACCCAGAACTTTAACGCTGAGCTGGCGCCGGTAGCCTATGCCGAGGCTCTGTTGGCGCTGGCCGAAGAGCTTGGCCTGTTACGCACCGAGGTGTTCGCCGCGGCGCGAGTGCGCCCCGAAGTGCTCGATAGCCCCAATGGGCGGGTGTCCTTTCTCGATTTCCATATGCTTGCGCAGGCTGTGCTGGAGCACTGTGGCGAACCAGCACTCGGACTGCTGCTAGGTCAGCGACTCAACGTATCCACGCACGGCATTCTTGGCTATGCAGTCCTGTCCAGCGCCAACCTGGGCACAGCGCTGCAGTTCGCCTTGAAGTACTACCGCGTGCTTGGTCTGGCCTTTGATCTGGAGTTGGTGGAGCAGGGCGAGGATATGGAGTTGCGTGCGGTCGAGTCCTTGCCACTAGGCCCGCAATCACGCTTCGCTGCCGAAGGCCTGCTGGCCAGCATTCACACCATCGCACGTTTTCTCCTGGGCGAAGAGTTGCAGGGCGTGGCTGTCGGTTTCGCTCATCCTGCGCCTGACTATAGCGAGCGCTATATCGAGGTGTTCGGTGTGGCCGCGCAATTCGATCAGCCCTATCACTGGCTGCGAGTGCCCCAACACTATCTGCAGCGCCCAATGGCCCTGGCCAATCCCGCCACGGTGCAGATGTGCGAGCAGCAGTGCGAGGCGCTGTTGGCCAGCCTCGACGTGCAGGACGGCCTGCTCACTCGCGTGCGGCGTCTGCTGCTGGCGCGCCCCGGCGATTTTCCCGACCTCGAAAGCGCCGCCAGCGCCCTGCACACCAGCGGACGCACCCTGCGCCGGCACCTGGCGCAGATGGGGACCAGCTACCAGCAGGTACTCGATGAGGTGCGCAAGCGCCTGGCCCTGCAGTACCTGACCACCACGCATTTGCCGCTGTACGAGATCGCCCAGTTGCTGGGCTTCAGCGACCCGTCCAACTTCCGCCGTGCATTCAGAAAGTGGACGGGGAAGTTACCTGGTGATTATCGCAGCGAAGAGCGCCTATAAGCGCGACTCTGAAGCAGATCAAGGCTTACTCGAAGCTGGGCAGGGTTCGAGTGCCACCAGCGGGGCATTTTCCGCGTAGGGCCGAGAGTAGCATCTTGCCGTCAGCGGAACGGTCATAGCTGGGTTTCCACGGTGAGCATGTTGATGATCAGGCGAATCAGGATTTCTTTTTGCTTGGGATCGGATTCGGCTACTAACAAGGTCAGCGCTGCCAGGCCGGTATCGTTGATTACTGGGTTGCCCTGAGTGTCAAGCAGGCGGCCGTTGCGGTGTAGAAAATCGACGAACAGGTAGGCTCCGCTGCGTTTATTGCCATCGGCAAAGGGATGATTCTTGACTATGAAGTACAGCAGATGGGCGGCCTTGCTCTCCAGGCTAGGGTAGGCTGGCTCGCCAAATACGCTTTGTCGTAGATTGCCGAGCAGGGCGGCGAGCCCATCGCCCCGTGCCTTGGCGAACAGCTCGGTGGCTTCGCCACGGGCGATGAGTTGAGCCTTGAGACTGGCCAAGGCTGCCTGTGCTTCACTGAGGCTTGGTAGCTCGCCACCCGGGCTGCCGTCGGGCTCCGTCAGGAGACCCTCGTCATAGCGCTGTAGCCAGAGGAAGGTTTGGGTGTAGCGGCTAACGATCTCCACCAGGCCGCGCCCGCCTTCGATATCAAGTTGGGGGGCACGCGCGGTTTTGCGTACCAGCTCCAGGGCCGCTTCCAGCTCGCGAGCATTGGCCTCGAAGCGTTCACGGTTCAGGCTGTAGCCGCGAGTCAGATGCTGCGTGAGTACCTGGCGGGCCCATTGGCGAAAGCGTGTGCCCTCGCGTGATTTCACCCGATAACCCAGCGAGATGATCACGTCGAGGTTGTAGAACGCCACGGGTCTGTCGGAGCCGGCAATGTGCAGATTTTGCACATTGCTTTCGCGCTCCAACTCGCCTTCAGAGAAAACGTTACGGATATGTCGGCTGATCACGGTCCGGTCACGGCCGAACAGTTCGGCTAGTTGATCCTGACGTAACCAGACGCTGTCATGCTCCACAGTTACGGCGATTTGACCGTTGGAACTTTCGTAGATGGCTATCTCGCTCATGGGCTTCCGGGATTTCCAGCACGACCTCGAGCAGGTCGCGCAATGCGCTGATCTCGTTCTGCAACCCGTTGTGATTGCACGGTTGGGGGATATCTCCGCGCGGCTATGGCTGACTGTGTGCTGGCCAATGTACTACATGCTTTGCTGCTCCAGGTGTTCCAGCAAGCGGGTTCGATGGTCGCTGGAGCGAGTCGTCTTCGCTGTGCCAAGATTGAGCCATCGATCACTTCAGGTTTTATTCCATGACCAGCAAACCCGCCCTGATCCGCGAAACCTTCCCCGTCGGACCTTTGCAGTGCAACTGCACCATCATCGGCGACCCGCTGACGAAGAAGGCCATCGTGGTCGATCCCGGCGGGAATCCTGATCTGATCATGGCGCGCCTGGAGGCCCATGGTCTGAAGGTGGTGAGCATTATCCACACCCATGCACACCTTGATCACTTCCTTGCCTCGGGGCAGATGAAGGAGAAGACCGGCGCCACGCTGCACCTGCACAAGGAGGATCAGTTCCTCTGGGACAACCTGGAGATGCAGTGCCGCATGTTCGGCGTGCCCTACACCCCGGTGCCGGCGCCGGACCAGTGGCTGGCCGATGACGAGGAGCTGGCCTGCGGCTGTGGTGTAGCCCTGCACACGCCCGGGCACACGCCGGGTTCGATGAGCTTCTGGTTCGCCGATGCCAAGCTGCTGATCGCCGGTGACACCCTGTTCCGTCGCGGTATCGGCCGTACCGACCTGTGGGGCGGCGACTACGCCACCATCGAGCGTTCGATCAGGCAGCGCCTGTATCGCCTCGACGAGGACGCGACCGTGGTCACCGGCCATGGCCCGGACACGCGCCTGGGCGACGAGATGCGCGAGAACCCGTTTATCCGTGCCTGAACCCGCTGTCGCGGGCGCTGTCTACACTGGCATTCTGCCGTCCCTCGAGGAGAAATCGCCATGCCCCGTTTATCCCTGATCGCTGCTTGCTCCGCTGCACTGCTGCTGGCCGGCTGTGCCTCGCAGAATCCTTATGACCAGAGCGCCCCGAGTTCGAACAGGACGGCCACCTATGGCGGTCTGGGCGCCCTGGCCGGCGCTGCCGCTGGCGCCCTGATCAATCACGACAACCGCGGCAAGGGCGCGCTGATCGGCGCTGCGGTGGGCGGTGCGGCCGGTGCCGGTTATGGCTACTACGCCGACAGGCAGGAGGCCGAGCTGCGCCGGCAGATGCAGGGCACCGGGGTCGAGGTGCAGCGCCAGGGCGACGTCATCCAACTGATCATGCCGGGCAACATCACCTTCGCCACCGATTCGGCAGAAATCGCCAACAGCTTCTACGCCCCGCTGAACAACCTGGCCAACTCCTTCCGTCAGTACAACCAGAACAGCATCGAGGTGGTCGGCCACACCGACAGCACCGGCTCGCACAGCTACAACATGAGCCTGTCGCAGCGTCGCGCGCAGAGCGTGGCCAGCTATCTGATCGCCCAGGGCGTGGATGGCAGCCGGGTCAGCACGCGTGGCATGGGGCCTGACCAGCCGGTGGCGAGCAATGCCACTGCCGAAGGGCGTGCACAAAACCGTCGTGTCGAGGTCACCCTGCGGCCGCTGCCGGGCGTGCAGTGACGCACGCGCCACGGACCTGCTGCAGATCGCAGTTCTCGTCCGCCCAGGCTGTTAAGCTTGGGCGGAACTTCGCCGCGCCCTGTTAGCTCGAAGGCTGCGGCAAGTCTGCCCATACCAAGAATCTGCAAGGAAATCCTATGAAGACCAGGCGTAATCTGATCGCAGCCACTGCGGTCATGGCCCTGTTGGCTGGCTGTACCACCAATCCCTATACCGGCGAAAGCCAGGCTAGCAAGGCCGGTATCTATGGCGGCATCGGCGCTGCGACCGGGGCCGTGATCGGCGCGGCCACCTCGAGCAAGAAGGACCGTACCAAGGGCGCGCTGATCGGTGCGGCTGTCGGCGGCGCCGCCGGTGGTGGTTATGGCTATTACGTCGATACCCAGGAAGCCAAGCTGCGTCAGACCCTGCAGGGCACCGGCGTACAGGTGCAGCGCAACGGCGATGACCTGAAGCTGATCATGCCGGGCAACATCACCTTCGCCAGCA
>VFQQ010004762.1_pt1 | contig 11718 bp, 12 predicted proteins | sample 3512341 | NCBI WGS metagenome assembly VFQQ01 (sample SAMN10412373, study PRJNA504923) | tailings metagenome | isolation source: Relicate 2 Philex TSF1 revegetated site | place: Philippines: Tuba, Benguet | collected 2017-08-29 | reverse complement strand
CTGGTGCTGATCGTGCTGGCCGACCAGCTCGGCCGCTCGGTCGGCGACATGTACAAGGGCGCGCTGATCCCCGGCCTGGTGCTGACGGGTCTGTACATTCTCTACATCCTGATCATGTCGATCATCCGGCCGAAATCGATGCCGGCGCTGCCCCTGGAGGCGCGCACGCTCGGCCACGGCGTCACCTCGCTCTTCGTGGCGCTGGCGGCAGCATTCGCGGTCGCCTATGTCGCCCATGTGCTTCTCACCCCGAGTTTCGGCGTCGATGCCGATATCTGGGGGGCGGTCGTCGGCATCATCCTCATCTACGTCTTCGCCATCGTCGACCGTTCGATGAACTTCGGCATCATGTCGCGTCTGGCGCAGCAGGTCATCATCGTGCTGATCCCGCCGCTGGCGCTGATCTTCCTGGTGCTGGGCACCATCTTCCTCGGCATCGCCACGCCGACCGAAGGCGGCGCCATGGGTGCCGTCGGCGCATTGATCATGGCGGCGGCCAAAAGCCGCCTGTCCATGGACGTCATCAAGCAGGCGCTGGCTGCAACGACGCGGCTGTCGTCCTTCGTGCTGTTCATCCTGATCGGCGCGCGCGTCTTCTCGCTCACCTTCTACGGCGTCAACGGTCATCTCTGGGTCGAGCATCTGCTGACCTCACTGCCCGGCGGCGAACTCGGCTTCCTGATCGTCGTCAACGTGCTGGTGTTCTTCCTCGCCTTCTTCCTCGACTTCTTCGAGCTGGCCTTCATCATCGTGCCGTTGCTGGCGCCGGCCGCCGACAAGCTCGGCATCGACCTGATCTGGTTCGGCGTCCTGCTCGGCGTCAACATGCAGACCAGCTTCATGCACCCGCCATTCGGCTTCGCGCTGTTCTACCTGCGCTCGGTGGCGGCCAAGGTGCCTTATCTCGACAAGGTCACCGGCAAGCGCATGGAGCCGGTCACCACCGGCCAGATTTACTGGGGTGCAGTGCCATTCGTCTGCATCCAGGTGGTTATGGTCGGGCTCGTCATCGCCTTCCCGCAGATGGTGATGCACTACAAGGGACCGGTGGTTGACCCCAACTCGATCGAGATAAAGATGCCGGAAATGCCGGGTCTCGGCGGAAGCGGCGGTCTTGGCGGAAGCGGGCTCGGCCTGCCGCCGCTCGGCTCACCGCCGCCAGCCGGCGGCACCGCCCCGGCGAACCCGGCGCCGCCGGCCAATGATCTGTCGAAGCCGCCTAGCTTCAACTGAAAACTGTGAGGGGCACTGAAAAAATAGCCCCCGTCCCGAAAGATTCAAGCCGGTCGCACAACTCCGAGGTTTGCGGCCGGCTTTTCGTTTGCGAACTCATAGCCCTCGCTTCGTTGAAAAGCGACTTCGCGACGGCTGCTCTCAGACCGGCGCGAGCATGTCACTCCGACAGCCAACGAAACGCGCGGCGAAGAAATGCTTGGCCATCGTCGATGATCGGCGGACCGTGCGCCATCAGCACCTTCTTCGTAGGCCACGCCAGAATGCGCCGGAGAGCTTCGCGAGCAGCGCGCCTGTCGGTGAATGCAACGCGGAACTTCCGAGGCACCGACGGCTCCTTGGCCACCATCAGGTCCATCCGGGCAACGAGCGCACGCCAACCCGCAAACCAGTCAGGCGGAAAACTCTGAATGACATCGGTGAAAATGGTCGTGCCGCTTCGGCAATGAAAGAAGACGACTTCCGTGGTTATTCGATTGCCCCGCAAGATCGCCGTCTCGATCTCACCCGCCCAGGCGGCGATGGGCGCATCGCTGAAGTCGCCGTCAAAACGGATGTCCTTTCGTTTTTCGCGCAACCCCGGTGGAGCGAATACCCCGGCTTCGGGATAGGCCCGCTGCCAGTCGCCAAGAAACGTATGATGGAGGGAATTCGGTGGAGCCAGGTAGCGCACGGTGCCCAATGCCTGCACGGCCGCACGAAGCGCATCGGAAAGTTCGATTGGCGACCAGACAACCAGTTCACCATTGGTCAGCCTGATCACGGCCATACGCGTGGGATAGTGAAATCCCGCTGCGGCTGTCAGCGTCGGCCCGTTCGCCAGCCAGATCTCGGGACCAAACTCCTTGAGCATGTCTGCGCCTCTAAATTCTATACACTTGTATAAAATTACACTATTGTATAGAAACGGCAAGCATGAAGCGCACAGACCGATCACGCCGTCTTATTCTCGACGCTGCAGATGACGCCTTTCGTCGACTGGGTTTTACGAATACGTCGATGGAGGAAATCGCGACGCGTGCGGGACTGACCCGCAAGACGGTCTATAATCTGTTCAGCTCGAAGGAAGAGATCGCCCTGAGGCTCATTGAACTTGTTGAGGCGGGCGACGATGCCTATCGCAGCCGCATGAGGCAGAACGAGAATGCCCTGTCCCTGCTTGAACTGGTCTTTCTCGACAGCGCCGGCTGGTGCCTCGCCAATCCGTCGCTCGCGAGGCTTGCGCTCGATCCCGCCAAGCGCCCGTCGCTTGAACCGCCAGCCGACCGTCGCTCATTCCAGCGGATCGTCAGGGATATCCTGGTTCTCGGCCAACGGCAGGGCGTCATTCGTGAAGATGACGATCCCAATTTCATGTCGTTGGTTCTGCTCGGCATTTATGGGCAGGCGATGCTGACAGCCCTGTCGGCCGGGTCCTTCGACGATAACGAGATCAGACATATCATCCGCATCGTCGTTGAAGGCATCGGAGCGCGACCTGCTTCCCAGGCCCGATGATCGCTTCCATAGTGCTCCTGACCAAAGCACCGCTTCGCGATCGGACTTTGCAACAGCGACGGGAAGAAAACAAAACCCCCGGCGCATACACCGGGGGTTTTCTCGATCGCAATGAAACGGAAGCTCAGAGCTTGCCGTTGCGCTGCTGGATCATCATGAACGTGTCGTAGTTGTATTCGGCGATCTGCGCCCAGAGATAGTGCTCCTTGCGGAAGTCCTTGATCGAATCCCAGATCTTCTTGAAAGCCGGATTGCTGGCTTCCATCTCGGTATAGACCTCGTTGGCCGCATTGAAGCAGGCTTCGAGGATTTCCGGGCTGAACGGACGGAGCTGCGCGCCGCCGGCAACCAGCCGCTTGACGGCCGGCGGGTTCACGAAGTCGTATTTCTGCAGCATGTTGGCGTCCGCAGCCTGCGAAGCGGTGTGCAGCAGCGACTTGTAGGCCGGCGTAAGCTCTTCATACTTGGCCTTGTTGTAAAGGAAGTGGACGGTCGGGCCACCTTCCCACCAACCGGGATAGTAGTAGTAAGGCGCGACCTTCTGGAAGCCGAGCTTCTCGTCGTCGTAAGGTCCGACCCATTCGGCAGCGTCGATCGTGCCTTTTTCCAGCGCCGGATAGATATCGCCGCCGGCGAGCTGCTGCGGCACGACGCCGAGCTTCTCCAGCACCTTGCCGGCAAAGCCGCCGACACGGAACTTCAGGCCCTTGAGGTCGTCGACCGAGTTGATCTCCTTGCGGAACCAGCCGCCCATCTGGACGCCGGTGTTGCCGCCCGGCAGGCCGAACAGGCCCTGCGTGCCGAGGAATTCGTTGAACAGGTCGATGCCGCCGCCGTGATAGTGCCAGGCATTGATGCCGCGCGCATTGAGCGAGAACGGCACGGCCGCACCCAGCGCCCATGTGGGGTCCTTGCCCCAGTAATAATATGCCACCGTATGGCAGGCTTCGACGGTACCGGCGGAGGTTGCATCCGCTGCCTGCAGGCCGGGCACGAGTTCGCCCGCCGCAAAGGGCTGGATAGTGAAGTTGCCGTCGGTCGCTTCCGACAGATACTTCGACAGCACTTCAGCGCCGCCATAGATCGTATCGAGCGATTTCGGGAACGAAGAGGCAAGACGCCAGGTGACCTTGGGATTGGACTGAGCGATCGCGGGAGCAGCCAGCGTCGTGGCGGCAACTGCTCCTGCACTGGCCAGCCCGGCCTTGCTGATGAATGAACGGCGATCCATGAAGTTCCTCCCTATTGGACCAAGACAGAGGCCGGATATCTTTGAAATATCAGCTTTTCCGGCGTGAGCACCGCCAGAACAATACACAGCACTTGGTCCAAGTCCAGCGCCGACAGGACAAACGCAGGCCCTTGCCGCAAGGAAATCGCCGTGCTGCGGGATGGCCTAAAACTATAGTCTAACAGGGCCTTTGCTTTTCCGGCAGCTATCGACAAACTTAGTTGGAAACCAGCCGGAATATCGCCTATTTTAAAGGCAGAATGCCGTATCGTCCTGAATCGGAAGCAACAGACAAAATGCACCAGCCGCTCGTCGCCATCTCGACCGATGTACGCCAGTTCGACAACTACACGTGGCATGCCGCGCCGAAGCAATATCTTGAGGCCGCGATCTCCGGTGCCGGCGTGTTCCCGGTGCTCGTTCCCAATTTCGGCGACCGGCTCGACCTCGACCAGCTTCTGGCTTCCGTCGACGGCGTCATGATCACCGGCTCGAAGTCCAACGTGCACCCCTCGCTCTATGGCGGCGACGCCAGCGAGGCCAATGGCCCATACGATCCGGACCGCGACGCCACGACGCTGCCCCTCATCCGCAAGGCGATCGAATATGGCGTGCCGCTGCTGGCGATCTGCCGCGGTATCCAGGAGATGAACGTAGCCCTCGGCGGCACGCTGGCGACCGAACTCCAGGAGCGCGAAGGCTCGCTCGATCACCGTGCGCCGGCGAGCGACATCCAGGATGAGCGCTTCGCCATCCGGCAGAACGTGACGATCAAGCCCGGAAGCTGCCTCGCCGGCATCTTCGGGCCCGGCGACATCATGGTCAATTCCGTCCACCGTCAAGGAGTAGACCGGCTCGGCTCACGGCTTCAGCTCGAAGCGGTTGCCGAGGACGGCACGGTGGAAGCCGTGTCGGCGAAAGACGCGCGCGCCTTCGCTGTCGGCGTCCAGTGGCACCCGGAATACTGGGTGCAGTCCGACAGCGTCTCCGCCCGCATCTTCAAGGCCTTCGGCGACGCCGTGCGTGCCCATTCTGCTGCCAAGGCAGCAGCGCGCAGCGCGGCGGAATAGAGCTACTGTCGAAGATTGAACCGCTCTGAGGCGAAAGCCTGAGACGCCGCGCCGCCCCTCATCCGCCTGCCGGCACCTTCTCCCCGTATAGTGACGGGGAGAAGAAGGAAGCTCCAACGTTGCGGCCAGCCTCCTTCTCCCCGTCACTATACGTGGAGAAGGTCGCGGCAGCGGGATGAGGGGCAGCGCTGACCCTTCAAATCCAGCCTCCCAAATACCTCAACCCTTTACCCTCACATGCACCGTCTCCGGCACCGACGTCAGCGGCTTGCCATCCCCGAACCACGCAATGAGATTGTCGGCCACGAGGTCGGCCATCCCATCGCGCGTATGGACCGAGGCCGAGCCGACATGCGGCAGGAGCGTCGCGTTGGGCAGGTCGATCAGCGCCTGCGGCACATTCGGCTCGTCGGCGAAAACGTCGAGGCCGGCCGCTGCAATCGTGCCATTGCCGAGCGCCGCGATCAGCGCATCCTGATCCACCGTCGAGCCACGTCCGATATTGACGAAAACGCCGGCAGGCCCGAGCGCCTTCAGCACCACCGCATTCACCGCCTTCTGTGTCGATGCCGTTCCCGGCGCAACCGAGATCAGCGTGTCGACCGCTCCGGCAAGCCCGGCCAGCGTCTCGTGATATTCGTAGGGCAGCCCGTCCACCTGCCTGCGATTGTGATAGGCGACGGTGATGCCGAATGCTTCCAGGCGCTGCGCAATCGCAAGCCCGATGCGGCCCATGCCGAAAATGCCGGCCTTGCGCCCGCGCAGGGTGAGCCGGCTCAGGGGATAGTTGCCGTCCTTCGCCCAGCGTCCGTCGCGCAGCCAGGCTTCGGCGCGTGGCAGTTCGCGAACGGTGTTGATGAGCAGGCCGATGGCAGTGTCCGCAACCTCCTCGGTCAGCACATCCGGCGTGTTGGTGACCATGACGCCGTGCTTGCCAGCGTGAGCAGCATCGACGCCGTCGTAGCCGACACCGAAATTGGCGACGATTTCCAGCTTCGGCAAAGCCTGCATGAAGGCAGCGCTCACCGAGCTATCGCCAAGCGATGGCGAGGCGGCCACGCCCCGCACCGTCTGCTTCATCTCATCCGTTATCAGCGCGGGATCGATTCTGTCGAGGCGCACCAGTCGGAACGCTTCACCGATGCGCGAGACGGATCGCGGATGCAGTTTGCCGGGAACAAGGACGGTGATGGCGCTGAGGTCGGTCATGCCTGCTTCTTTCGATGAGTATGGGAATGGGCGATAAAGTATAGGAGAATGTTTCAGCCGCGCTCTACCGGCTTGCCTGTCGACTGCCGGACATGAAGCTCCGGCCTGATCAGTTCCTGCGATGTCCGAACCGACTGGCCGTTGAGCTTGTCGAGCAGTGCGCTGGCCGCCCGCCGCCCCACTTCGCGCTGGCCGTTCCACACCGTCGTCAGCGCCGGTGTGGCGATCGCAGCCTCTTCCAGATCGTCATAGCCGGTCACGGAGATATCGATGCCGGGCACGAGGCCGGCACGCGCTATACCGTTCATCAGGCCGATGGCGACAAGGTCGTTCCAGCAGCAGGCAGCGGTAGGCTTGTCTTTCAGCGCCAGAAACTGGCCTGCCGCCTCGAAGCCAGCCTGCTTGGTGCGAGGACCGGCAATACGCCAGGTCGGCCTGACCTCGAGCCCGGCGGCTTCCATCGCGTTCAGGTAACCCTGGTAGCGATCGCGGCCTGTTGAGGTCTGGTCGGCGCCGCCGATCATGGCGATGCGCTTGTGGCCGAGCGAGATCAGGTGATTGGTGGCGAGCGCCGTACCGTAGGCGTCGTCGCCACGAAAGACCGGCACTTCGGCTCCTTCCACCGTTCGCGCGATCAGCACCGCCGGCAGGCCGTTTTCCTCGGCCATGATGATGTCTTCCGGCGGCGTTCCGATCGCCGGCGACATGATCACGCCATCCGCACCGAGCTGCAGCAGCGTATCGATGAAGGTGCGCTGCTTTTCGAGATCGTCATAGTGATTGGACAGGATGAAGGTCTGGCGGCTGCGATCGAGTTCGCTCTCGATGGAGCGCAGGATTTCGGCGAAGAAGGGGTTCATGATGTCGTGGACGACGACCCCGACGATGCCCGACCGCGACGTGCGCAGGCTGGCCGCGCGCCGATTGTAGATATAGCCGATGGCGCGGGCATGTTCCTTGATGCGGTCCCGTGTCGTGTCCGCGACAAGAGCGCTGTCGCGCAGCGCCAGCGAGACGGTTGCGGTGGAAACGCCGAGCGCATCCGCGATGGTCGAAAGCTTGATCTTCTGTGCCAGAACGTCCTCCCCCGAGCGACGATTTAAACTGTTTAAATCGGCTTATGCCATCGAACACCGGCAAATCAAAGCTTTTTTGCCAGATCCTCGTCTTCGGCATTGGGAACGGTACGGTTCTTGAGGCGCAGCCTGTGCTCGCGGTGGACGATATAGAGGCCGCTGGCGACGATGATGCCGGCCCCGACAAGCGTCCATTTATCCGGAAACTGATCGAAAACCAGATAGCCGGCGGTGATCATCCAGACCATCTGCAGATAGGGATAAGGGGCGAGGGCCGTCGTCGTTGCCTGCTTGTAGGCCTTTATCAGCAGCCAGTGACCGAAACCGCCGAAGAAACCGAGCGCCAGAAGAATGGCCCAATGGAACAGATCCGGCGGCATCGAGGCCGTATAGGGCACGACCGGTGCCATCAGCACGACCGGCGCCAGCGCTGAATAAAAGATCAGGCTTTCAGGACTTTCCCTGGCCGACATCGCGCGCGTCATGATGACGTAGAGACAATAACTCACCGTCGAGCCCAGCGCGTAGAGATGGCCGATCTGGAACGCGACGAAGCCGGGCCGTGTGATTACGACGACGCCGATCAGTCCCGCAAAAATGGCCATCCAGCGCCGCCAGCCCGCCCATTCGCCGAGCAGCGGCCCGGCAAGCGCGGTGATGACCATTGGCGCGAAGAAATAGATCGACATGGTTTCGGCCAGCTGCAGGGAGCGCAGGGCCATGAAGTTGAAGATCGTCGAGCCGAACAGGAAGATGCCGCGCAACACCTGCAGCGGCAGGTTCTTGACCCGGAACATCGCCGGATTGCTCCAGCCCCGAAACAGCAGGAACACCAGCACCAGATGCGTGGCGAAACGCGCCCACGAGACAAAGGCTGCGTCCATGCCCGACAGAACGAGGTATTTCGCGCTGGTGTCGAGGCAGGAAAACAGGAGGCCGGCGAAAAACACGAAAAGGATCGCGGATGCCGGCGTGGCCTGTTCGGAGGTGGCGGGAGATGAACTCACGGGAAGCAGTCGATTCGGTGATCGTTGTCCCCGCTTGTCGGCCACCAGACAGGCCGGCGCAAGTTGAAAAGCACGGCAAGGCGCAATTATCGGCCGATGTGGTAGGATTGCCGGATCAGGCGTGCATGCGCGCACCCTTGACGATCTTGTCGACGAGCTTCTTCTCAGCGCGAAGCGCGATCCCCACCACCTTTGCATCGTCCGGCCCGAACTTGCCGAACACCGCCCGGTTGGCCACATCATGGCCGGTGGAGAACATCTCCTCGACATAGAGCGATGTCGTCACGCCGCGTTCGAGCGAACGCTGATGGATCTTCGCCATGGTTGCGCCATCGGCCGAGAGCACGATAACCGGCTGTATCGACATGGGATTGTAGAGATTGCCGGCGGCATCGCGATAAGGTTCCCCGATGAGTGCCGGAAACTGGGCTACGATGCCGCTGGCGAGGAAGGCCGTGACGTTGAGTTCCTGCCAGGTGGCGAGATCGTCTCGCAGCACGATTGCAAATTTTGTATCAAACATGAAACGCCTTGATGTTTTGCGGATGAGATTATGTCTGACGATCTAAGCACCGCGCGGTCACAAGGTCTTGGACGTTTGTGCGCGAACGGCACCGACAACCGGATCATCTCGGCTCCGTCGCTGGCCGGCATCGAGCGCATCGAAGCCAGTTTCTCGGGCAATGCCTTCGATATGCATCGTCACGACACCTATGCGATCGGCGTAACGCTGCACGGCATCCAGACCTTCCGCTATCGCGGCAGGACGCGCCACAGCGCACCGGGGCAGATCATCGTGCTGCACCCGGACGAACTGCACGATGGCGGCGCCGGCACCGAGGACGGCCTGCGCTACCGGATGCTTTATCTGGAGCCGTCGCGCCTTCTCGAATGCCTGGGCAGGGACGGCACGGCGCTTCCCTTCGTTACCGACCCGGTGCTTGACGATCGCGCCCTTGGCGCCACCCTGCTTTCAGCACTCGGCCCGCTCGATCAGGCGCTGGACGAACTGTTTATCGACGATTTCGTGGCGCAACTGGCGCGCAGCCTTGTCCGACATGCAGGCCGGCCGGCGCGACCGGTCGGCAAGCCGGCGCTGCGGGCAGCCAGCCTCGCCCGCGATTTTCTCGACGCTAATTCCACGCGCCTGGTGCGCTCGGAAGAGTTGGAAGCCGTAACCGGCCTCGATCGCTACGCGCTATCGCGGCATTTCCGGGCCGTGTTTTCGACCAGCCCGCATCGTTTCCTGCTGATGCGCAGGCTTCAGCGCGCTCGCCGAATGATCGAAACCGGCGAACCGCTCGCAGAGATCGCAGTAGCCGCCGGTTTCAGCGACCAGAGCCATTTCAACCGGCAGTTCAAGAAAGCTTATGGCCTGACGCCGGGCCGTTGGTCTGCGCTGACCCGTCCCGCCGTCATCGAAGGAATATTTCCGGGTCGTGAGTCGGCTTGACGCCGGCTAGGGTTTGTTGAGATTCAGGTCAGGTCGCGCCGAAAATGATGGGTTTCGAGAACCGGAGCGCAGCGTACATTTGGGTACGTGAGCACCGGAAGCGCAGAAAATCGCCATTTGCAGGCCGACATCACCTGAATACCAACAAATCCTAATCTTCGACCAGTTCGATCTCGTCGTCGGCCTCGATCGTGGCGGCGTCGGAGAGATTGGCTTCGATCCGGGACAAGAGTTTGGCAAGCGCCTTCTGGTCCTTCTTTTCGAGACCCCTAAACGCCTGTTTCTCGGTCTTGCGCACCGATTTCTCGATGGCCCGGATGGTGTCGCGGCCCATCTCGGTCAGGAAGATATGCGCCTGCCGCGCATCGGCTTCGGAGGCGCGCTTTTCCAGAAAGCCCTGCGCCTGAAGCCGGTTTATCGTCTTGGTGATGGTCGGCGGGCGAACGCCGAGCCGCGTCGCCAACTGGCCGGGCGTCTGCCCGTCTTCGTGGTCCAGCGACAGCATGATCTGGTCCTGGCCGGCATAGAAACCATGCGCAAGAAGCCGCGACGCAAGTGCCGTACGCGCCAATCTTGCTGCCGAATGCAGCCGGCTCATGGTCGCGCTCTTATCTGCCTTGGCCATTCTTCTACCTCTTCTGGCCGCGCCGTCGCCTCGACGCAGAATAGTCCGGGCCGTATTATTGGCAATCGGCAAACAGATAATATTGCCGGCATTGGTGGCGAAGCTTTGCCGGCAACCGACGACCGTGCCCGCAGCGCTAATGCCAGACGGATATTTCATTTAGATGACAAACTAAAAAATGCCCGGTGGCAAACGCGAACTTTGTTGCCGGTTGAAACCTACGCGTTCATCGCCACCACCAGCAGCGCCTCATAAGCCGACTGCGTCTCGCGCAGCGCGGCTTGCGACATTGGTCCGGCCCGCCGGGCTATGCCATCCTGCCTGTTGAACATATCGCGCTTTTCCGGGCGGTCGTTATAGGGCGCAACGGTCGTGAAGAGGTGCTCGCTGAGATCGTCGGGAAAGAACAACTGCCCGGTCATCTCCGAGTTTGCGTCGGGAAAGACCTTGAAGTGGATATGCGTGGTACGACCGCGATACCAGCCGGGATAGATCGTCTGGAACGAGGCGATGCCCTGCTCGTCCGTATGCTGGATACCGCGCAGGAATTTCTCACCGCTGGTGTCGATATCGCGGCTGTCGCCCTGCCCCGGATAGCCGGAATAGATGCCCCTGGCGTCGCAGTGCCATATATCGACCCGCGCCTTCGCAAGCGGACGGCACTGGCTGTCGACCGCTTGCAGGCGAACCGTCAGCGGCACGCCTTCACGGCCTTCGGTGATATCCTGCCGCTCAAGCTCGGGGTCGAAATAGAATGGCCCTTCGGTCACCTCGGGCGTGATCGAACAAACGCCGGCTCCGGGCATCAGCAGCGATGCGTTGCCGAATGGCGAGCCCACTGCCGCACGCGCGGCAGGCGTCAGGAACGCACCACCGGTCGCGGTCACGGCGATCAGTCTCAGCGCGTGGCGGCGGCTCATCTTTCTCATGAACGGTTTGGCCGTCATTGTCGCTTCCTTTGTCAACTGCACAGCCCCGGAACCCTATCTAGGTGCTTGTCCGGGCCGGACCCAATGAAATTTCCGTAATGTCGGCTGGCCGGGAAAACCCGCGTGGATTGGCACGTGCAAATCCGTTTTCAGCATCCTATATGGAAGCGACAATCCATCCGAGGACTATCATGAGCGAAGCACAGACGCAGATCCCGGTGACCGTACTGACCGGCTATCTCGGCTCCGGCAAGACGACGCTGCTTAACCGCATTCTCTCCGAAAACCACGGCAAGCGCTATGCCGTCATCGTCAACGAATTCGGCGAGATCGGCATCGACAACGACCTGATCGTGGAATCCGACGAGGAAATCTACGAGATGAACAA
>VFQQ010004761.1_pt1 | contig 11722 bp, 18 predicted proteins | sample 3512341 | NCBI WGS metagenome assembly VFQQ01 (sample SAMN10412373, study PRJNA504923) | tailings metagenome | isolation source: Relicate 2 Philex TSF1 revegetated site | place: Philippines: Tuba, Benguet | collected 2017-08-29 | reverse complement strand
ACGCTGCACACATGTCTAGTATCCCTGTCAGCACTTCATGTCCCTGGCATTCCTATGTGCACATGTGTGTGTGTGTGTGTCGCAGGTGTCTGGTAGTCGACCCTGTGTCCCTGTCGGCACTCAACATCTTACAAGAGGAGCGTCACGCGTCACTCATGGGGCTAGGCACTGCCAAGGAGGGCTTCAGTCTGCTCAGCCTGCTCAACAAGTGTGTGTCACATATGGTGAGTGTGCCCGCCACGCTTTGCCTCTACACACACCCTGGTGCGGCCCTCTGCACGCCTCCTCGCCGTCTCTGGCACACTTCAGCTTACGTGCTGTGGTCGCATGCCAGTACCTCAGTCACAAACTTTTGCGCGGCACAACTCCGTGCGCTTCTGTACATATAGCTACAGGCCCGTCTGGCGTCGTTCCTCGGTGTGTGAGACAAAGATGCTGTGCGTGTGCGTGTGTGCGTGCGTGTGTGTGTATGTGCGCATGTGTGCATGCAGGGTCGTCGTCTCATGCGCAGTTGGTTTCTCCGTCCCATGGTTCACATACACACACTGAACGAAAGACTGGACTCAGTCGATGTCATGGTGCAGTGCCCTGACGTGTGCCAACAGATGCAAGAGCAGCTGAAACAGGTGTGTGCGTGTGGGGCACAGGCCTGGGCACATGTGCATACCACTGGTACCTTGCCAACACCTGCCCCTTACCCCTCCGAGCAGCTGCGCGACGCTTTATGGACCTGGCATGGACACTTACATTGAGTGTGGGCAACAGGCCTGAGTTGGGGCTTACATTCTCGCATGTCGTTAATAGGCAGTGCGCCCTCGCGGGCAAGGTGGGCAGATGACATGCATGTGCACTGCTAGCGTGTCGTCGAATACAATTGGTAGCATGTGCGTACACAGGTCCCTGACGTGCCCCGTCTCCTTCAGCGTCTCCAACAGGCACCCCGTCAACAGTGTGGCCGTGTGTTCAGTCAGCTGCAAGACGGGCTCATGCAGCTATTGAGACTGAGAGAAGTGGTGGCATCAGTCGCACACAGAGACACGCTACTGCAGCAGAAGCAGCAGCAACAGGGAGGCAACGGGGAGGGTACTAAGGGCTGGAAGAATCTGGCAGCGATACAGCAGGTGCGTTGCTTGTTTTGCCAGAGCTTGCACATGGTAGAAGAGATGTATAGTAGGGGGCTGCTTACCAGCATGTGATGTCGGTGAACACGAGCTTGGCGGACAGAGGCCGTTCAGTTCTGTGCTGCGGCAAACTGGCATTGCAACAATGCCTGCTCGTCGCGCCTGCGGAGCTAAACAGCCTTTCCGGCCCTGCACTAAGCTCCGCCACGTGCACGAGTTTTCATGCACACACTTGCCTGCTCCTGTTGCAGCTGGGGCTCCGGTTGGTGTACAAATGCATATGTGTGCGGCGTGTCCGCATGCCATTTTCGGACCCGGTCTAGCTGCGTGTTTACTGTACGAACCCGTACTAACCTGAGTGTGACCGTGTACACAGGTGCTGGACTGTGTGGACGATCACATCTCCTCCGCTCACTCTTTACTGAGTCAAGTCATTGATCCTGATCAGGTCAACAGTGAGGAGGGCAGTGCGGTCATAGCTGCGGGTGTGTGTGAGGAGCTGGACACACTGAAGGATACATATGAGGTAAGGTGTTGTAGTGTGGTGTGTTGCGGTTCCAGCACCTTGCGCATACGAGTTGTGTACGGGCGACTTTTTCAGGCATGCAGATACAGTGTCGCATCCACACACTCCTGTACGTTCGAGGTGGTTAGCGGTGGTTGGCGGAGCAGGAGGCACTTTGCTGACCAGCAGACACACCCCACTGGTATCGCAGCACTTCGCCTTGTATGTACATATGTATATACATGTACATATGTATATATATGTATATATGTATATATATCTACATATGTATATATGTGCATATGTATGCAGGCCTAATTATACTGCAGTCAGAATATGCAGGCATGCGTTGCGGGCGACAGTCTGGCGACTACGGGGGCTCCAGGCAAGCATAGCCTGTGCCTGGAGACTACGTAGTCTCCATACTCTTGCCCGCACTCATGTGCAGCACATCGTACCTGTTAGCTGCCATCTACAGGCTTCCTTGTAACACTGTATAGATTCTTTGCCCTAAAAAGCCACCACCGTGCCCCAAAAAGCTGCCTGGCTTACCTGCAATGGGTGCGAGGACATTCACTACCATGCCAATGTCGAGGATCAGCCTTTGTAGTGTCGTGTGTGTGTGTATGTGTCACAGGGTCTTCCAGACCTTCTGACCCAGGTACTGGAGGCAGAGTTAGCACGTGTACCCCCTCAGATAGCCAGACTACACCTACATGCGAGACAGCTGTGGAGCATTCGATACCTGCCACAGGTGTGTGTGTGGTTAGCGGTGTGTGTGTGCGCGCGATTGCATTAGGAGCTCGTCCACATACATATGCCGCACAGGCTCGCGGTGCACAGAGCCTTCACTGAGCAGTGCAAGCATTACTGAGCACTGGTCAGCGGGGTACTGCGCGCGGCGAGCTTGACGTCACATCGTTTGCCTCACATGAACCTCGCTGCGCCACCTCGCCGCGCTGCATGGTGCCAGGTGCATGGACACAACACAACCAACTTACGACACAACTGCGTTCTGCAGGGGGCCAGGTTAGAAGGATGTATGTGCATGTCTCGTAGGTGTGCTACGCAATTCAAGTGACATCCCACGAGCTGGCAGGTATGTTGTCCCTAGCACGAGCACCAGGCAAATGTGTGGGACGGGTGCATATCAGGGCCGCACGTCAGGGCCCTATGCTGCTGCCTAGCTGTGAAGTGCGTTATAGGCTCCTGAGGCTCGGGCATCTTCCTAGGCAGTGCCAGCGTCTTTGTACACTGTGCAGCGGGATGGCGCATGCCAAGGAGCTATTTGTACCCCATTGTGATACTCGGATACTGCGCTGACTGTCGTGCAGGACAGCGTGGTTCTTGGCACTTGCGTCGCCCTTCCCCATGCTACATTCTCCTTGTGTACCTGCATGCATACAGATGAGCTCCTGGAAGTGCTACCAGACTACAAACAAGAGTTCGAACTGGACTCTGCTGAGGAGAGAGCGGTGAGTGATCGGTTCATGTGACACACTCACATGCACATACACAAACACACACCCACAGTACATAGCTTCTCGTACTGTACTTGTGTGCGCCAGGCTGCGGATCACAGAGCAGCACTGCAGCACAGAGCTCGGCGTAAGGAGCTATGCCGGAGCATAGGCTGCACCTCGTGCAGCTCAAGACTTGCACATCATGTCGGGGCCCCTGTGCACAGGTGTTCCGCGCTTGATGTCACGTTTGCACTGTGCACAGGTGTTCTACAGTACAGACAGCACACGGGAGCTGAGTAAGCGCTTTGGAGACATCCTGTACAAGATACAAGACCTAGAGGTGTGTGTGCCTGGATTGACACGTGTTCTTCCATGCTATCGCACCTGTATACATGTCATTCAGCTACAAATGAGCCCAGTACAGCATTTCTTTATGCCTTGAACGCTGGCCCAAGGCTGGTGATCTTTTAGCATCACTGCGGAGACATCAATCGTGGGCCAGACTTCCAGGCATGCGCTCACGTGTTTGTACTACTTGTGTACGTACTATTCGCATGTGCGGTATGCTAGGAGATGTGCCACAGACTCATGCCCATTCCTGGTCGGGCCCAGTCTTTCACGGGCAAGAGTTTGAGGCACCGCACCACCCTCTGCCTCACTACTGCCTGGCGAGCGCGCATACGTATGCGTGTGATCCGATTCTATCATGCCGCCCGCTAAGAGATCCATTGAGCCACTGGGGTTTGTGTGTATGTGTGTGTGTGTGCGTGTGTGTGTGTGTGTGTATGTCCACTCCCAGGCGTCTCTGTGTGCTGAGCTGGTCACACGTCTACAGCAGCACACACCCAGTGTACAGCGCGCGTGTCAGGCGGTGGCTGCACTGGACTGCCTACTCGCCTTCGCTGTCACATCAGCACGATGCAACTATACAAGGTAAGCCCTTATCTTTGTACGAGCTTGATGACATGGATTGAGCAGAATCAGGGGACTGATGCGTACACACATGCAAGCCGACGTGTGTGTGGGTCGCATCTGAAGTACGCTTGCCTTAGGCCGGATGGCTGACAGTCACGTTTCGCAAGTTGAGGCAACGAGTCCACTTGTGTGTCGTGGCTCCTGGCCCTCCGCCCCTGTCTCCGCTGTGCTTGCACTTGGCTGGTGTACGTCGCATGTTCGCGCCCATCCGTAAACCCTTGAAACAAGAAGGTACCCCTGCCCCTAATTGAACTGAGTTTGAGCTTTGGTCAATGAACCGAGCTCAATCCTGTTCATATATGTATATGTATATGTCTGTGTGTGTGCGTCCCTCACGTGCCCCACAGGCCCACACTCACAGACGACAATGTGTTGTGTATCAAGGGCGGGCGTCACCCCCTAGCAGAGCTGATTGTGTCTGACTCACCCCAGTCAACAGGCAGCAGTGCGTACATACCTAACGATACGAACATGGGGGCAGACAAGGGAAGGGTGCACGTGGTGACAGGTGAGCCTTGCTTTGTGGGCACGCACGTGTAGCCTTGCACCCCTCTGGAACAGCGGGGGCGTATGGAGCGGATACATGAGCAGAGACGAGGTGCTTTGTACATGCATAGGTGCGCGATGTCACACCCTTTGCCCTCGTACTAGCCCTAGCGCGCAAGAGGCGAGAATGTGCTTGGTGTGCGTGTGTGTGTGTGTGTGTGTGTGTGTGTGTGTGTCATACAGGTCCCAACGCATCAGGCAAGAGCTGTTATGCCAAGCAAGTAGCGCTCATCACATTCATGGCACATCTGGGGTGAGCTAACGCACACGCACAGATACACACGTGCGGCCGCACATACACACATGCATGGCCCTGCATTAGTTGAGACACGTAAGGGGGGATACTTGTTGCGTAGTCCAATCTCACCTCTGGACTAGCAGCAACTTCATATGTCTACGTGTCTTCGTCTCTGTGCCACAGTATGTGTTTCATGTTGGGCGTGACACGCTTGTGGCTGTCTGGCTCTCATGATGTGACTGTGTGCGTGTGTGTATGTATATGTCTGGGTGTGTCTGTGTGTGTGTGTGTGCGTGTGTGTGTGTGTGTGTGTGTGTGTGTTCCGATACTTCTTTTGGACTTCTGTAGCAGACATCGACGTCTTACATCAGCCTCAATGCGTGCCCCTGACGCATCCGCGTGCGCCCGCGCGTGTAAGCCTTGAAAGCCTGTATGCCAGCGTGCCGTTGTGCGTTGTGTGTGTGTGTACGTGTGTCTGACAGGTGTTTTGTCCCCGCTGACAGTGCAGTCATAGGTCTCACAGATCGTATCCTCACACGCCTAGTCAGCACTGAACAGGTGGCGGGACATGCGAGCTCATTCAGTCAAGACCTCACACAGGTGGGTATGGCCAGCGTGCATCCTTGGAAACTGTACTCGCGCAAGGGAAGGTGGTGTGCACTACGGGGTTCAGGTGTGTCGTGCACCTCCGTCCGTCCGTCAAAGGCCCATACAGAGAGTCCGGACTTGCTCGGATGTTGGCGACCAGCCGGAGTGCGCATGCGTTGACAATCATGCACCCTACGGCTTGGCGTCACACATCAGAGCTACCAATCAGTAAACGACACTGCTACCCACACGCCATACATGTGTGCATGCGTGTACCTGTTATGTGTGCGTATGTCTGCTCATGTGCCCCATGTGCCCAGGTCCTACGTATGGTTCACCAGGCGACTAACCGCTCCCTGCTCATCATTGACGAGTTCGGTAAAGGCACACTCGCAGCTGATGGTGTAGGGCTGCTAGCAGCCTTGCTCAGGGAGTTCTGTACACGCAGACAGGGCACACCTAGGGTGGTGGCGTGTACACACTTCACTGAGCTGATGGACACGAATGTGCTGCCCAGGTATGCGTCATTGTATGTCACTACGTCATTGAAATGCAAGTGTGCGCACACAGACACCCGCATTCGCATTGTGCTCCTGAGCTCAAAGCCTTTCTTTATAGCACAAAGGCCCACGGCTCAGTTGTGAAAGCCATGTAAGATACAAGCTTACATGGACAGGGCCAGCAAGAGCGCTAGACGAATACAAGCAGACGCAGGCGGTGTGTGTGTGTGTGTTGGTCTACAGGCACCCTCTCCTGGACTTCTTCACGATGGAGGTGCTGGTGACATCCAAACAGCAAGCACAACAGCAGCAGCCAGGACAAGCACAGGAGGGCGAACAAGCCACAGGTAAGGCAGCGCACGCTATGTCCCACGCATGCAGTATGTAGGAAACCGCACACATCCCAGGAGGAGAGGCGATGCGCACGTGTGTGTGTGTGTGTGTGTGTGTGTGTGTCTTCGCTCAGGTGAAGCCGCTGAGAGGCCCGCTGGCACAGCCCCCACAGGTCCCACAGAGCTGGTGTTCCTACACAGGCTTGTGCCTGGATACGCATCTCCAAGCTTCGGCATACACTGTGCAAGGGTGGGTGACCACACAGGCGCACACGCAACGCATGCATCTCTTGCGATCCTTTGTGTAGGAAGCTATCTGGGCACGGGCTCCTGCTCAAGTTCATGAACTTCGCGTCCATGCGTGTATGCATATTCCTGGGAATGGGAGTGTATGTGTGTGCGCATTTCGTCGCAGCTATGCTCGGTGCGGGCAGACGTCTTGCAGCGCGCTGAGCAGCTCCTCGCCCTTCACCAAGCCAAGGACGAGATACAGCCCTGGCAGCCCGCGCAACCCAGGATACCTGCTGACACTGTCAAGACATGGCTGGCCCGCCTGGCGAAGCTAGACTTGACTGGGCCGTGCACACCTGGCAACATGTCCAGGCTACATACTGCTGTGAGCTTTCTGGGGCAGGTTGCGTCTGAGCACCGTGCGCTGGCCGGTGCTGAGGCTGCTGAGTGATACACATGAGCATGATGCATAGGCAAACATCTGATGCCGGTGCTGAGGCTGGCGCTGCTAAGTGAGCAGGACACATGACGCACTGGCATGGTTCCATGGTGTAATGTCCTTACATGGCGCGCTATGTCCTGACATGTATGTATCAATCGTGCCAGCTCTGGCTGGTGTCAGTAAGGAAGGGCGTATCTTGCATGCAAGCACAGTATGTAACGTGTGGCGTGAGACAGCATGGCTCACGCATGAAATGTATGTTGCATGCAAGCGAGTCAAGGCACCAAAACAAAATGTCGACAGCCTGTCGCGCCAAACACAGCTGCTGCTGCAAATAGGTCTCATTGGTGCAGCGCATGTTGACGCACACATAGCAATCATGCAGCACGGAGTCATCCTAACCCTAACGCTACAAGCATTGCAAGTCACTTGCTAACTCTGCAAAAACTGGCGAAAGAACTGCCTGACCCATGCACATAAAAACGAAAGGATAGAGCCATGTCCGCGTTGACGTACGTATGTACATGACAGCTGCACCGCCTGCCAATAGATGAGCAATGCCTGCTGCGAAGATGTCATCCTGCTCTACGTGAAGCCCGTAACACTACTCCATGCCTGATGTCCCCATGGCACTACCCCTGTAACTGTGTCTCCAAGCTCTACGCAACGCGCCAGCAAGGTCTGCTACCTCTTGTGCCTCTACGCCCTACGCTAGCAAGTCTGCTGCTGCTTGGCTCAGTTCCGCCAACTGTACGCTAGGAGTCTGCCTGATGCCTGAAAACTGAGGTTCATATGCTACTGCGAAGGTCGACTATGCTGTGGCACACCTCTCTGCTCGTCCTGCGCTCACGCTCTCTGTCTCTCTCTCTGCTACGGCCGACTACTGCTGCATTGTATGATGTCTCCGGTGTTGCTCGCCACCGGCTGTGTGGCACCCTGGGGCGTGGGGCACTGGTTCCGTGCTTGATAGCGCGGTGGGCCGCGAGGACACCTCGTCGTGCTGTGGCCCGCCGTGTCTCTGCTGCACCCACGAGTTGAAGCTGGCCTCTGGTTGTGCTTGCTCCTGGGCCAGTGGCTGCTCCTGTAGCTGCTGTGGCTGCTGCGGAACGGGGTGGCTAGAAGGCAAATCAGCGATGACGTGAGCCCGCTTTTGAGGAGCCCGCTGTACATGATGTGCCTGGCCTTGCCAATCTCCGAGGCCAAACTCCTGCACGCCACAAGCAAATGAAACCATGTCTACTCTTGATGCTACCTGCTTTGGGAGGTAGAGCGAGCACGGCGAGCTACTGCGGCCTTCGAGCCCCCGCCGTCCGACACATCTCGCTTTGCTTCTCTGACGCTTTTCTCAGCGCTTCTTGTTTTCTGTACTGGCTGGTGGCAGAACAAAGCATCTCCTAGTGGCGCAGGCCTTCGATGCACGTCAATTACGCACCTCGGGAGCTGGGCCCACAACTTTTCCTAGGCTGGACATTCGCCAAGCTGCCTCCGCTAGCATTAGCATGCTGCGAGCTTCTAGCTCCATCTGTGAGGCGCAGCGCTTCCGGCAAGCGTTCAACAGCACTGTCATCTCTGATGTTGTGGGCGCCAGTGCTGCTCCTGATGTGTATGGGAAGTGAGAGGTGATAGGGCAACGTAAGAGAGAAGGGGAAGGACAGGGAAGGAGGAGGGGCCAAAAGCCACAAAAAATCGCCGTTACCACATTCGAAGTTGAAGTGGGTGCCGGTCCGGTCTGTCTGTGTGCTCGTTCTGTGTCTTACTAGTGTACCTCGCCACCACGAGCAGCAACGCGCGAAGGAGCCAGCACGCACAGCCACAAAACCTCGCTGCGCACACGCACGGACTCAGCACAGACAGGCACGCACCAGACCTACGCGCCATGGCGCTACCAAAGCCTGGCCAGCGCGTGCACCTTGCCTTCTCTGAGAGCGTGCGGACAGACCTCCGATTGCTTGAATGCGACGAAGCAGTGCTGGAGGATATCATCAACAAAGGGTGCGCGCAACTGGCATTCACGAAGGGCGCCGCGCGTCTTGCCACGAGCAAAGCAGCGCCCCGCAACACGGAACTCATGAAAGTTGGCCGCCGCGCACCTGCAGGGTGACAATCAAAGGCGACCCCGACAGAGAAGCAGTCCTGGTCACGGACTCGAAGACATACGCGCTCAAGTTCGTGGAGACGAGCAATCTACAGCTCCTGTTGCCCCCTGACCAGGTCTGCATCGCAGCACAGCGCACAGTGACCTCTGCTTGCTTGCTCTTGCGCCCGCCCGTACCAACCTTTCGACAGCGTCTTGCGTGCGTGGGTGCACGTACGCGTAGGCTTGTCTGGAGCACTTGGATGAGAATCAAGAGAATGGTGCGTGAGCATTAGCCACGTACAGCCATGCACAGCCTGCACACAGTGCAGAGCCGGCCTTTGCGTGACAGTGAATACGCCACGCGTAACAGAGAGGGAAGGAGAGGGAAGACCTAGGTGGCACTGTGTCCTAGTGCGCGGTTGTGTGCGTGTGCGTGTGTGTATTTCTGTATTTGTAGCTTACAGAGCATACATTGGTGGAACAAGTACACCGCAGAGTGTGGATGTGGATGTGTGTGTGGATGTGTGTGAATGTGTGTGTGTCTGTGTGTGTGTGTGCTTTGCAGAGGCTCCTTCTGCTACTCAGGAGCTTGTCAACCCAGCAGGTCTGCAGACACAAGTACAGCGGGTGAGTTCTCATGCCCACGGTGGCCTTCGGGCGTGCCTGGCACGGGACACACACACACACACACACACACACACGCACACACACAGGGCGCGCGCTTGAAGACGCGTACAAGTAGGGTAGCCGTGTTGTGTGTGCTTCTGTGCCCATCGCAGATGCAAGCCGCCAAGACCCAGCTTCCCCTGTTAGTGGGCGCTACCTCACAAGCACACATAGAGGTGCGCATAGCGCCACACCACCCTGCACTCCAACACCCACACACGTGTTTGCGGACTGCGCATGAAACAAACTGAGCAGTCTACCATACCCAAGGACCGCCGATGTGCCCCAGCTTTCGCTACCCGCGCTGAGAAATGTGTGTGCGTGCGCATGCGTGTGTGTGTGTGTGTGGCATATGTGTGTGTGTGTGTACACAGTTGTCTGAGGTGCGTCCCTGTCTCGACACACTCCACGCACTACTCAGTCAGCGACCCTACAAGGGGGACGACGAGGAAGAGTGTGACCACCCAATGAGTGAGAGGGCTGACGAAATGAGTGAGAGGGCGCAGGGGCAGGGGGTTGAGGGAGGGGGCACACACATGGCAGTGAGGGGACAAGGGTTGTATACGCTGGACGATATGCTAGTACGCATACAGGTATGGGCGTGCTCCTGACACACACACACACACACATACACACACACACTCTCAGCAGTGCACCTCCCAGCAAAGTGCGGAAAGATATGTGCGAGTGTCTGAGCATGCAAGGACGTGTCTGTGTTTGTGTGTGTGTGTGTGCGTGTGTGTCCTATACAGGCCAGCAGGCAGCAGATCTTATCTGAGCTCCACTCAGTACACGCTATAGAGTTGGACGGAGTGTGGCGCAGTGTGGACCCTGCGTACCTGGGACAACTACTGGAACTGGTCATACTAAAGTGAGTGAAGGGAGACGTTTCTGCACGTTTATTTTCTGCGTTGGCGTACTGTGGTAAGTGTAGGGCTCACAGTCGGGACTTCTGTGTCTTCACACCAGCATCAGATAAGCGGGTAAGGTTGTGCTCTGAACAATCTGAGCCTGTGTGTGTTTTCCACCCTTCAAACTATGCAGCCTTTGCCTTTATGACAAGTGTTGGCACGCCTTTGCCCCATTTGTGCCACTATGTATCTGTGTGTGTGTATGTATGTGTGTGTGTGTATGTGTCCATGCAGTGCCATATCCGAGGGCATGTCGCTAGACGCGCTCCACGAGTCCTCAGTGTGTGCTGTGATGGTGGCAGACGGGTACAGACAGGAGCTCGCACGACACTGCCTTGCTGTGTACGGCACACAGTGTGCCAGTAGTGACACAGACAAGGACACTGGTGGTGCCAGCACCGCTAGTACAGGCAGTGACAGGATGCAGTGTGATGATGACAGAGTATGGAAGCTAGACATAGTCAAGGTACGTCTGCTGTTTGTTGTACTTTCATACACACAATACACGTTTCAAGGAGTAGCGATGAGATTCAGGGACCCAAGAGAATACAAGGAACTGCTCGGCATGTGTTGTGAGGAGCACGCAGGCCACCCTAGTCCTTGTGCAGTGCTATGTACGCCTTGCCCGGCGTACTAGGCGCATGGTCACAAAGCGGTGTGAAGGTGTAGATGTGTCGTTGTGCTGTGCTCTCCGTATCCTCCGTGTAGGTGTGTCAGTACTTTGCTCGCAAGGTGCTGCCCCTCCCCACACACGATACATCAGGGCGGGTGAGGCCAGGACCAGGCCTGCCGCTACGTAGGTTTATGAGTGTGTGGCAGGCGGCTGTGCCAGCAGGCTGGACACCCGACATGGACATGCTGAAAGGGCATGTGTTGCTGGAAGGTACGTTGACACACACACACACACACACACATCAAACACGCACAGACACAGACACACTCAAAACACCCGACTTGGAAATGCTGAAGGGACATGTGTTGCTGGTAGGTATGTTGACACACACACACGCACAGAGACACACACAGACACACACGCGGCACTGCACTTCTGTTCAAACCAGCGCAACTCAGCGCTGGAAAGAAGAGTATGCGCCATGTGTGTGTCTGTGTGTGTGCGTGTGTCATGC
>VFQQ010004760.1_pt1 | contig 11723 bp, 9 predicted proteins | sample 3512341 | NCBI WGS metagenome assembly VFQQ01 (sample SAMN10412373, study PRJNA504923) | tailings metagenome | isolation source: Relicate 2 Philex TSF1 revegetated site | place: Philippines: Tuba, Benguet | collected 2017-08-29 | reverse complement strand
TGACCTTCTTGGCGCCGGCGGTGAGGTGGCCCTTGGCCTTCTCGGCGTCGGTGAACAGGCCGGTGGACTCGATCACGAGGTCGACGCCGAACTTCGCCCAAGGCAGCTCGGCCGGGGTCTTGGCGCTGACGACGTGGATCTCGCGGCCGTTGACGACGAGGACATCGTCCTCGGTCTTGTCGGCGGCGGACTTCTTCGAGCCGACGGTGCCGTTGAAGCGGCCCTGCACGGAGTCGTATTTGAGCAGGTAGGCGAGGTTGTCGGCCGGCACGATGTCGCCGACGGCGACGACATCGAGCTCCTTGCCGAGCAGGCCTTGCTCGACGAGCGCACGGAAAACGAGGCGGCCGATGCGGCCGAAACCATTGATAGCGACTTTGACTGCCATGGTGGGAGTGGTGGTTGGAGGACGGGCGTTGAGCCGCCGACTCAAGAGCAGCCCCCCACCCTTGGCAAGAGCCTTACCCGGCGATGACGTTGCATTAGCGGGTGGCGCGGCGGCGAAAAGTTAGCTTCGCCTCGCTGCCCGACGAGGTAGGGCGGACCGGCCCGGTCCGCCGCCTGCGCGGTGTCACACCCGCGGCGCACCGGGCCGGTGCGCCCTACCACGAGCTATCATTTTCGGCGGAGGGCCTGTCTGTGACTGGCCTTTCGGTGGCGTGGGCGCTGAGGCGGCCGGTCACAGACCGGCCCTACGGCTGGGAAGTTGCCGCACTGGCATGCCGGCGGGCGCGCGGATTTTTTCAGCCGTCTTACGACGGCTGCTACGGGGGTGAAGCATCGCCGCGGGCGGCGCTCAGCCGCTGCTCCACAGCGCGCAACCGAGCGCGGGGACGAAGAGCGCGGGCTCGACGGCGGCGGCCGGCGGCGCCTCGCGCTGGAGATAAAAGCGCTCGTGGTCGGCGAGGAGTCGCCATGGCCGCGCGGCGAGCACGGGATCGAGCGGGATCGTCACGTCGTCGGCCGTCGGATTGACGGCGAAGAGGAGTTGCTGCGCGCCCTCGCTGCCGTCGGCGTTGTAGACGAGTGCCAGCGAGGCTTGGTCCGCGCCGACGAAGGCACGGAAGAATCCCTCGCCCGGGCGCGACCACAACCGCAGCAATCGCCCGGCCTCGGAGCGGCGGAACGCGATCCACTCCGCGAAATACGCGTGCGTGCCGGCGTAGCGTCGCAGGCGGCGGTAGTCGAGGGCGTTGAGGTCGCCGCGGAGGTAGGTGTTGTTCACCCCGTGCTTCGAGCGGAGAAAATCCTGCCCGGCCGACACCATCGGGATGCCGATCGAGGCGAAGAGGATCGCCGCCATCAGGTGCGTGCGGCGCACGTCGGTGAGCGTCGGGTGCAGGCCGTGGTGTCCGCCGTGCTCGGTGATCTCGTCGATCCAGGTGCGGTCGTCGTGCGACTCGGTGTAGTTGACCGTCTGCGCCGGCCAGTAGGCGAAGTGCCAGGGCGAGCCCTTGAGGTAATACTCGAGCTTGTCCGCCGCGCCGGCCCCGCGGACGTAGCTGCGGAGGAAATTGCGGTAGCCGTCGTTCCACGATGCGTAACCGGTCGGCCGCAGCACGTCGGCGATGTGCCCGCGGAAGCTCCAGGGCTCGGCGATGAGGATGACATCGGGTTTCACCTGCTTCAACGCGGCCTCGATCTCCGCCAGCACGCCGGCGCCGATCAGCTCGGCGAGGTCGAAGCGGAATCCGTCGACGCCGTAGACCTCGATGAGGTGCACAAGACTGTCGATGATCAGGCGCTTCGTCATGGCCGAGCGGCAGCGCAGGTCGTTGCCCACGCCGCTCCAGTTCGAGAGCGCGCCGTCGTCGCCGAGTTCGAAGTAATAGAGCTTGTCGATGAACATCAGGTGCGCCGGCTCGCCGGCGTGGTTGTAGACGACGTCGAGGATGACGGCCATGCCCTGGCGGTGGAACGCCTCGACGAGCGCGCGGAACTCGTGCACCTGCGACGCGCGCTCCGGCTCCAGCGCGTAAGCGCTGGCGGGCGCGAACCAGTTCGTCGTCATGTAGCCCCACTGGTAATCCGAGCGCGTCGCGTTGTCGTGCTCCTGCACCGGCTGCAGCTCGACGGCGTTGACGCCGAGTTTCTTCAGGTGGAAATCCGGGCTCTCGACCCACTTCCGCAGACCGGCGAACCCGAGCCGCTCCTCCGGCGTCAGCGCCAGCGGCGCCTGCGCCACGAGGTCGCGCACGTGCGCCTCGGCGATGACGAGGTCCTGCCACGCCGGCGTGCGAAAGCCGCGGTCCGCGCGGCCGACCCAGGCGGGATCGAGCACGATGCCCGGGCCGTCGCGGCCGACGGCGGCCAGCGCATAGGGATCGAGGATGCGCCGCTGCGGGTGGAAGTTGCCGAAGGGATTCTGCGGGCCGCTGACCTGATACCAGTAGAACCAGCCGTGGAGGTTGCGGTCGAGCCGCGCCTCCCACACGCCGCGCCACTCGCCGTCCTCGAGGCGGCGGTCGAGCTCGTAGGTGTGCGGCCCCTGCGGCGGGTCGGATTGCTCGGCGACGCAGAGCTTCACCGTGCGCGCGCGCGGCGCGAAGAGCCGGAACACCGTCTCGTCCTTCTTCACCAGCGCACCGAGCGGCAGCCGGCTGTGCTGCGCGTGGAAAAACCGCCCGAGGCGCAGGCGCGTCTTGGGCGGATGCTGGCCGTCGCGCAGGTGAATGACGGAGTAGGTGCGGCTCGGGTCGAGCGGCTCGCGCGTGGTGAAGGCGAAGAGATTGCGCCCCGTGCGCTGGGCGTGGAGCGCGAGGTTGGCGTGGCCGTGCGCATCGGCCACGCGGTTGGTGGCGTCCGGCGGCAGCGCCAGCCAGCGCGCATCGCCGGTGACGAACTTGAACCGCAGCGGCTCCGGCCGGAACAGGTGATCCACGTCCACCGCCAGCAACCAGCAGGTGCGGCCGAGGAGTTCGCCCTTCTTCAACTGCCAGGCGGTGCGGCCGATCGCCTCCTGCCAGCCGTTGAAATCGCCGCCGACGTAGACCGGCGTGCGCTCGAGGTCGACGCCGGGGTGCTCCGCCGGGTCGAGCACGAACACCACGCGCCGCTGCGCATCGACGAAATACGACGCCTCCTCCGCATACAGCGCCGGGTCGGCCGGCGTGAGCGACTCGAACTGAAACGCCTTCTCGCCCGGCGCGAGGAGCGGCAGCAGGTCGGCCGTCCAGTCGGCGTCGAGCTCGATGATGCCGCTGCGGGCCGAGGTCAGCCAGGCGCGCAGGATGCGGTGTTCGGGTTGCGTCACCCCGCCATCCCACCGGCTCGCGGCGCGGCGGGCAACACCGCCTTTCCGCGATTTCGTCCTGTTGCGCCGCCGCCGTTCCGCCCTACTCTGCCCGCTCCATGGCCCGCGAACGCCTCCTCGTCGCCCTCTCCGGCGGAGTCGACAGCTCCGTCGCCGCCCTGCTCCTGAAGGAACAGGGGCACGACGTCGTGTGCGCCTACATGAAGAACTGGATCAACGAGGACAACGTCATCGGCCACTGCCCTTGGCAGCAGGACATCGACGACGCCCGCGCCGTGGCGGACCGGCTCGGCCTCGAGTTCCGCGTCGTCAACCTCATGCGCGAATACCGCGCGCTCGTCGTCGATTACCTTCTCGACGGCTACCAGCGCGGCCTGACGCCGAACCCCGACGTCATGTGCAACAGCCGCGTGAAATTCGGCGTCTTCGCCGCCTACGCCCGCGCGCAAGGTTTTCAGGGGCTCGCGACCGGACACTATGCGCGGAGGATCGCGATTGAGCAGCGATCCAGCGGAATGCGGAATGCGGAACGCGGAATGCCAGAAGAGCTGCTTGCTTCCGGCCTTCAGCATTCAGCCTTCAGCCTTCAGCTCCAGCAGCGCTTCGCGCTGCTCGAAGGCGTCGACAAGAACAAGGACCAGTCCTACTTCCTCGCCTTGCTCAACCAGGAGCAGCTCGCCTTCGCTCGGTTCCCCATCGGCCACCTGCCCAAGCCCGAGCTGCGCGCGCTCGCCGCGCGCGCCGGGCTGCCGACGGCGACGAAGAAGGACAGCCAGGGCATCTGCTTCATCGGCGAGGTGAAGATGGCGGATTTCCTCCGCGCCTACGTGCCCGAGCAACCGGGCCCGATCGTGCGCGCCGACGACGGCCGCGTGCTCGGCGAGCACCGCGGCCTGCACTATTACACCATCGGCCAGCGCAAGGGCATCCGCATCCCGTCGAACACCGACGGCCGCGCCTACGTCGTCGTCGGCAAGCGCGCGAGCGACCACGCGCTGCTCGTCGCCTTCGACGGCCCCGCCGCGCCCGGCCTGTGGACCACCGAGTGCCGCGTGCACAGCCTGAGTTTCCTCGGCGAACCCATTAGCGAGCCGACGCGCCTCGAATGCCGCGTCCGCTACCGCGACCCGCGCGTCCCCGTGGAATTCATTCCCGATGGTAGGGCGGGACCGCTGGGCCCGCCGCGCATGACGAGCGATGTTGGGCGGGGTCGCCGAACCCCGCCTTCTCCCAGTGACGATGATCGGCGTGAGGCGGGGTTCGGCGACCCCGCCCTGCAACAATCCAGCGCCATTGGGACGTTGGCGCCCGCCTCCGCCACCCTCCGCTTCCCCACGCCGCAACGCGCCCTCGCCTCAGGCCAGATTCTCGCGCTCTACCGCGGCGAGGAGCTCCTCGGCGGCGGTGTGTTCGTGTGATGGCGGTGAGCCGCTCGCGCGCGACGCCGCGACCATGCTGCGTCCGATCCGGCCACGATTGATCGCAGGGATTGTCAAAAAAATCCCAAAATTCTCCGCGGATGTCGGAGATGCTTTCCCCGACCGGGCGGTGCGGCCTCATTCGGGCGTGTGCGCAATCCCTTCCGCCGCCCGAACGACAACGCCTGGACCCAAGCCGACCGCCGCGAGCGTTGGCAGACCGTGCTGACCGTCACCGCCGCCGTGCTGCTCGTCGGCGGCAGTTTCGGTCTGCTCCTTTGGAGCCTGCTGGCCAACTGAACGCGGGGACCGCATCGCAAATCCCCTCGGCGCTCTCCGCGCCCTCTGCGTTTAACGGTTACTCAACTGATCGATTCACGAGCCCCAGAGAGTGGCCACAAAGAGGCACAAAAACCCAAACGCTGCGCGCATGTGTCCCGCGCGCCTATAGGCGCCCAAGTGAGCTGAAACCGTTTGCCACTCTTTGCGCCTTTTCGTGGCCAATCCTCAGCAGGTCGGGCTTCACACTCGACTCGATCCCCACGTGGAGACCCGTAGGTTGCGCGCTTGCGCGCAACGAAGGAATCACCTCTCCCGCAGGCTTGCCCTTTCCCGCCGCACGGCTTTTCTGGCGTCACGGGCCAGCCAAGCAGCGAGGTCGATCGCTGCACCACCTCCATCCCCAGCTCCGTCATGAAACTCCTGACGTCCCTCGCCCTCCTCGTCCTCCTCACCGGCTGCGCGTCGACCCAGACCGCCCGCGTTGCCACCCCGTCCGAGACCAACACCGCCGCCGCGCGCGACGCCGCGATCAACGCCCGCGCCGCCGAATACATGCGGAGCGGCGCGAGCCAACGCGAAGCCTACGCCAAAGCCGAGAGCGACATCGACGGCACGCTCACCCCGCTCCGCAAAGTCGAGCCCACCCGCCGCGGGATCACCAGCGCCGCGCCCTGAGCGCGGCGAGCAGCACGGCATTCGATTCGTCCGCAACAGCGTGTCCTCTCCCACGGTGAGGAACGCTTCGAGTGTGTCCTCGTGTGAACCCAGTTGGGCTTTCGAGTTTTGGTCAATAACAGGTTTGGGCAAATGAAGATCCTGCTCTTCCTATTTTTGGCGTGCTCCGCGTTCGCAGGTCCCATCCGGGATCAGTTCCGCGCGTTGGTGGAAAAGTCCGACCGCATCGAAATTGGTTGGAGACCTGAATTGGGCTTCGAAGCAGTCGGAATCAGCCGAGTGAAGAAGGTTTTCCAGAAGGAGCAGTTCGAAGCGTTTCTCTCAAAGATGGAGTTTCGTGAGCCTGAGCCGCCGAAGAAGGAAGAGCTTGATGACGATGTCCTCGTCGTCGTTAGAGCTGGCAATTGCCTGTGCGACGGCAGCCACCTTATTTCCTTTTGGAAGGGAGAGAAGCTGGTTGCGCAGGCTTCGTTGCATCACGTGATGTGCCTCCGATCAGAGCTACTCAATGATGGCCATGACGCTGTTCTCACACCGGCAGCCCAGGAGTGGCTCGCCGCGCAGATAGATTGGCAGGCTGATCTTCATAAGATTGAAGCAGTGCGAAAGAAAGAGCCCAACCAGCCAGCACAGCCAACTCCGGGGAGCTGACGCTCCCCGCAGAGGCTGACCTAAAATGTTCCAGCCAGAAATGAACTTCTAGACCCTTGAAAGCCTATTGTGCGGAGTCGGAATTGCATTGTTTGCCTATTCGCGAACATTCCCGGTGTGGGTTCTCCGCTACAGGCGCACAACGATCTGCCGATTGGAATTGTTCCTGGCGCAGGCTGAGATGGTTGCCACCCGCACTCCTCCTCTCCCCATTGCGTCACGCCGCCGTTAGCACTGGGCGCAGCTAGGCAAACTTTATCGCGGTTCGCGCGACCGTCGGGGCGCGCTGTGTTTCAGCCGAGCTTGGCCAGCACGAGGGTGAGGGCGAAGCTGAGGACGACGAGGCCCAGCGCGCGGTCGATCCTGTGGCCGTGGCGGAGGAAGCGGCGGCGGATCGGCGCGTGGGTGTAAAGCACCGACACGAGGCAGAACCACGCCATCGTCGCGGCGACCAGCCACGCGCCGTGGCCAAGCTTGAGCAAGGCCGGCTTTGTTGCGCTCGCCTGCGTCTGCTTCTGGCTCAGGTGAATTTGAAGACGCACCCTAGAGCACGCTTGGCAACGCTGCGGATTGCCGCAGGGTGAGACTGCTCCCGATTCAGGATGAAAGCCCTCATCAAGAAACTCGCGCAAGCAGCTGGTTATCGCATCGGCCGGATTTCTGCGCAGAACGACGCTGACGCCGCCCTCCAATACCTGCTGCGCGATGTCGACCGGCCGACCGTCTTCGACGTTGGCGCGCATCACGGCGAAACGGCGCTGAAGTTTCGCAGTCTTTTCCCGACCTCGACCGTGTTCGCGTTCGAGCCTTTTCCCGAGACGTTCCGGCGTCTGCGCGCGAACACCGCCGACGACGACGGCATTCGCACTTTCGACTTCGGCCTGAGCGATCGCGACGGCACCCAGCCATTTTCGTCCAACACCAGTTCCGCGACCAACTCGCTGCTCGAAACCGACCAGGCCGGTCGACACACCTGGGGCGACGGCGTCCTCGAAACCAGCGCCCGCGTGGACGCGCAATTCCGCCAGCTCGACACAGTTCTGGCGACGCTGCAGCTCCGGCGGATCGATCTTCTCAAGCTCGATGTCCAGGGCTCGGAATCGCTCGTGATGGCCGGCGCGAAGCTCGCGACCCAAGCACGCGCCATTCGCCTCATCTACGCGGAGATCATCACTCAGCCGACCTATCAAGGGCAGCCGCGGCTAGATGAAGCCCTGGCGGTCTTCTATCGAGCCGGCTTCGACCTCTTCAATATTTTCGACTCAAATCATGCGGCCGACGGACGCCTGCGGCAGTTCGACGCGCTCTTCACGCAAAAGGTCCAGTGAGCCAGCAGACACGCAAGTCAGCCCACTGAGGCGAACCAGACTGCGTTCGTCAGCCTCAGGATTGGGTATGCCGCCGTCGCAGGGATAATCGCGCTCGGTGTCTCCGGAGTCAGCCGGAGAGCGGAGCGGTCAGGCTGGCATCCGCAGAGGTGGTTCAGATTGTTGGTGGCGCCGTCTCATGATGGCGGGCCCTCGTGCTTATCATCCACTGCGGCGCTCTGAGCAGGGCCAGATGCGCCAAGTCGCACTCCCTCTTCCTGCGTCGCGCGACTGCTCGAGCTGCACCGTCATCTGCTGCTCACGGCCCAAGCCAGACGCTCCCCTACCGCAGCTCCGCCAACACGAGCGCGGCCGCGAAGCCGAGAAACACCAGCCCGAGAGCGCGGTCGATCCAGTGGCCGTGGCGGAGGAAGCGACGGCGCACGGCGGGTTGCGTGAAGAGCACGGACACGAGGCAGAACCACGCCATCGTCGCGGCGACCAGCCACGCGCCGTAGCCGAGCTTGAGCAGGGCCGGCGTGTCGGGGCTCACGCGCAGGGCGTAGAGCGAGATGAAGAAGAGTGCGGCCTTCGGGTTGAGGACGTTGACGATGAACCCCTGCCGCCACGCGGCGCCGTCCGTGGGGGCGTCGTCGCGCGCGGCGAGGTCGACGTCACCGGAGCGCGGCTGCGACCGCAGGGCCTGCACGCCGACCCACGCGAGGTAGGCGGCGCCGAGGTATTTCACGGCGTTGAGGACCACGGGGGATTCCTTGAGCAACAGGCCGAGTCCGAACGAGCAGTAGCCGACGTGGAAGGCGATGCCGCTGCCGATGCCGATGCTGGCCCAGACGGCGACGCGGCGGCCGTGGGCGAGGCTCTGCCGCAGGACGAGGGCGAAATCCGGTCCGGGGCTGGCGACGGCGAGCGCGTGGGCGACGGCGAGGGTGAGAAAGTCGGTCCAGTAGGAGGCCATGCGGGGTCGTTCCGATATGAGCCGCGGACCGGACGGATGGCACGGCGGAAGTTGCGCGCGGGGCGAGGCGCACGGCGGGCTTCGGGCCAAAGCGATTTAACGCGAAGGACGCGGAGAGCGCGGAGAGACAGAAGGGATTGGCCACAAAAAGGCACAAAGAGTGACAATCGGTTTCGGCTCTCCAGGGCGCCTAGAGGCGCGCGGGACGGATGGGCGCTGCGCTTTTGCGCCTCCTGCGCATTTTGTGGCCCAGATTTTGAGCTCGTTAATCGAACACGATCCCAAGGCGTTAAACGCGGAGGGCGCGGAAAATTGGAGAAGGATTTCGTCCTTCGCGCCCTCCGCGTTCTCCGCGTTTCAATGGTTTGAGGAGCGTGATTGGGCGGCGCGGCGGTAGCCGCGCCCTCCATGGGGAGGCGTTACGGTGCGCGGGCGGGTTCGGGGTGCGGGGCGGCGAAGCGGCCGGTGATCTCGCGTTTGAAGTCCACGCAGCGGGCCTGCACCTTGGCCTCGAATTTCTTCAGGTTGAAACCGAAGAACGCGCGTTCGCGCATCACCTGCCACGCGGGCGTGTCCTCCAGCGGCAGGAAAGCGGCGGAGCGGGGCTCGCCGTTGTCGCCAAGGCCGTTCCGGAGGCACAACTCGCGCGCGAGGGCGACGACACCGACGAGGTCGCGCTCCTCGGTGGCGAGTTCGGGGTGGTCGATCCAGCGCATGACCTCGCAATAACCGCGCGGGAGGCCGTGTTTCTCGCCGAACCACGCGCCGATCTCCGGCGTCGTCCAGCCGAGGAACTGGCGCTCGACCGTGCGCAGCGGCAGACCATGCTCGCGCGCGGCGGTGACGATGACCTGGAAGCCGATGGGCTGCAGCCGCACGAGGAGCAGCTTGCCGAGGTCGTGGAGCAGGCCGGCGGTGTAGGCGCGTTGCTGCAGGCTGTCGAACTCGAGGAAGTGGCAGACGTAGCGCGCCATGTGGCCCATGCCGACTTGGAAGGTCCAGAACTGGCTCCACGTGAGCGGCGGGAGCTGCATCCAGCGCTCCTCGATGGAATCGATCGAGCGGGCGAGCGACACGAGGCGTTGCTCGCCGAGGAGGCTGACGGCGAGCTGCGGGTTTTCGACCGGGGCGTCGTCGGGGTCGCGGGTGTTGAGGGCGTTGACGGTGAGGAGCACCTGCGCGGCGAGGCCGGGGTCGCGGTCGACCAGTTCCATCAACGGGGAAAGGAGCGCGTTCTCGTCGCCGTTGGCCGCCATCTGGAAGGCGGCGGCCGCGGTCTCGGCGACCGGTGCGCCGGGGAGCTGGTCGAGCTGACGCTGCATCTGCTCGGGCGTGACGACGGGGCAGCGCTCCTGCTGCGGCGCGTTGCGCCAGAAGACGCGGAGCTTCTCCTCCTCGCGCGCGCGGAGCTGGTTATCGTCGAGGAAGATCTCGGGCACGTCGTCGGGAAAGAGCACGCGGCGGATCAGCCGCGGGGGAAAATCGAGCTGTTCGACGGCAGTGGTCAGCGCGGGCCAGTTGTTTTCGTCGAGCGCGCGGCGCAGCGCCGCGAGCCACGCCGAGAGGCCGGGCGCACCGGCTTCGTCGGCGAGGTCGGTCAGCTCCGCCAAGCGCGCCTTGATGCGGGCGTCGGCCTGGGCGGAGACGGCATGGCGCAGGACCGGCTGATCAGTCTCGAACTGGCGGGCGAGGCGCTCGAGCGCCGTGCGGCGTTGCTCGGGCGTGAGGCAGGATTCACGGCAGAAGGCGGCTTCGGGCCGGAAATGCCGGTCGCGCCACGGGAGGGCGATGGCCTTGTGGACCTCGGCGAAGACAATGTCCTCCTGGTAGGGCTTGAGGAGGAAGTTCTGCACCTTGCACTGGAGGGCGCGCAGGACGTGGTCGCGGCTCGGCGCGGCGGTGTAGAACACCATGGGCAGGCCGGCGAGGAGCGACTCGGCGCGGATGGCGTCGACGAAGTCGAAGCCCGTGCCGCCCTCGAGTTTCACCTCGAGGAAAACCAAATCGATCGCCACATGCCGGCGTAGGAGGTCGCGCGCCTCGCCGCCGCTGGACGCACAGGCCAGCCGGTGTCCGGCCCGTGCGAGGTAACCTCGCATGGCCTTCCGCGCGAGATCGGAGGGATCGATGAGGAGAATGTTGGCCATGACGGCGAAGGACGCCCCGGCGCGCGGAAACGAGGCGACCACACCCTGCATCGGCACGCCGCGCAGGGGACTAAGGAAAATCCTGAGGGCGGGGGACGAGTAGCGCAGGCAAGATGCCTTTCCGGCCAGCACGGCTTCGTCAGGGTGTTGCGAGACTGCGCCCCTGCAAAATTTCTCGATCCAAGCAGGCGGGACGCCTGCGCTACTTCTGCTCCCCTACCCGCGCAGCTCCATGTCCTGCGGGACGGTGCTGAGGGCTTCGGCGAGGGTCGTGAGGCCTTCCTTGACCTTGGTGACGCTGTCCTGGTGGAGCGTCTTCATGCCGGCGCGCATCGCGATCCTCTTCAACTCGGCGGTCTCGAGCTCCTTGTTGATGCCCTCGATCAACTCCTCGTTGGTGACCATCAATTCGTGGATGCCGACGCGGCCCTTGTAGCCGCTGCCGTTGCACTTGGGGCAGCCCTTCGGCGCGGCCTTGTAGATCGTGCCGCCGGTCCAGCCGATGGCGCGCTCCATGATGTCCTTCTCGCGGCCCTCCGGCTCATAGGCGACGCGGCAGCTCTTGCAGACACGGCGCATGAGGCGCTGGGCGCAGACGCAGACGAGCGACGACGAGATCATGAACGGCTCGATGCCCATGTCGGTGAGGCGCGCGACCGTGCTGGGGGCGTCGTTGGTGTGGAGCGTGGAAATGAGCAGGTGGCCGGTGAGCGCGGCCTCGACGGCGATGTTGGCCGTCTCCTTGTCGCGGATTTCGCCGACGAGGATGATGTCGGGGTCCTGACGGAGGAAGGCGCGGAGCGCGGTCGCGAAGGTGAGGCCGATCTGCCGGTGCATCTGCATCTGGTTGATGCCGGGCAGCGTGTATTCGATCGGGTCCTCGGCGGTGCGGATGACGACGTCGGGCGTGTTGATCTCGTTCATCGCCGAGTAGAGCGTCATCGACTTGCCCGAGCCGGTGGGGCCGCAGTGCAGGATCATGCCGTAGGGCTGGCGGATGCACTCGCGGTATTT
>VFQQ010004758.1_pt1 | contig 11725 bp, 10 predicted proteins | sample 3512341 | NCBI WGS metagenome assembly VFQQ01 (sample SAMN10412373, study PRJNA504923) | tailings metagenome | isolation source: Relicate 2 Philex TSF1 revegetated site | place: Philippines: Tuba, Benguet | collected 2017-08-29 | reverse complement strand
TCATACAGCGGATAGTCGTGCAGCAGCGCCACCTGGCGCGAGTAGTTGCGCTTGCAATGGTCGAACCAGAACAAGGGGTCGCCGTAGAACAGGTGGGGCTCTTGCCAGTCCACGTAGGTCGACAGCAGATTGAAGGCGAAGCCCTTGCGCGAATGGCGGTGCATTTCGTCGAGCTTGCCCAGGATGAACCGCTTCCACTCGTCTTCGCTGGCTTCGAAGCGCACGTTGAAGGTGCCCGAGACAAATGTGTAGTCGGCCTCGGTCTCTAGCGCGGTGCTCTGACGCAGGTCCAGTTCGCCTTGGAATCCACCGAGGCGGGCGCGAGCGGTGTCGAGCATCTTTTCGCTGAGGTCGTAGCCGTGATAAGTGCTGACCTTCATTCCCCGCTCCAACAAATGGTCGAGGTGTGCGCCATAGCCACAGCCATAGTCGTTCACGCTGAAAGGCTGGGCGCCGGCGTCGACGACCGAAGTCAGCTTTTCAAACCGCAGGCGCTGCGACTCGGGCGTGTTCCAGCCCACGGCCGTGGAGACGGGGCCATTGCGCTCGAGGTTGTCGCTGTAGAGCTCGCTGATGCGAGACAGAGGCTTGGACAGGTCCACTCAGAACTCCAGTTGGTCGCTCGTCTTGGGGAAGGCCTTGGTGGCACTGGGCACGAACACCTCGCGTTCGCGGGTATCGCGAGCAATAACGGCGCCCGCGCCGATGAGGTTTTCGGCGCCGATGCTCAGGCTGTCATGCAGCGTCGAGTTGACGCCGAGAAAACTGTTGTCACCGATCTTGCAGGAGCCGGACACCACCACATGTGACGAGATAAAGCAATGGTTGCCGATGCTCGAGTGGTGACCGATGTGGTTGCCGCTCCAGAGAATGGTGTTGTTGCCGATCTGCACGTGGGGCTGAATGACGTTGTTCTCGAAGATGAACACGTTCTCGCCGAAGCGGTTGCTGCTCCAGGTTTTGACGTTGGGGGCGATGAAGGAGGCGAAGGAATAACCCCGGGCCTTCAGTTCCTCATAGGTCGCCTGCCTGAGTTTGTTCATCTTGCGGTAGCCGATGGCCACGAAGACGTCGACCGCACCCGGTGGGTGGTGACGATCGAGCTCCTCGACCGTCACGATGGGCAGTCCGCCGAACGTGTCTTGGTTCTTGTATTGCGCGTGGCAGGCGAAAGCGCGCACGCGGTAGTCGGTGTACTCGTGGAAATAGTCGCGCACCACCTCGGCGAACAGCGCGGTGCCCACGACGACCATGTCTTTCATGTTGTCTCCTGGTTCGCCCCGGCAGACGCGAGGGCGGAAAACGGCAAAACGTAGAAGCCGGGGTACTCGCGCAACAAGGTCTCGCGCGTGGCGTTTCGTAGCCCGGCCGAGCGCAGCCGGGTGAAGTAGTGGTAGCGGATGTCCTGGGTGCCCCACTTCTTCTTGAAGGCATACACGCCGTCCTGCGTCAACCAGGTGCCGCCCCAGTTCCACTGGCGATAGCCTGCCGCCATGGCGTCCACCATGGCGTCGTGGATCAGAAGGGGCAGGGCTTGGGAGGACCGGTGTTGCTCAACCACGCAGGGCGTGAAGTACTCCACCGTCTGATTGCCGTAGAGCAACAGCAACGCGGCCACGCGCTCGCCATCGAGTTCGGCCAGGTAAATGGTCCACGCGTCGCGTGGCAGCCACTGGGGAATCTGCTGGAAGAAGCCGAGTCGCTTGGGCAGTCCGCCGATCGAGCGGATGTTCTGGTCATGGGTGGCGTGCAGGAACGCAATGGCCTCGTCCGACTGGGACTTCGAGACCGTCAAACCGCTGCGCTGGGCCTTGCGGATGTTGCGCGGGCGCGGGTCGTCGAACAAGGCCATCAGGCTTGCCGGCTGCCGGTCCTCGGGGAAGACCGTGAACTGCCCGATGCGTTCGTCTCGCAGTTCGTGCGGCAGATGGGCCTCATAGAGCGCATGGTCGGCGACCAGTGGGTTGGTGATCAAGGTGGAAGCCACGGCGTCCATGTTCTCACCGAAGGCGTCGAAGGCGCGCACCACGGCCAGCCAGGCCTGCTGATCGCCATCGGGGACGATGGCGCCGCCGTTGCTGCCGTAAAAGGCAAGCGAGTTGACCACAGGGCCCAAGGCGCCGTGCTTGACCAGCAAAGGCAAAGCCGCGCGCAGGCCCGAGGCGTCCTGCGCGGTCAGCCAGTAGGGGATGGATTGTGTTTCTGCCGCCACCAGGCCGATGTAGCCTGGGCTGGCGTAGATCAGCGTGCGCGGATCGCGGTAGACGAAGGACTCGATGGCGTCGTTGCCCGGGCCTTCGATCAGCTGGGTGTGAAGGGCGCTCATGGCAGGGTCGTGGCGAGCCACTGCTCGACGTTGAGCAGCGACCAGATCAGCAGGCGCCGATTCTGTCGTCCTTCGAGGTGCTCGTTCACGAGACTCGCGACCGTCTCGCGATCGAGCAGGTCGTACAGGCGGGAGTGTCCTCCCAGCAGCTTGCGGCGCACGAAGTCGATGCTTTCGCCTTTGAACCAGCTGGCATCGGGAGAAGAAAACCCCTGCTTCTCGGCTTGTGTGACGCTGGGTGGAATGTGGCGCGCCATCACGTCGCGCAGGATCTGCTTGCCGTCGCGGGTCTTCTCGAAGTACTTGACCGCCTTGCCGCCCGGCTCGTTCTCATTGATGCGCACCACCTCCGCCAGGTTGTTGAGCTTGAGGTTGACCGGGCATTGCATGGCGAAGTCGACCAGGTCGTTGTCCATGAAGGGCACGCGCGCCTCGAGCCCATGCGCCATGCTCAGCTTGTCTTCCACAACGAAAAGACCGTGCAGGAAGGTCTTGGCCTCGAAGTACAGCGAGTGGTTGATGTAGTCCTCAGGCCGGTCGAGTTCGTTGTCGTGTGTGAGGAAGACGTCGCGGAAGATGTCGCGCGTCCAGACGTGCTTCACGTCGCTCCAGATCGGCGCGAACACCTTGGAGAGGACCGTATTGGGAATGAGCCGGTGCCAGAACACGTAGTACTGGTCGATGTAGTGCTCGAAGTCCTGGTTGACCACCGCGCGGTAGTAGCGCCATGGATAGCCGCCGAAGAGCTCGTCGCCACCGCCACCAGACAGCACCACCTTCACGAATTTGCTGGCCAGTTGGGCGGCATAGAAGTTGGGGTAGCTCTGCCCCACGCGGGGCTCTTCCAGGTGCCAGGCCAGCCGTGGCAGGCACCGCTCCATGTCGCCAGCCTTGAGCACCATCTCGTAGTGCTCGGTCTTGAAGCGCGCCGACATGGCCTCGGCCTTGACGCGCTCGTCGAAGGCCAGCTCGATGCCCGAGGCCGAACTGAGGTCGAAGCCGCAGGTGAAGGTCTTGAGGTTGGCGAAGGACTGGGCGGCGACCGCGGTGATCGAGCCGCTGTCCATGCCGCCCGACAGGTAGGCGCCCAGTTCGACGTCGCTCACGAGCTGGCGGTTGACGGCCTGGCGGAACAGGCGATCGAGTTCTTCCAGGTATTCCTCGCGCCGGCCCGGACGGTCGGGTTCGCGAAAGCGGTAGTCCCAGTAGCGCGTGCGCTCCAGCGGCGCGTTCGGCTGGCGCAGGTCCAGCGTGGCATAGTGGCCCGCGGGCAGCAGCTGTACGTCCTGCAGCAGGGTGCGGTCGGTGAAGATGTTCTGGAAGGTCAGGTATTCCAACAGCGCTGGCTTGTCCAGTTGGCGCTGGAAGGCGGGATGGGCCAGGATCGCCTTCTGCTCCGAGGCAAACAGCAGCCGTCCATTCTGCTGCGCCACATACAGCGGCTTGATGCCGTAGCGATCGCGCGCCAGCAGCAGCCGGCGTTCCTTGCGGTCCCACAGGGCGAGCGCGAACATGCCGTTGAGCCGGACCAGGCCCTCGGGCCCCCAATGGGCCAGGGCGTGCAGCAGTACCTCGGTGTCGGACTGCGAGCGAAACCAGTAGCCCGCCGCCTGAAGCTCGGCGCGCAGCTCGCGGAAGTTGTAGATCTCGCCGTTGTAGGTGATGACGTAGCGGTGGTCGGCGCTGATCATCGGCTGGTGCCCGCCAGGCGACAGGTCGATGATGGCCAGGCGCCGATGCCCGAAGCCTACCGGTCCTTCTATCCAATGGCCTTCACCATCAGGTCCGCGATGGGCAATGGCATCCGTCATCCGTTGCAGGATGACCGGAGACACCGCGTCACCGGAGAGTTCGATGAGACCCGCAATGCCACACATCAGGGATTCGAGCTCCGGACCTGGTCGATCACGTAAGCCTGCTCGGCTTCGCTCATGCCGTGGAACAGGGGCAAGGAGATGCTGCAGTCGTTGGCGGCCCAGGCCTGGGGAAAGTCCGCCGGCGAGAGCTGGTACTTCTCGCGGTAGAACTGCAGCATGTGCACCGCATGGGTGGCCGGGCGGGTGGAGATGCCCGCCTTGAGCAACCGGTCCATCCAGTCGTTGCGGCGTGCGTTGACCCGGGGGATGGACTCGCGCGTGACCGGCTCCGGCTGAAACAGGCAGGGGTAGCTTTGGTAGCCGTGCGTCATGTTCTGCACATGGGCCGGCGTGCGCAGCCAGGGCAGGCCCGCAAAGGCCTCGTCGTAGACCCGCGCCAGCCGTTGGCGCTCGGCCACGATGGCCGCGGCGCGGTCCATCTGGGCCGAGCCAAGAGCGGCCTGGATATCGGTCATGCGCTGGTTGTAGCCGGCGTCCGGGTGATCGGCCAGCAGGTAGGGGCGTGGGCCCAGGTGGCGCTGCAGGTCGCTCATGGCCGCACCATGGTCGCGCAGACGGCGCAGTGTCACGGCCAGCTCGTCGTCGTCGGTGGTGACCATGCCGCCTTCACCGGTGGTGATGGCCTTGCGAGGGTGGAAGCTGAAGGCTGCGGCGTGGCCGAAAGTGCCGACGTGGCGCTCGCCGATGCGGCTGCCGAAGCCGCAGGCCGCGTCTTCCACCACCCACAACTGGTGCGCGCGCGCCAGGCGGTTCACCCCGTCCATGTCGGCCGGCAGCCCGAACAGGTGCACTGGCAGGATGGCCCGGGTGCGTGGCGTGATCTTGGCCTCGAGGTCGGCCAGGTCCAGGTTGAAGGTCTCCAGGTCGATGTCGCAGAACACCACTTTGCCGCCCAGGTGCTCGACCACGTTGGCCGTGGCGATCCAGGTGAACGCCGGGACAATGGCCTCGTCACCCGGGCCGAAGCCCAGGGCCGCCAGCGCCAGGTGCAAGCCTGTGGTGCAGGAGGTCACGGCGATGGAGTGCTTGGCGCCAGTAAAGGCGCTCCATTTCTCCTCAAATTCCCGCACCTTGGGACCCTGCACGAGCCAGCCGCTGCGCAGCGGCCCGAGCACGCTCTGGATCTCTTCCTCGGTGAGTTGGGTGCGCGCGATGGGCACCTGCATGGCGGCGGTGGTGGTGTTCATGGGGTCCTCTTGTGGGTCAGGCGGGCAGTCCGACGGCGGCGCGCCGGGCGGCGACTTCCGCCTTGTGGGCGGCGCGCCATTCGATGAGTTTGCGCAGGCCTTCGCGCAGCTCGATGCGCGCAGTGAAGCCGATTTCGCGCGTGGCCTTCACGGGCGAGCCGATGCGGTTGCGCACCAGCGTGGCCTGACTGCGGGGCGCATAGCGGATGGGCTGCTTGCAGCCGGTGAGCTCGATCAGCATCTCGGCGAGCTCCTTGAGCGAGGTGCGCTGACCCGTGCCAACGTTGTAGAAGCTGTCAACCGCCTCGGCCTTCATGGCGCAAAGGTTGGCCAGACCACAGTCCTCGACCGCCACGAAATCGAAGGCCTCGGAGCCGTCGCCCATGATGGTGGGGCTTTCGCCTTTGTCGATGGCGTCCAGCATCTTCATGATCACGGCGATGTAGGCGCCGTGGTAATCCTGGCGCGGACCATAGACGTTCATGTAGCGCAGGCCCACGAAGTTCAGGCCGTAGCGGTGGTGGAACGAGCGCATCATGGCCTCGCCCGCGATTTTGGTGGCGCCGTAGAAGTTCTGGTTGTTGAACGGATGGTCTTCGGTCATGGGCTCTTCGATGGCGTCGCCGTAGACCGATGCCGACGAGGACCACACCAGGCGCTTGATGCCCTTGGCCACGCAGGCTTCCATCACATTGAAGGTGCCGCGCACGTTCACGTCGAAGGCGGTGCGCGGGTACTCGTGGCACTGCAGCAGCCACAGCGCGGCCAAGTGGAACACGCCGTCGGCGCCGTCGAACGCCGACTGCAGGATGTCCGTTTGCATGATGTCGCCACCGGCCTCGTAGATGCGCACGCGCGGGTCCTTGAGTGCCTCTGCCAGGTTCTCGGCGCGACCACGCACGAAGTTGTCGTAGATCACGATTTCCTTGACGTCTTCGCGCAGTAGGTGGTCGACCGTGTGGGAGCCGATCAGGCCGGCACCGCCGACCACCACGAGTTTCTTGCCTTGGATGTCCATGATGGGTTTCTTGAAGTTCAGGGTTGGGTGGACGCGCAGGCGTCCTGAAGGGCTTCGATCACGCGGTCCTGCACGGCTTCGCTCAGATCGGCGGACATGGGCAGGCTCATGACGCGATCCGCCGCGAAGTCGCTGGCCGGTGTGGGGTGGGGCGGGCACAGGCCGGCATAGGCCGGCTGGCGGTTCAATGGCATCGGGTAGTGCACCGCCGTGGGCACGCCACGCTGTTCCAGTTCTTTTTGAAGCGCAGCGCGCTGCTCCACGAACACGGTGTACTGCGCCCAGACGCAGCTGCGGTCGGCGGGGCGGCCGAGCAGACCGATGGGCAGGCCGCTGGCGCGCAGCACCTGGCCCCAGCGCTCGCCAAGGGCGAGGCGCCGTTCGATCTCCCAGTCGAATCGCTCGAGCTTGGCCAGCACGATGGCGCACTGCAGCGTGTCCATGCGCCCGCCCACGCCGATGCGCGTGTGCACGTAGCGGCGCGATTGGCCGTGCACGCGGATCTCGCGCAGGGCCTGGGCCAGGCCGTCGTCGTTGGTGAAGATCGCCCCGCCATCGCCGTAGCAGCCGAGGGGTTTGCTGGGGAAAAAACTGGTGCAGCCCAGAGTGGAGAGGTTGCCGCTGGGGCGGCCACGGTAGGTGGCGCCAAAGCTTTGCGCGGCGTCCTCGATCACGGCGATGTTGCCGTGGCGGGCCGCCACGGCGTTGATGGCATCCATGTCCGCGGTCTGTCCATACAGGCTCACGGGCATGATGGCCTTGGTGCGGCTGGTGATGCGGGCCTCGATCTGGGTGGCGTCGAGGTTGCAGGTATCCGGCTCGATGTCCACGAACACGGGGGTGGCGCCCGCCAGGACGATCATCTCGGCCGTGGCGGCGAAGGTGAAAGGCGTGGTGATCACCTCGTCGCCGCGCCCGATGCCCAGGGCCATCAGGCCCATCAGCAAGGCCTCGGTGCCGCTGGAGACGGTGATGCAGTGCCGCGCGCCCGTGCGCTCGGCCAGTTTTTCCTCCAGCTCGCGAACCTCCGGCCCCATGATGTACTGGCCGTGTTCCAGCACGGCGTTGATGCGCGCCTGGATCTGCGGCTGCAGCGCGCGGTACTGGGTCTTGAGGTCAATGAAAGGAATGCTCATGGCGAGGGTTCCCGGCTGAGTTGCCGCCCGCTGAGGCGGTATTGCGTGCCCGTGTGCGGGCAGGTGTGGTGGCCGCTGCCCTGCAGGGGCAGCGGAATCGGTTCGCCGTGCTCGCTCATCCAGCCCACCTGGCGGGCCGGCACGCCTACCATGAGGGCGTAGGCGGGAACGTCGCGCGTGACGACCGCGCCCGCACCCACGAAGGCGAACTCGCCGATCGTGGTTCCGCACACCACGGTGCAGTTGGCGCCGAGCGTGGCGCCGCGGCGCACAAGGGTGGGACGGTACTCGTGCTTGCGCTCGACCAGCGCGCGCGGGTTGTGCACATTGGTGAACACCATGCTGGGTCCGCAGAACACCCCTTCTTCCAGAGTGACGTTGTCGTACACGCTCACGTTGTTCTGGATCTTGCAGCGGTCGCCGATCTCGACCCGGTTGCCCACGAAGACGTTCTGGCCGAGCGAGACGCCGCGGCCGATGCGCGCGCCCGCGCACACGTGCACGAAGTGCCACACGCGCGAGCCGTCGCCGATCGTCGCGCCTTCGTCGACGACCGCGCTCGGGTGGACGCTCACGCCGTTCAAGCGGACCGCCCTTTCAGGAAGGGGTGGCCTTCACCGGCGCGCGCTGCCGTGGGGGGGCTGTTGCGGATGGTGTCCACCACTTCGATGCAGGGACGGGCGTCGGCCAGGCCGTAGCCCCGGCCCGCCAGCACCTCGCGGTAGCTGGTGGTGTGCAGGTCGGTGAAGCCCTCGGAAAACTCGAGCTGCTCACCGCTGATGTCGATGTTGCGGAAGGTGGTCTTCTTGCCTTTCACCTCGGCCGGGAGGTCATCGGCGTCGATGGACAGGAACCAGCGCACCCGAGCGCGCTCGTACTCCAGGTAGCCCGCGGCCTTGGCCTCGGCGTTGAGATGCACCTCGTTGCGCAGCGCAGGACCGAAGACGAACTGCAGCATGTCGTAGAAATGCACACCAATGTTGGTGGCCACGCCGAAGGACTTGCGCGGGTCGCCTTTCCAACTTTCCATGTACCACTTGCCGCGCGAGGTGATGTAGGTCAGCTCGACGTCGAACTTGTTGTCGCGGGGCGCAGCCGCCACCTTTTCGCGCAGCTTCAGGATGGCGTCGTGGTGGCGCAACTGCAGGATGTTGTAGACACGACGGCCGGTCTCCCGCTCAACCTCGGCCAGCTCGTCGATCAGGGCCGGCGTCGGCACCAGGGGCTTCTCGCAGATCACGTCACAACCCAGCCGCAGTCCAGCCGCGATGTGGGCGTGGTGCAGGTGATTGGGCGAACAGACGCTTACATAGTGCAGGGCGGTGGCCGGGTCGCGCCGCAGGCGGTAGGCGTGCTCCAGGAAGCGCTCGAAGTCGGTGAAGAACTCGCTCTGGGGCGAAATGCTGTCGATGATGCCGACCGAATCGTTGATGTCGTACGCGACAGACAGGCGGTGACCAAGGTCCTTGATGGCGCGCATGTGCCGCGGGGCGATGTAGCCGGCGGCACCGATGAGGGCAAAGTTTTTCATGGAGTGGGGGCTGTGGTTGGCGCGGGGCTCACAGTCGGAAGACACTGAAGCCGGCTCGCGCCGCTTCGTGCCGGTCGTACAGACTCTTGAGGTCGCCCAGCACGGGCTGCGCGTCCGGGCGACACAGGTGGGCCAGCTGCGTCGGGGTCATCTCACGGAACTCGCGATGACCCACGGCCACGATAAGGCTGTCCACGGGTTCCTGCGCCCGCAGTTCGCCGAGCTCGATACCGTACTCGTCGCGCACCTCCCGCGCGTCGGCCCACGGGTCGGTGACGACCACCTTGACGTTCCAGCCCTGCAGTTCGCGCACCAGGTCGGCGACCTTGCTATTGCGGATGTCGGGACAGTTTTCCTTGAAAGTGATACCCATCACGCCCACGGTGCTGCGCGGCACGTCGATGCCGTTGCGAAGCATGCGCTTGATGACGTTGCGCGCGGCGTAGCGCGCCATGTTGTCATTGATGCGACGCCCGGCCAGGATGACCTGCGGGTTGTAGCCCACCTCTTCGGCCTTGTGCGTCAGGTAGTAGGGATCGACACCGATGCAGTGGCCGCCGACCATGCCCGGTCGAAAAGGCAGGAAGTTCCACTTGCTGCCGGCAGCCTCAAGCACCTCCAGCGTGTCGATGCCCAAGCGCTCGAAGATGACGGAGAGTTCGTTGACCAGGGCGATGTTGAGGTCGCGCTGGGTGTTCTCAATTACCTTGGCCGCCTCGGCAACCTTGAGGCTGGTGGCGGGGAAGGTGCCGGCCGTGATGATGGAGCGGTAGAGCGCATCGACCGCGGCGGCGGCGGCAGGCGTGGAGCCGCTGGTGATCTTGCGGATCCTGGTCAAGGTGTTGACCTTGTCGCCCGGGTTGATGCGCTCCGGGCTGTAGCCGCAATAGAAATCCTGGTTGAAGCGCAGGCCCGACAGGCGCTCGAGCACGGGCACGCAGACCTCTTCGGTGCAACCCGGGTAGACCGTGGATTCGTAGATAACCAGGGCACCAGGCCGCAAGACCTTGCCCACGGTTTCGCTGGCCTTGATCAGCGGCGTCATGTCGGGACGGTTGGCTTTGTCCACCGGCGTGGGCACGGTGACGATGAACACGCTGGCCTGTTCCAGTTCCGCAGGGTCACAGCTGTAGCGCAACTGGCGGGCGTCGCGCAGTTGTTCCTCGCTGCACTCGCGTGTGTGGTCGCGACCGGCTCGCAACTCGGCGACGCGGTGCTCGTTGATGTCGAAGCCGAGCACCGGACGCGAGCGACCGAATTCCACCGCGAGGGGCAGGCCGACGTATCCCAGTCCGATGACGGCGATGAGCTTGTTGTCCAGATTCATGCTGATGGGGCGAGAGGGTGTTCTGCCTGATCCAGGCCGGGGGCTGCGGCGTCCTTGGCCGACAGGATCGGCGGGCCATCCAGTGGCCACGCGATGCCCAGGATCGGGTCATCCCACCGGATGCTGCGCTCCGCCTCGGGCGCGTAGTAGTCGCTGGTCTTGTAGAGGAAGTCCGCGCTCTCGCTGGTCACGAGAAAGCCGTGCGCGAGTCCCGGGGGGATCCACAGCTGCCGGTGATTGTCCTCGCTGAGCTCCAGTCCCACCCACTGGCCGTAGGTCGGCGACTCCCGCCGGGTATCCACCGCCACATCGAATACGCTGCCGCGCACCACGCGCACCAGCTTGCCTTGCGCATTCGGGGCCACCTGGTAGTGCAGGCCGCGCAGCACGCCCTGGGCCGAGCGCGAATGGTTGTCCTGAACGAAGCGCACGTCCAGGCCCGTGGCCTCGTTGAAGGCCTCCTGGTTGAAGCTCTCCAGAAAGAAGCCGCGCGAATCGCCGAACACCCGGGGCTCCAGAATGAGCACGCCGGGGATGGCGGTGGGGGTGACCTTGAGCGAGGCGCTCATGCCGGCGAACCTCCGTACACGCGATCCTCCAGCAACCGCATCAGGTACTGCCCATAGCCGTTCTTGCTCAAAGGCTCCGCCAGCCGCCGCAGCTGCGCCGCATCGATCCACCCGTGGCGCCAGGCGATTTCTTCCGGGCAGGCGATCTTCAAGCCCTGACGGTGCTCCAGCGTGGCGATGAACTGCCCCGCGTCGAGCAGGCTGTCGTGCGTGCCGGTGTCCAGCCAGGCGTAGCCGCGCTGCAGGATGCGCACGTTGAGTTGGCCGCGCTCCAGGTAGGCCTGGTTCACGGCGGTGATTTCCAGCTCGCCGCGCGCGCTGGGCTTCACCGAGCGTGCGATGTCGACCACCTGGGCGTCGTAGAAGTACAGCCCGGTGACGGCATAGCTGCTCTTGGGTTTGGCGGGCTTTTCTTCGATGCTCAGGGCCTTGCCCTGTTCGTCGAAGGCCACCACCCCGTAGCGCTCGGGGTCGGTGACGTGGTACGCGAACACGGTGGCGCCGCTGGCCTGGGCGTCCGCGCCGCGCAGCAGGTTCGCCAGGTCGTGTCCGTAGTAGATGTTGTCGCCCAGCACCAGCGCGCTCGGGCCATCGCCCACGAAGTCGGCGCCGATGATGAAGGCCTGGGCCAGGCCGTCGGGGCTGGGCTGCACCGCGTACTGCAGGCTCATGCCCCAGGCGCTGCCGTCGCCCAGCAGCTGCTGGAAGCGCGGCGTGTCCTGCGGCGTGCTGATCAGCAGCACGTCCTGGATGC
>VFQQ010004756.1_pt1 | contig 11726 bp, 9 predicted proteins | sample 3512341 | NCBI WGS metagenome assembly VFQQ01 (sample SAMN10412373, study PRJNA504923) | tailings metagenome | isolation source: Relicate 2 Philex TSF1 revegetated site | place: Philippines: Tuba, Benguet | collected 2017-08-29 | reverse complement strand
GCGGCGACGATCATTGCCGAGGGCGAAGTGTTCCAGCTCGCCAAGGCCAAGGACCTCGACACCACGCCGGATGAATACCGCCAGGTGATCCACGCCAAGACGGCGACACTGTTCGCCGCTGCGGCGGAAGTCGGCGCCATGGCAGGCGGCGCCGATGCGGCCGGCCGCGAGGCGCTGCGCAGGTATGGCGAAGAACTCGGGCTCGCCTTCCAGCTGGTCGACGACGTCCTCGATTATCGCGGCGAGAGCGGCACGCTGGGCAAGAATACCGGCGACGACCTGCGCGAAGGCAAGATGACGCTGCCGGTGATCCTGGCGCTGGCCGAAGCCAATCCGGCCGAGCGTGAGATCATCGCGTCGGCGCTGGGCAAGGACGAGACCCCTGACGGCGTGCTGGCGCAGATCGTCGCCATCTTCAACCGGCACGGCAGCCTCGACCGTACCGTCGCGCAGGCCGACGACCATGTGCGGCGCGCCCGCGAAGCGTTGGCGCCGCTGCCCGACTCAGAGATGAAAACGCTGCTCAGCGACATCGCCGACTTCTATGTAAGCCGGGCTTACTAGAGCTTATTTCGTTCCGCGCGCCGGTTTCGGCTCCGTACAAGTCCCAGGGCGGCCCGCCAGTGAGCGGTTGTTGCTCCGGCGATTCAACGACATTTGATGGGTTTTCCTAACGATGGAGTGGTGTGTGCACCGTGCCTTCATCGACTTAAAACCAATTGCGCTGATACTCTGAACGTATTGGTTTAAGTCTTGGGCGAGTCTTTCTTTTTGGGGACAGGAATGACGGCAGCGGTTGCGCATCTCAAACCGAACTACGCCATCGGCGATATAGACGACCTGGTGCTCCGGTTGTCGATGGCGCGCGGCATGGACGAGGTGATGACAGTTGTGCGCAGCGGCGCCCGCGCGTTGATCGGCGCCGACGGGATCACCTTCGTGCTGCGCGACGGCGACAAGTGCCACTATGCCGACGAAGACGCGATCAGCCCGCTGTGGAAGGGCCAGCGTTTTCCGCTCGAAACCTGCATTTCGGGGTGGGCGATGCTCAACCGTCAGGTGGTGGTGATCGAGGACATCTACTCCGACGACCGCATTCCGCACGCAGCCTATCGCCCGACCTTCGTCAAAAGCCTCGCCATGGCGCCAGTGCGCCAGGACGACCCGGTGGGGGCCATCGGCGCGTACTGGGCGCGGCGCGAGCGGCCGACGGCGCGGCAGATCGCGGCGCTGACGCGGATCGCCAACAGCGCGGCTGTAGCCATGACCAATGTGGCGCTCTACCAGCAACTGGAGCAGAGCCGCGACGAAGCGATCAAGGCCAAGGACGCCATCGTTTTCGCCATGGCGAACCTCGCCGAAGCCCGCGACAACGAGACCGGCAACCACATCCGGCGGACCCAGCATTATATCAAGGCGCTGGCCGAGGCGGCGCAGCCGCTGCACCCGGATGCGCTGACACCCGAGGCGATCGAGCTGCTGTTCAAGACCGCGCCGCTGCACGACGTCGGCAAGATCAGCATCCCGGACAAGATCCTGTTGAAGCCCGGCAAGCTGACAAGTGACGAATTCGAGGTGATGCGGACGCATGCGGAGATCGGCCGACGGGCCATCGCCAAGGCGGCCGACCATATGGGCCGCTCGCCGTTCCTGCGGCTGGCCGAGGAAATCGCCCACACCCACCACGAGAAATGGGACGGCACCGGCTATCCGCGCGGACTCAAGGGCGAGGAAATCCCGCTTTCCGGCCGGTTGATGGCGATTGCCGACGTCTATGACGCGCTGGTGTCGCGGCGGGTCTACAAGGCGCCGATCCCGCACGCTGCCGCAGTGAAGATCATCCTGGGCGAACGGGGCAAGCATTTCGACCCGGCGCTGGTGGACGTGTTCGAGAAGGCCGCGCCGCAGTTCGAGTTCATTCACCAGAATTTTGCGGACTAGGGTCGCGCAAAGCGTCGATGCTGTTGTCCAAACTCGGTGTCATCCCTGCGAAAGCAGGGACCCATCTCGCACTCCACTCAAGCTGATCAATGGGTCCCTGCTTTCGCAGGGATGACAGCTGGTGGGTGTTCTCAAATCACCGGAGCGGCGGCGACCCAGTAGCCGGGCCAGAGGGCGCGGAGTTCGTGGGCGGCCTGGTGGGCCTGGGCGGAAGAGCCGAAGAGGCCGAAGACGGTGCCACCCGAGCCTGACATGCGCGCGAGTATGCAGCCGTCGACCTTGCCCATGCGGGCGATGAGGTCGCCGATGACGGGCAGCAGCGCGATTGCGGGCGGCTCGAGATCGTTGCGGGTTTCGGCGAGCCAGAGACCGAGCTGAGCGGGGCGGGTCAGCGGCTGCTGCAGTGGCGGCATGCCGGGATTGTCGCGGCTCTGCAGGCGGCGAAAGACGTCGGCGGTGACGACCGGCTGCAGCGGATTGACCAGCACCAGATGCAGGTCGGGAAAGCTCTGCAGGGTGTGAATGATCTCACCGACGCCGCGGATCTCGCAGGGGCGGGAGAACAGGCAGGCCGGGACGTCGGCGCCAAGCGAAAGCGCGATCTGGCTGAGATCGGTGAGCGGCAGCGGCGGAGCGTCGAGACTGGCAAAGAGACGCAGCGCCGCGGCAGCATCGGCCGAACCACCGCCGAGGCCAGCGGCGACCGGGAGGTTCTTGCGCAGCTCGATGCCGAGACCGGTGCCGATGCGCTCGGGCCAGCGGGCACGGAAGGCGGCAAGAGCGCGGGCGACGAGATTGCCGTCACCACTGCCGGCGGCCTCAGCGAAGGGCCCGGTGACGCGCAGGGTGTCCTTCTTCGCTGGCGTGACGACGATCTCGTCGGCGACATCGGCGAAGACGACGAGACTTTCGAGCTCGTGATAGCCGTCGGGGCGCCGCCCGGTGACGTGCAGCGCGAGGTTGACCTTGGCTGGTGCCGTCTCGGCGACGGGATAATCGACGACCAAGGGGACCGTCAGATCACGGCTTGGCGGCAGCGGGCGGAGCCGGCGGCGCAGCGCTGGCGGCAGCCGGCGTCACTGCCGCTTCGGCCTCGTCGTCCTGCGTGGCCGGATCGAGCGGACCGTTCCCCTCGGCGAGCTTGCGGGCGATGCGCTCCTTGACGGCGCCTTCGCTGTCGACGGAACTCGCCACATTGTACTGGAACTTGGCTTCCAGCTTGCGGCCGACGCGCCAGTAGGCGTCGCCGAGATGGTCGTTGATCTCGGGATCGTTGGGGCGAAGCATCACGGCCTGTTCGAGCGTGGTCACCGCCTCTTCGAAGCGGCCCAGCCGGTAGAAGGCCCAGCCGAGACTGTCGACGATGTAGCCATCGTTGGGGGCCGCAGCGACGGCCTTCTCGATCATCTCGAGGGCTTCGTTGAGGTTGAGGCCCTGATCGACCCAGCTGTAGCCGAGATAGTTGAGCACCTGCGGCTGGTCGGGGCGGAGTTCGAGGGCGCGCTTGAAGTCGGCCTCGGCCTTGGGCCACTCCTTGTTGCGCTCATAGGCGATGCCGCGGACGTAGTAATAGCGCCAGTCCCCCGGGGCGTCGCCGGGAACGGCGTCGATGGCGCGGGTGTAGCTTGCGGCGGCCTCGGCATATTGCTTGTCGGTGCGCTGCAGGTCGCCAAGCACCGAGATGGCGTCGACATCGGTCGGGTTTGCCTGGACGATGTTGCCCAGACGGCGCAGCGCTTCGGCGCGGTCGCCCATGGAATCGAGGTTTTCGGCAACGCGGACGACGGCTGTCGGCTTCATCGGCGACGCGGCCGGGATGGCGTCGTAGAGGGCGTTGGCGGCAGTGTGCTCGCCTGCCCCATCGAGGAACTGGCCAAGCACCAGCGCTACCACATCGGCATGCGGATCGAGGTAGAGAGCAAGGCGAAGGAAGACCAGCGCCAGTTCGCTGTTGCCCTCGCGGGCGAGCGCCACACCGATGCCGTGGAACATTTCGGCCGCGCCGGTCTGCACGTTGTCGGCAAAGGGCCCGGGCGCCTGCTTAGCCTTGATCTGGGAGGCGACGGCGGTGACCAGCGGATGGGTCATGCCCTCGTTGGCAAAGCTCGCGAGGACGGTCTCCGCCTCATCGAAGCGGCCGGCATTGCCCAGCATGCGCGTATAGGCTTCGACGATACGGGCGACATAGGGATCGACCTCGTAGGCCTTCTTGGCCAGATCGATGGCACGGTCATGCTCGCCGGCGACATCGGCCATCAAGGCGCGGTGAAAGACGAGGAAATCCTCGAGGCCATTGGCGGCGACGGGATCGAGGCTCGATAGCGCGTCGTCGAGCTTGCCCTCACCCACCAGCGCCCAGGCGCGCAGGATGGAGCCGGTGATGGCGGCAAAACTGTCGGCGCCGAGGCCATCGAGCTCTTCGGCGACGCCGGGAAAATCGCCCTGCTTGAGTTCTTCAGTAGCGATCATCAGGTGGGCGAGATCGTTGCCCGGATCGACCTGCAGCATATGCCGCGCGGCGGCGGCGGCTTCGGGAATTTGGCCGTTGGAGGCGAAGGCGATGAGCGCGGTCTGCACCACCTGCGGGTGGTCGTAGTCGCCCTCGAGCGCATCCTTCATGTAGCGCGAAGCGGCTTCGGTCTGCATGTGAAGGAGCGCGGCCTGGCCGGCGAGATAGCTGCCGGTGGGGCTGGGCTGGCGCGGGTCGAACATCGTGGCGGCATTGGCCGCGCCAGTGGTGGCAAGAACCGTCACCAGCATGCTGGTGGACAACAGGCGCGCAATCAGGGTCACAGGCTCAGAGACTCCGCAAATTCGGGACGTGCGATTAGCGCATAAAGATGGGCCAATTTGCGGCTGCGCCGCAAGTGAAACCGGCTTCACATGCCGGTGTAGTTGGGGCCGGAGCCGCCTTCGGGCGGGACCCAGGTGATATTGCGGGCCGGATCCTTGATGTCGCAGGTCTTGCAGTGGACGCAGTTGGCGGCGTGGATGCGGAACACCGGCGCGCCGCCCTCGGCGGCCATTTCGTAAACGCCGGCGGGGCAATAGAGCGGCGCGGGCTCGCCGTATTCCGGCAGGTTGTCGCGGACCGGGACGGCAGGATCGGCGAGGCGCAGATGCACCGGCTGGTCTTCGTCATGCGCGAGATTGGCGAGGAAGACGGACGACGTGCGGTCGAAGCGGGTCCTGCCGTCGGGGCGGTCGTAGGCCTTGGGCGTGACCTCGGCGAGGGGTTTCAGGGTGTCGGCGTCGGCCTTGCGATGTTGCAGGGTGCCGAAGGGGGAGAGACTGAACAGGGCCTGGAACCACATGTCGAAACCACCGAGCAGGACGCCGAGCAGCAGGCCGAATCGGCCCCAGAGCGGCTTGACGTTGCGGACCTTTTCGAGCTCGGCGCCGATGCCGGTGGCGAGGACACGGGCGTTGAGGTTGTCCAGCACATCGTGCTGGCGGCCGGCGACCACGGCTTCGCCGACGGCGTCAGCGGTGGCGATGCCGGAGCGGATGGCGCTGTGGATGGCCTTGAGCGCCGGCATGTTCATGAACCCGGCAGCGCAGCCAATCAGCGCACCGCCGGGGAAGGCCAAAGTCGGGACTGACTGGATGCCGCCCGAGGTCATGGTGCGGGCGCCATAGGAGATGCGGCGGGCGCCGTCGAGCAGCGTGGCGATGGAGGGATGAGCCTTGAAGCGCTGGAACTCGTCGAAGGGCGACAGGGTGGGGTTGGCGTAGTCGAGATGGGTGACGAAGCCGAGGTAAACCTGGCTCTTGTCGGCGTGGTAGCAGAAACCGCCGCCGGCCGTGCTGAGATCCAGCGGGTGGCCGAGATAATGGTCGACGCGGCCGGGCAGGTGCTTGTCGGCGGGGATCTCCCAGACTTCCTTGATACCGAGGCCGTATTTCTGCGGGCTGGGGCCGGCAAGATCGAAGGCGGCCGTCAACTGCTTGGCGAGCGAGCCGCGCACGCCTTCGCCGATCAGCGTGTACCTGGCTTCGAGCGCAATGCCGCGGGCGAAGGTGGATTTGGGCTGGCCGTGTTCGTCGACGCCGAGATCGCCGGTGATGATGCCGCGGACCTCGCCGTTCGGGCCGGTCAGCACATCGACGGCGGCGGTCATCGGGAAAATGTCGACGCCGAGCGCTTGCGCCTGTTCGCCGAGCCAGCGGCAGAGGTTGCCCAGGCTGATGATGACGGCGTCCTTGGTCCGCATCTGCGGCGGGATCATGAAATGCGGCAGCGGGATGTCGCCGGTGGCAGTGAGCCAGTGGAAGGTGTCGGTCGTCACCGCTGCGGCGACGGGCGCGCCCTTGTCGCGCCAGCCGGGAATGAGTTCATCGAGGCCGACCGGGTTCATGACGGCGCCGGAGAGGATGTGACCACCGATTTCGGCCGACTTTTCCACCACCGTGACGGCGATGTCCGGGTGCTTCTGCTTGAGCCGGATCGCAGCCGCGAGGCCCGCAGGACCAGCCCCGACGATCAGCACGTCGGTGGGAAGCGTTTCGCGATCACCGGCCTCGGCCAAGGACTGTCCTCAAGATCGGGGAATGGCGCGCTGGCAGCACGCGGGGCGCTGTGACATAACAGAACGCATGGCTGAAAATCGACCGCTAAATGACGCCGAAGCTCTCGCGGCGCTCGACTGGTATCGGGCGGCGGGCATCGACCTAGCGCAGGTCGAGACGCCGGTGGACCGCTTCGCGGCATCGGTGCCGGCCGCGCGGGCACGAGTGCCAGCGGGCGCCGCGCCTTCAGCCACACCGATCATAGCCCCTGCCCCGAGCGCCGACATTGCGGCGCCGCCGATCGCGGTATCTCTCAATGCCGATCCGTCGGAGACGCGCACTTTGGCGGCCGAGGCGAAGACGCTCGACGAGCTGCGGGCGGTGATGGCCGCCTATGACGGCTGCCTGCTCAAGAAGAGGGCGACGCAGCTCTGCTTTGCTGACGGCAATCCGGACGCCGAGATCATGTTCGTGGGCGAAGGCCCGGGCGAACAGGAGGACATCCAGGGCAAGCCTTTCGTCGGCCGGGCCGGGCAATTGCTGGATCGGATGCTCGCCGCCATCGGCCTCGATCGAACCAAGGTCTACATCGCCAACATGGTGCCGTGGCGACCGCCGGGGAACCGCAATCCGACGCCGGAAGAGCTGGCGCTCTGCTCGCCGTTTCTTCATCGGCAGGTGGAACTGGTCGCACCCAAGCTGCTGGTGACGCTGGGTAATGTGCCGACGCAATCGCTGTTCGCCACGAGCCTCGGCATCACCCGCATGCGCGGGCAGTGGAAGACGCTGAGCATCAACGCGCTGACCCTGCCGGCGCTGCCAACGCTGCACCCGGCGTATCTGTTGCGGACGCCAGCGAGCAAGGCGATGGCCTGGCAGGACATGCTGAGCCTCAAGGCCGCGATGGGCGAGCACGGGATCGAGTAGCGGAGCTCTGCCTCCCTTCTCCCCCAAGGGGAGAAGGGCATGCGGCACCATCTCGCTCAAAGCAGGAGAGGCTTCCTCAACTACCGCCGGCAGAAAAATACCGCCGCGAGTTGAAGGAACTGCCTGAATTTGGTCTGAGTTGACCGCCAAGCGGCTGTGACTGCCCGTCGCGTCAACGGAATCGTACGAACGCCATGTCGTCCGCCTTCAAGATTTATGCCCTGTTCATCGGTTCGGCGCTGCTGATGTTCGGCGGCGGCCTGCAGGGCCTGCTGCTGAGCGTGCGTGGTGCGGAAGAAGGGTTTTCGCTGCTGGCGCTTGGCCTTATCGGCACCGGCTGGTCCGTTGGTTTCGTTGCCGGGTCGATCACGGTGCCGCTGCTGGTGCAGCGCGTCGGACATATCCGGGCCTTTTCGATCATGGCGGCGATCGGCACGGTCACGATCTTGCTCAACCTGCTCTGGGTGCAGGATATCGGCTGGATCACGCTGCGCGCCTTTTCGGGCTTCTGCTTTGCCGGCGCGGCGATGATCGTCGAGAGCTGGCTCAACGAAGTGGCCGACAACCGCAGCCGCGGCACGATCTTTTCGGTCTATGTGACCATCAACATGGCGGCCTCGACCATCGGCCAGCTGGCGATGTCGGTGACTGGCACGCATGGCTATGTGCCGTTCGTGATCGGCGCCATCGCCTTCATCTGCGCGATCCTCCCAAGCGCCATGACCTCGACGCCGCAACCGAGGCCACTGAAATCGGCCAAGCTCGATGTGCGATTGCTCTACAAGACCTCGCCGCTGGCGGTGATCGCCAGCTTTGCCTGCGGCATGGCGAATGGCAGTTTCGGTACGCTGGCGCCGGTCTATGGCTACGAGACAGGGCTCGACGCGGCTGGCATCGCGCTGCTGTTCGCGGTGACGGCGATCCTCGGCGCGGTGGCGCAAATCCCGGCCGGGCGATTATCGGACAAGATCGACCGACGGTTGGTGATGGTGTTTCTCAGCGGCGCGGCGGCGGTAATCGGCCTGCTGATGGTGCTGGCGAGTTCAGTCGGGCTGATGGCCGGCGGCAGCATCCTGACCTTCATCTTCTTTGCGATGTACGGCTTTGCGGCCAACCCGCTCTACGCCATCGCGGTGGCGCATGCGAACGACTTCGCCAAGGACGGCGAGTTCGCGCGGGTGGCCGGCGGCATGCTGCTGATCCTGGGCACCGGCCTCGCCATCGGCCCGATCATCGCCTCGTGGGTGATGCAGAACGTGGCGCCGGTGGGCCTGTTCATCGTTACGGCGACCTTCCACGGGGCGCTGGCGGTGACCGCGTTCCTGCGCATGAAGGTGCGGCCGGTTCGCGACGCCAAGGGTCGCGTGCGGTTCCGCGCGATGAATGCCGAAAAAGGTGTGACGCCGGGCAGCGTGGAACTCGATCCGCGCGCCGAGGAGAGCCAGGAAAACCTGCCGCGCTCGACCGCCGCCTCGAAGCCGCATGAGGCCGAAATCCTGACGCCCGACCTCGTCAACCCGACGGTGATCGTCGAGGACCAGCCCAAGACGGTGACTGAACCGGAAGCGCCGACACCGGCCCCGGCGGCGCCTGCCCCGACGGGGCCTGCCCCAGCGCCAACCGTGATCGACGCCAAGCCGGCCGCAAAGAAGAAGACGGACAAGAATGTTCAAGAGTGAGCTCGACCAGACCAAGCCCTTCGTGCCGCTGAAGATCGCCGTGCTGGCGGTATCGGACACGCGGACGCTGGAGACGGACACGGCCGGCGCGCTGCTCAAGACGCTGATGGAAGCGGACGGCCACATCTGCGCGGACCGCGCTGTGGTGCGCGATGACATCCAACAGATCCGCGCGACGGTGATGGGCTGGGTGGTCGACCCCGAGATCGACGCGGTGATCACCACCGGCGGCACCGGCTTTTCAGGCCGCGACGTGACGCCGGAGGCGCTGGAGCCGCTGTTCCAGAAGCGGATGGAAGGCTTTTCGGTGCTGTTCCACCAGTATTCAGCCACCACGGTGGGCACCAGCACGCTGCAATCGCGCGCCACGGGCGGGCTGATCGGCGAGACCTTCATTTTCGTGCTGCCGGGCTCGCGCGGCGCCTGCCGCGATGGCTGGGAAGGCATTTTGCGGGCGCAGCTGGACAACCGCCACCTGCCCTGCAACTTCGTCGAACTGATGCCGCGGCTGGCCGAGCGCTAGGCTTTCGGCCGGCCGGGCGTCTTCACGCCGGTCGAGAGCTTGTGCCGTAGCTCGCGTCTGGCGCGGGGCGCGAGGCGAGCTTGGTTCTCCAGCATGAACCGTTCCGCGGCGGCCCGGTCGCGCACGCCGAGGGCGCGCAGGGCCCAGGACATAGCCTTGACGACCATGTCCTCGCGATCGTCGAGAAGAAGCTCACAGATGGCCAGCGTGCGGGCGGCGTCGCCGGTGCGGGTGGCGGCGACGTTGAGTGGCACCGTAGTGACCAGAGCAGTGCGACGCCACCAGAGATCGGGCGAGTGGGCCCAATCCTTGACCGCCTCGTCAGGCAGCAGCCCGGCGCGCCACGCGGGGCCGGAAAGAGTGATGCCAAAGCCATCGGTGTCGTACCAGCTGGACATACCGGCGCCGAGTTGCTCGATGGATTGGCGGTTGAGGGCCGCGAAGGCCGCCGGGTGGCCGGCGACGAGTTCGCAGGTGATGAAGCGCGGGACCAGCGGCACCAGCTCGATGCCCAGCTCGATGGCCGACGGACCATCGGCGGGTTTCAGCTCGCGGGAGAGTTGGCGGCGGACCTCGCGCAGGGACGGCACGGTCTGGCGGACAGCGGCGAGCCGCCGCACGATCTCGGCGGCAGTCGGCAAACTAGCGGTTGGCGCGGCTTTCGCGGTCATGCGGAGACCTTAGCGTAACCGCGCGGCTACCGTCGTTCTCATTTCTGTTCTTCCTTTGTTCTCATTTCTGCGCTAAGTTCGTTCTCATGATGCCGGTGGATTCGGCGGTGGTTGGAGACGGACGATGGCAATGCATGTTGCCCCCAGTTTCGAGGCGCTCGAAAGGCTGAGCCAGACCCGCGATGCGGACCTGATCAGCCGCAAGATGGTGGACGCGCGGACCAATCGGGGTCGCGGCGCGCAGACCAATCGCGGCAGCCGGTTCGACACGCAAAGCCGTGAGGAATTCGACGATGGCTGGGGCCAGGTCGAGGAACTCAAGGCGTTCGAGACGATCGAGCATATCGAGCGGGCACGGACGATCATCACCCGCAATGACAGCCCGGATATCGGGTTCGATCGCTCGATCAACGCCTATCGCGGCTGCGAGCACGGCTGTTCGTACTGCTTCGCGCGGCCGACGCATGCCTATCTGGGACATTCGGCGGGCATCGATTTCGAGCGCGACATCTATGTGAAGGTGAATGCGGTCGAGCAGCTGCGCAAGGAACTGGCGGACAGGCGCTATCGGGTCAAGCCGATCGCCATGGGCACGAACACCGACCCGTACCAGCCATCGGAACGCAAGCACAAGCTGACGCGCGAGATCCTCAAGGTGCTGCTGGAAACGCGGCATCCGACGACGATCACGACGAAATCGGCGCTGGTGGTGCGCGATCTCGACATCCTGCAGCCGATGGCGGAGCTGGGTCTCGTCCGGGTCGGGCTTTCGATCACCAGCATGGACCACAAGCTCAGCCGCAAGATGGAGCCGCGGGCCTCGACGCCGGAGAAGCGGCTCGAGGCGCTGCGCCTGTTGAGCGAGGCGGGCGTGCCGACCATGGTGATGGCGGCGCCGATCGTGCCGGCGATCAACGACATGGAGCTCGAGCGGATCATCGACGCGGCGGCGGCGCAGGGCGTGAAATCGGCCCATGCGATCATGGTGCGGCTGCCGGGCGAAGTGCGGGAGATTTTCCGCGAGTGGCTGCTGCGGCATTTCCCCGACCGGGTGCGGCACGTGATGAGCCTTGTCCGCGATGTGCGGGGCGGCAAGGACAACGATCCGAATTTCGGCACGCGCTTTGTGGGCGAAGGTCCGTTCGCGGTGCTGATGCAGCAGCGGCTGGAAAAGGCGCGCGAACGGCACGGCCTCAACCGGGCGCAGGCGCCGCTGCGCACCGATCTCTTCGTGCCGCCACGGCTCGAGGACGCGCAGCTCAACCTGTTCTAGGGCCCTGGCACTCGGTGCCGCGGCCGCGAAGGCGAAACCATCCCGGCTGGTGAGCAGGCTGGAGGATGGAACAATTCGCCTTCGCGACCAGGGCACCGAGGCGCGGCGGGCGGCGCGTTCCCTCAGTCGGCGGTCCTCTCCCGCCTGCGGGAGAGGGGGACCACGCATAGCGTGGTGGAGAGGGGTGCACCTTGCGATGACGT
>VFQQ010004755.1_pt1 | contig 11730 bp, 8 predicted proteins | sample 3512341 | NCBI WGS metagenome assembly VFQQ01 (sample SAMN10412373, study PRJNA504923) | tailings metagenome | isolation source: Relicate 2 Philex TSF1 revegetated site | place: Philippines: Tuba, Benguet | collected 2017-08-29 | reverse complement strand
AAGAAATGAAGACGCTGAAGCACGTTCTGTACAACCCGCCGTATTGATCGGCGGACAGCCGGGAAGGGGCTGACGGGGACGCATGGCAAGACGCACCGGACGCAGTGCCTGGATCGCAGCGCCAATTCGCGCGCTGTTGCAGCGCTTCGCGTTCCTGCTTCTGCTCGCCTCTGCCGTCGGCCTGATCCTACTCAGCCGCATCGACCGTCCGGCCGTCGAACGCACGCGCGCCGTCGTTGCCGATATCTTCGAGCCGATCCTGAGCGCCGTGGCGCAGCCGGTCAGCGTGGTGAATGCCGCGATCGGCTGGGTCGACGACATCCTCTTCGTGCATGAAGAGAATTTCCGTCTGCGCACCGAGAATGCCCGCCTGCTGCAATGGCAGGAAGTGGCGCGCCGCCTCGAGCAGGACAATGCCAGCATGCGTCGTCTGCTGGCTGCTGGCCCTGATCTGACCAACCGCTTTGTCACCGGCCGCGTGATCGCCGATGGCGGCGGCAGCTTCGTGCGCACCGCCTTGCTCAATATCGGCGCCAAGGATGGCGTGAAGAAGGGCCAGGCCGTGATCGGCGAGGGCGGTTATGTCGGCCGCGTGGCCGAAGTGGGCTATCGCGCCTCGCGCATCCTTCTGCTGACCGACCTCAATTCGCGCCTGCCGGTGATGCTGCAGGAAGGCGGCCATCGCGCCGTGCTCACCGGCGACAACTCGCCCTTCCCGCGTCTGGAATATCTCTCCGGCGCCGCCAAGCCGGCTGTCGGCATGCATATCGTCACCTCGGGCGATGGCGGCCAGTTCCCGGCCGGCATCCCGGTGGCCGAAATCAGTTCAATCGATGGCGGCGTGCGCGTGCGCCCGCTGGTCGATCTCGGCCGTCTCGATTTCCTGCGCGTGATGCAGTTCGATGAAACCCGCGTCGAAGCCGAGGATCCGACAGCCGTGCTGCCGCCGCTGCTGCCCCAGGCATCAACTCCGGCATCAACTCCGGCATCGCCCCCGGCTACGCCGGCGCCCGCACCCAAGAAGCCTTAAGGAGCGGCGCCATGTCCGCGCTGCTTCGTCAGACCAGCCGCCGCATTCGCGCCCTGCTGCCGATCCTCAGCAGCGTGACCCTGGTGCTGATCGGCCTGACTCCCATCGGCCTGCCGCATTTCGACAATGTCGCGCCGGCCTTTGCCCTGATGGCGGTCTTCTACTGGAGCATCTTCCGCTCCGATCTCATGACCATGCTGGGCGCCTTCCTGATCGGGCTGCTGCTCGATCTGCTGTCGGCCGGGCCGCTCGGGCTGAATGCGCTGGCACTGGTGCTGGTGCATGAGCTTGGCATGGCGCAGCGCAAAGTCTTCCTCGGCTCCTCCTTCCTGGTGAACTGGGCGGCCTTCGCGCTTGTCGTTGGTGCGGTATTGCCGGCCGGCTGGATCGTGGTTTCGCTGCTGCACTGGCGGCTGCTGCCCACCGCGCCGCTGCTGGCCCAGCTGCTGCTGTCGCTGACGCTGTATCCGGCGGTCTACTGGCTGCTCAGCCGCCTGGAGCGTCGCTGGCTGCGCGCCTCCGTCACGGCCTGAGGCGGCGATGGCGATCAATCGACGCGATAACGATCTGCAGCGGGTCTTCACCCGCCGTGCCTTGCTGCTGGGAACGGCGCAGCTCGGCATGTTCGGCGCGCTGGTCGGGCGGCTGTATTACCTGCAGGTGATGGAAGCGCATAAATATCATCTGCTGGCCGAGGAAAACCGCATCAACATGCGGCTGCTGCCGCCGCGGCGCGGCCGGGTGCTGGACCGCTTCGGTGTCGAGCTCGCCTCCAATCGCCGCAATTACCGCGTCATGATCGTGGCGGAGCAGACCCGCAATGTCGATGCCACGCTGGAAGCGCTGTCCAAGCTGATCCAGGTCGACGACACGCAGCGCGCGCGCGTCAAGCGCGAGATCGAACGCCGCCGCAAATTCGTGCCGGTCGTGGTGGCCGAGAACCTGTCCTGGGACGATTTCGCCAAGATCAATCTGCACTCGCCGGACCTGCCCGGCGTGCAGCTCGATGTTGGCGAAACGCGCGATTATCCCTATGCGCATACCTTCAGCCATGTTGTCGGCTATGTCGGCGCGGTGGCGGAAAACGAACTGGGCGACGATCCGCTGCTCGAACTGCCGGGCTTCCGCATCGGCAAGAGCGGCGTCGAGAAGGTCTATGATGAACGTCTGCGCGGCCGCGCCGGTCACAGCCAGATCGAAGTGAATGCCTACGGTCGCGCCATCCGCGAACTGGAACGCTATAACGGCCAGCAGGGTGACGATGTCGTTCTGACCATCGATGCCGACCTGCAGCGTTTCGCGCAGGAGCGCTTCGGCGAGGACAGCGGCGCTGCCGTGGTGATCGATATCCATACCGGCGAGATTCTGGCGTTGGTCTCCAATCCCGGTTACGACCCGAACTGGTTCAATGTCGGCATCACCGGGCCGCAATGGCGCCAGCTGAACAACGACAAATACAAGCCGCTGATCAACAAGGCGATCGCGGGTCAGTATCCGCCGGGCTCGACCTACAAGATGCTGGTTGGCATCGCCGCGCTGGAATCGGGCAGCATGACGCCGGAGACACGCGTCTTCTGCCCCGGCCATATGGATTTCGGCAACAACACCTTCCATTGCTGGAAGAAGGGTGGCCACGGCACGATGAATTACGTCTCGGCACTGGAAGAAAGCTGCGACGTCTATTTCTACGAGGCGGCGCGCCGCACCGGTGTCGACAAGATCGCCGAAGTCGCCAAGAAGCTTGGCCTTGGCGATTTCACCGGCATTGACCTGACCGGCGAGCGGCGCGGCATCATCCCGACGCGCGCCTGGAAACAGGGCGCACTCGGCCAGCCCTGGCATCCGGGCGAGAATCTCGTGATCGGTATCGGCCAGGGCTATGTCACCACCACGCCGCTGCAGCTTGCCGTGATGGCGGCGCGTCTGGCGAATGGCGGCTATGCCGTGCCGCCGCGTATCGTGCGCAAGGAGGAAGGTTTCGGACCATCTTCCGACCAGCGGCTGGCCTCGCAGCGCTGGCCGAGTCTCAATTTCAGACGCGAGCAGCTCGATCTGGCGCTGGAAGGCATGATCCGCGTCACGGCGCCGCCGCGCGGCACGGCTGCCGGCGCGCGCATCATGCAGGCGCAATATGCCATGGCCGGCAAGACGGGATCGAGCCAGGTGCGCCGCATCAGCCGGCTGGAGCGCGAAACCCGCGTCCGCAAGAACGAGGAGAAGCCGTGGGAGGAACGCGATCACGCGCTGTTCGTCGCCTATGCGCCGATCAGCGCGCCGCGTTATGCCTGTGCCGTGATCATCGAACATGGCGGTTCCGGCGCCAAGGCCGCGGCGCCGGTGGCGCGCGACATCCTGCTGGAATGCCAGAAACTGGACCCCTCGCGCCGGCCGCGTTCGGCGCCGGGTCCGACCACCGCCTCCGGCAACGCGCCGGCAGCCGCGAAAGACGGAGGCTGACATGGCGCATTGGTCCACGCGCGGCAACGACCAGTCGATCGGGCGCAAGCTGCGCGATGTGAATTGGGGTCTGGTGCTGCTGATCACCGTGATCGCCAGCTTGGGCTTCACCGCGCTATATTCCGCGGCCGGCGGCGATATCGATCCCTGGGCCGACCGGCAGATGGCGCGTTTCGCCGTTGGCCTCATCATCATGCTGGTGATCGCGGTGACCGATATCCGCATCTGGATGCGCCTGTCCTATGTGATCTATGCCGTCGGGCTGATCCTGCTGATCGCCGTCGAACTGGTCGGCCGTATCGGCATGGGTGCGCAGCGCTGGCTCGATCTCGGTGTCGTGCATGTGCAGCCCTCCGAGATCATGAAGATCGCGCTGGTGCTCACGCTGGCGCGGTATTTCCACGGCCTGTCTTACGAGGATATCGGCCGTATCCGCTGGCTGGTACTGCCGCTGGCCATTGTGCTGGTCCCTGTGATGCTGGTGATCAAGCAGCCAGATCTGGGCACCGCTATGCTGTTGCTGGCCTCGTCGGGCGCCGTGTTTTTCTTCACTGGCGTGCGCGCCTGGAAATTCACCCTTGTGATCCTGGGCGGTGGCGCGGCGCTGCCGATTGCCTGGAATTTCCTGCACGATTACCAGAAGCGCCGCGTACTCACCTTCATGAATCCCGAGGAAGACCCGCTCGGTTCGGGCTATCACATTCTTCAGTCGAAGATTGCATTGGGGTCTGGCGGCTTCTCCGGCAAGGGTTTCATGCAGGGCACGCAAAGCCATCTCAGCTTCCTGCCGGAAAAGCAGACCGACTTCATCTTCACCATGTTCGCCGAGGAGCATGGCCTGATCGGGGCCATGGTGCTGATCGCGCTCTATATCCTGCTGATCGCCTATGGCTACGCCATCGCATTGCGCTCACGCAGCCAGTATGGCCGGCTGCTGGCCGGCGGGCTGACCACCATGCTGTTCCTCTATGTCTTCATCAACATCGCCATGGTGTCGGGCCTGGTGCCGGTGGTGGGCGTGCCGCTGCCGCTGTTTTCCTATGGCGGTACGGCGATGATGACGCTGCTGGTCGGCATCGGCCTGCTGGTGAATGTCTATGTGCATCGCGACGTGGAAATCCCGCGCCATATGAGCGGACCACTCAGCTGACATTTCAGCCCGAATCGGCTGATTTAAGCCTTTGGCCCGCCAGATAAATTTCCCGGCTCCGAAGCGCTTGCAATTTGGGCGAATCCGGGTATTTTCCCCCAGCTTTTGACGACCAGTGGGCGCATAGCTCAGTTGGTAGAGCAGCTGACTCTTAATCAGCGGGTCCCAGGTTCGAGCCCTGGTGCGCCCACCATTTTCCACCGTCTCAAAAGCATGCACGGCGCCCTCGGGGCGCCGTTTGCATTTTGGGATGCAGGCGATCACCACGGGCGCCGGCATCGAACCATATGCAGTCTGGCGCGATTGGTTCGCCGTTTTTTTCTTCGCATATAAAACCTGCATAAACGCCGAAGCATATTCCGTGTCTCATCACGCAGCCGTGCGCGGAAACGGACTCGCTCGCCGCAGGAATTTGCACTACGCCTGATGCTCCACAAAAAAATCATCAGGAGGAATGTCGTGCAGAATCCCTCTCTTCGTCCCAGTGTTGCTCTGGGTGCTGCCGCCAGCGCAGCTTTGCTGTTCGCGGCTGCGCCCGCCTTCGCGCAGGGCGTGAAGATCGGCGTGCTCAATGATCAGTCCGGCGTCTATGCCGATTACGGCGGCAAGTTCTCGGTTGAAGCCGCGAAGATGGCCATCGAGGATTTCGGCGGCAGCGTGCTGGGCGGCAAGATCGAGTTGATCTCGGCCGATCACCAGAACAAGCCCGATCTCGGCTCCTCCATCGCGCGCCAGTGGTATGACACCGACGGCGTCGACATGATCACCGAACTCACCACCTCCTCGGTGGCGCTCGCGGTGCATGAACTGTCGAAGGCCAAGAAGAAGATCGACATCGTGGTCGGTGCCGCCACCTCGCGCATCACCGGTGATGCCTGCCATCCGACTGGTTTCCACTGGGCCTACGACACCCGCGCGCTGGCGGTCGGCACCGGCGGCGCGTTGACCAAGGCGGGCGGCGACAGCTGGTTCTTCCTCACCGCCGACTATGCCTTCGGCTATCAGCTGGAAGAAGATACCGCGAAGATCGTCACGGCCTCGGGCGGCAAGGTGCTGGGTGCGGTGAAGCACCCGCTCAATGCCACCGACTTCGCATCCTTCCTGCTGCAGGCACAGTCGTCGAAGGCGAAGGTGGTCGGTCTGGCCAATGCCGGCAACGACACGATCAATTCGATCAAGCAGGCGGCGGAATTCGGTATTACGTCCGGCGGCCAGAAGCTGGCGGGTCTGCTCACCACGCTGGCGGAAGTGCATGGCCTCGGCCTGCAGGCTGGCCAGGGCCTGGTCGTGACCGAGGGCTATTACTGGGACAATGACGACAAGTCGCGTGAATTCGGCGAGCGTTTCATGAAGCGTACCGGCCGCATGCCCAACATGATCCAGGCTGGCACCTATTCCGCCACGCTGTCCTATCTGAAGGCGGTGAAGGCCGCCAACAGCAAGGATGCCGATGCGGTGGCCAAGAAGCTGAAAGAACTGCCGGTCGACGATTTCTTCGGTCAGGGCGGCAAGGTGCTGGCCAATGGCCGCATGGTGCATGACATGTATCTCTTCGAGGTGAAGAAGCCCTCGGAGAGCAAGCGCCCGTTCGACTACTACAAGAAGCTGGCCACCATTCCGGGCGAGCAGGCCTTCTTCAAGCTGGAAGAGAGCGGCTGCAAGCTGTAGCTGATGTTCAGTCCCCGGCCGGCAGACTGCAGCCGGCCGGGGACACCATTTTCTGCCATCATGGGGGAACGGCAAGCGGGGCTTGGCCGTTATGTCGGTCCGATCAAACGGTCCCTTAACCCCGGATAGCCACCGTGACCCTAGACCAAGCCCTGTCCTTCGGCCTGATTGCCGTCACCGTCGCGCTGTTCATCTCGAACCGTTTCCGCTTCGATCTTGTCGCCCTGTTCAGCCTGCTGGCGGCACTCGCGATCGGCGTGGTGCCGACCGACAAGGCGTTTTCCGGATTCAGCGATCAGGTCGTGGTGCTGGTGGCCTCGGCGCTGGTGATCAGCGCCGGCGTCGGCAAGTCCACCCTGATCGGCCGGGTCGTGCGCAAGGCCGAGCCATTCCTCACCACCACGACGCGGCAGGTGGCGGCGCTCGCCTTCGCTACCACGATCATGTCGGCCTTCATGAAGAATATCGGCGCGCTGGCCATCCTGCTGCCGATTGCCATCCAGATTGCCCGCCGCACCGACACACCGGTCTCCCGCCTGCTGATGCCGATGGCGTTCGGCTCGCTGATCGGCGGTGTGGTCACCCTGATCGGCACTTCGCCGAATATCCTGGTCTCGCGCGTGCGCCAGGAACTGACCGGCGAGCCCTTCGCCATGTTCGATTTCGCGCCGGTCGGTATCGGCATCGCCGTGGCCGGCCTGTTGTTCCTGGTGGTGGGGTGGCGCCTGCTGCCCGCCAATCGCGCAGCGCCCAATTCCGCCGAACAGGCCTTCGAAACCGATCCTTATCTGACCGAAGTCCGCATCGGTGAAAAATCCACCCTGCTGGGCAAGACCGTCGGCGATCTCGAGGCGCTGGGCGAGGGCGATGTCGAGATCGTGGCGATCGTGCGCGAAAAGCGGCATCGCTACACGCCGGCCTGGCACTGGCAGCTTTTTGCCGGCGATATCCTGATCGTGCGCGCCGAAGCCGTGGCTTTGCGCAAGCTGATCGAGGAGGCCAAGCTCGATCTGCGCGCGGCCGACGATCCAGACCGCGATGCCCGCAGCAGCAAGGATGGCAAAGACAGCGAGGAAAAGAATACCCGCGGCGAGCCGCCGAAGGACATTGCCGTGGTCGAGGCGGTGGTCACCGGTGTGTCGTCGCTGATCGGCGCCTCGGCGCGCTCGCTGCGCCTGCGCGAACATGAAGGCCTCAGCCTGCTGGCGATCAGCCGTTCGGGCGAGCCGCTGGCCAAACGGCTGAGCCAGATCCGTTTCCAGGCCGGCGATGTGCTGGTGCTGCAGGGGCCGGAAGAAACCATGGCGGAAAGCCTGCGCAATCTGGGTTGCCTGCCGTTGCTCGATCGCGCCATCGGCCTGGGCCGCAGGCGCCAGGAATACCTGCCGATCGTGCTGCTGACGCTGGCCATGATCGTGGTCGCGTTCAAGCTGGTGCCTGTCACCACCGCTTTCTTCGGTGCCGCCGTGCTGATGGTGGTGCTCGGTGTGCTGACGCTGAAGGAGGCTTACGAGTCCATCGACATCCCGATCATCGTGCTGATGGCCTGCCTGATCCCGGTCAGCGACTCGATCAGCAGCACTGGCGGCGCCGAACTGATCGCCGGCGTGCTTGCCATCGCGGCCGATGCGCTGCCCCCCGTGGGTGCGCTGGCGTTGATGATGGGCAGCGCCATGCTGCTGACGCCCTTCCTCAACAATGCCGCCACCGTGCTGATCATGGGGCCGATCGGCGCCAGCCTGGCGCAGAAACTGGGCCTCAATCCCGATCCCTTCCTGATGGCGGTGGCGCTCGGTGCGGCCTGCGATTTCCTCACCCCGATCGGCCACCAGTGCAATACGCTGGTGATGGGGCCGGGCGGCTACCGTTTCGGCGACTATTCGCGGCTTGGTCTGCCGCTTTCCTTCCTGGTGCTGGTTGTGGGAACCTTGCTGATCCCGGTCTTTTGGCCGCTGAAGTAAAGGAGCCGGATCATGAAGGGTGTGGTTGCCTGCGCCGCCTACGGAAAGGGCGCGCGCCTGGGCGAGGTGCCGTTCGAGGCCTGCGGCACGGCGGTGCCGCCGGACGCGGATTTCGTCTGGATCGGCCTGCATGAGCCCGAGCCTGCGGCACTGAAGCTGTTGCAGCAGCAGTTCGGCCTGCATCCGCTGGCGGTGGAAGATGCCGAGCGCGCGCACCAGCGGCCCAAGCTGGATATCTATGGCGAGAGCATCTTCGTGGTGCTGCGCACGGTGCGGCTGGTCGATGGCGTGCCCGAATATGGCGAGACGCATGTGTTTGTCGGCAAGGGCTATGTCATCTCCGTCCGCCATGGCGCGTCGTCCTCCTATGCCGAGGTGCGCAACAAGCTGGAAAACCGGCCCGAGATGCTGCGGCGCGGAGAATCCGCGGCCCTGCATGCGATCATCGATTTCGTGACTGACAACTTCTTTCCGGTGGTCGACGACATCCAGAACGAGCTGGTCCAGATCGAAACCCAGGTGCTGGACGAGACGCTCGACCGCAAGACCATCGAACGGCTGTATCATCTGCGCCGGCAGTTGCTCGGCATGCGCGGCACCGTGCTGCCGCTGCTGGAGGTCAGCAACCGGCTGAGCCGCCTCGACCTGCCGATGATGGCGCCCGAGCTGCGGCCCTATTTCAGCGACGTGAATGACCATGTGCAGCGCGTGGCCGAGGCGATCACCGATCTGCGCGACGCTGCCGCCGCCGCTTTCGAGGCCGAGATCCTGCTGGCCAATGCGCGGCAGAATGACGTGGTGCGCCAGCTGGCGGCCTGGGCGGCGATCCTGGCGGTGCCCACGGCCATCGCCGGCATTTACGGAATGAATTTCGAGCATATGCCCGAACTGCGCTGGACCTATGGCTATCCGGCGGTACTGGCCGGCATCGTTGCCGCCTGCGGCTTCCTCTACTGGCGCTTCCGGCGCAGCGGCTGGCTCTGATTCGACAATTGGCAGCCCGTACGCCGGGCTATATCCTTGGCCGGTTCGTTCTCGGGAGGCGGCCATGACTGAAGCGCAGACTGATCAGACCGGCACCCGGCTGGCCGAACGGCCGCAGCCGGAGAATCCGCATCGCTGGCGTTTCTTCCGCGCCGGTGGCTTCGATCAGTTGCGCATCGAAAATGGCGAGGACCTCAAGCATCTCTCGGGGCTGGACCAGAAACTCTGGCTCGCGCTGAGTTGCCCGATCAAGGGCATCGATTTCGACCGTCGCACGCTCGAACTGATCGATGCCGATCATGACGGCCGCATCCGGGCGCTGGAACTGCTCGACGCGGTGAAGTGGACCTGCCGCCTGGTGCGCGATGCCAACGTGCTGTTTGCCGGTCATGGCGAATTGCCGCTCAGTGCCATCGACGATACGCATGAAGACGGGGCGCGTATCCTCGCCTCGGCCCGCCGCATCCTGACCAATATCGGCAAGGGCGATGCCAGCGTGATCAGTCCGGCCGAAGCCGCCGATGTGGGGCGCATTTTCGGCAAGACGCAGTTCAATGGCGATGGTGTGGTGCCGCCATCCGCCGCCGACGATGCCGAGACCACGCAGGTGATGAAAGACATCATGAAGCTGGTCGGCGAGAAGCCGGACCGCGGCGGTGAAACCGGCATCGGCAAGGAGGAGGCCGAGGCTTTCTTCACGGCGCTGGATGCCTATCTCGCCTGGTGGGACGAGGCGCTGGCAAAGCCGGAAATCCTCCCCTTGGGCGAGGGCACGCTGCCGGCCGTCGAGGCCGTGCAGAAACTATCGGCCAAGGTTGATGACTATTTCTTCCGCAGCCGGCTCGCGGCTTACGATCCTGTGGCCGGTGCAGCGCTCAATGCCGACGACAAGGATTTCGCCGCCATCGCCGATGCCGATCTTTCGGCCGGCGCGGCTGCTGTCGCGGCCTTCCCGCTGGCACGGATCGAGGCCGAACGTCCGCTGCCGCTCGGGCAGGGGGTGAATCCCGCCTGGGCCGCCGATGTGGCGCGTCTGCGCGAGGCTGCGGTCTTGCCGCTGCTGGAGGGCGAACGCGGCACGCTGAGCGAAGCCGAATGGCGCGAGTTGCAGGCGCGGCTGGCGCCGGCGATGGGCTGGCTCGGGCGCAAGGCCGGCATGCTGGTTGAGCCGCTCGGTATCGCGCGCCTGCGTGCGATCAAGCAGAGCGGCGCGCAGGGCAAGATCGCCGCGCTGATCGAGAAGGATGCCGCGCTGGCGCCGGAATTCGAAGCCATCGCCTCGGTCGAGACGCTGGCGCGCTATGTGCGCGACCTGGTGCCGCTGCTCAACAACTTCGTCGCCTTCAAGGATTTCTACACCCGGCGCGGCAAGGCGATCTTCCAGGTCGGCACGCTGTTCATCGACGGCCGCTCCTGCGATCTCTGCATCGCGGTCGACGATCCGGCCAAGCATGCGACGCTGGCGGTGCTCAGCCGCATCTACCTGCTGTATTGCGACTGCACGCGGCGCGGTGCGGACGGCAAGCCGACCAATGAAAAGATGACGATTGCCGCCGCCGTGACCGCCGGCGATGCCGACCAGCTGATGGTTGGCCGCAACGGCGTGTTCTACGACCGCGCCGGCCATGACTGGGATGCGGTGGTGATCAAGGTGGTCAGCCATCCGATCTCGATCCGCGAGGCCTTCTGGCTGCCGTTCAAGAAGGTCGGCAAATTCCTCGGCGAGCAGGTCGAGAAATTCGCTGCCGCACGTTCCAAGGCGAACGAGCAGCAGATGACGACGCAACTGCTGCAGACCGGCACGCAGGCGATCTCGGGCCAGCCGGCGGCGGCTCCGGCACCAGCAGGCCCGGCCGCGCAGCAGCAGGCGTTCGATGCCGGCAAGTTCGCCGGTATCTTCGCCGCCATCGGCCTCGCCATCGGCGCCATCGGCACGGCGCTGGCCTCGGTGGTCACCGGCTTTCTCAATCTGGCCTGGTGGCAGATTCCGCTCGCCATTATCGGCGTGGTGCTGCTGATCTCCGGCCCGTCGATGATCATCGCGGCGATGAAACTGCGGCAGCGCAATCTGGGTCCGTTGCTGGATGCCAATGGCTGGGCGGTCAATGCGCGCGCGCTGATCAACATTCCCTTCGGCGGCAGCCTGACGCATCTGGCGAAACTGCCGCCCGGTTCGGAACGGGCGCTGACCGATCCCTATGCCGAGACGCGTCAGCCCTGGGGCCTGTATCTGGTGCTGGGCGTACTGGCTGGAGTCGCACTGGCCGGGTGGCGCTACGGGTGGTGGAGCCGCTTCTTCGGTTAACCATTACCGGGTTTGAAGCGAGACTCTTGGCGGTCCGGACGCTAAAATACGCCCAGAGACAGGCCAATGACCCTTAACCCGCGCTTCTTCAGCCCCATCGGCACGCTGCGACATGCTGATCGACTGGGCTTCCTGACCCAGGATGTCCGTGCCGCCGGCACGGTACTGGGCTTTT
>VFQQ010004754.1_pt1 | contig 11733 bp, 9 predicted proteins | sample 3512341 | NCBI WGS metagenome assembly VFQQ01 (sample SAMN10412373, study PRJNA504923) | tailings metagenome | isolation source: Relicate 2 Philex TSF1 revegetated site | place: Philippines: Tuba, Benguet | collected 2017-08-29 | reverse complement strand
GCGTCTGGTTCTTCGGCAACGAATATCCGTTCTACGCCTGGATGAACAAGCTCGGTCTGCCGACCGAGGGCGGTTCGGACGGCGTCACCGTCCTGAAGCAGAGCTTCGACGTGCAGCCGCTGATCCAGAAGCAGGCCGACTGCATCTCGGTCATGACCTACAACGAATACTGGCAGCTGATCGATGCAGGCTTCAAGCCGGAAGACCTGACCGTGTTCAACTACACCGAGATGGGCAACGACCTTCTGGAAGACGGTCTCTATGCTCTTGGCGACAAGCTGAAGGACCCGGCCTTCGAGGAGAAGATGGTCAAGTTCGTCCGCGCTTCGATGAAGGGCTGGAAGTACGCCACCGAAAACCCGGATGAGGCAGCCGGCATCGTCGTGGAAAACGGCGGCCAGGACGAAAACCACCAGAAGCGCATGATGGGCGAAGTCGCCAAGCTGATCGACAATGCCGACGGCAAGCTGATCCCGGCCGCTTACGAGCGCACGGCAGCCGCCCTGCTGGCCCAGAAGATCATCACCAAGGAGCCGGAAGGCGCCTTCACCACGGCGATCACCGACAAGGCGATCAAGTAATCCGCTTTCCAAAGCACAAGACAGTAAAGGGGCGGGCAACCGCCCCTTTTTGGTGTCATGACACCGTAAACCGGGCGTGAGACGATTGGCGTTCCTGCATTCTTGTTCGAGGGCCAAGCCATGCGGATCGCAAGCTACAATGTCGAAAACCTGTTCGATCGCGCCAAGGCGATGAACCTCGACAGCTGGGAGGAAGGCCGCCCGGTGCTCGAGGCCTTCGCCGCGCTCAACGCGCTTCTGGGCGAGATCACCTATACGCCGGCGATGAAGACCAAAATGGTCGAGCTGATGATCAAGCTCGGCCTCGAAAAGTCGGACACCGGGCCTTTCGTCATCCTGCGCCGCAATCGTGGCGGACTGCTGAAGCGGCCGGCTGCCGGGGGCATCGAGATTCTGGCCGATGGCCGCGCCGACTGGGTCGGCTCGCTGGAACTGCGCGACGAGCCGGTGAACGAGCATTCGATGCGAAACACCGCACGCGTGATGATCGATGTCGGGGCCGACATTCTGGCGGTGGTGGAAGCCGAAAGCCGGCCGGTGCTTGCGGCCTTCAACGACACGATCCTGCCGGCGATCGGCGGCGTGCCGTTCCGGCAGGTGATGGTCATCGACGGCAATGACGAGCGTGGCATCGATGTCGGGCTGGTGACCAAGCCGGATCACGTGATCGGCCTGATGCGCAGCCATGTCGACGACCTTGCGCCGAACGGCGAGCGGATTTTCTCGCGCGATTGTCCCGAATTCCATGTCACGCTGCCGTCCGGCAAGACGCTCATCGTCATGGTCAACCATTTCAAGAGCAAGGGCTTCGGCTCGCAATCGTCATCCAACGCCAAGCGGCGCTCGCAGGCGGAACGCGTCAAGGCGATCTATGAGGGGCTGGTGGCTGCCGGTAACGATCTGATCGTCGTGCTCGGCGATTTCAACGATACGCCAGGCAGCGCTCCCCTGAAGCCGCTGATCGAGAACACGGACCTCAAGGATGTGTTCACGCATCCGGGTTTTGACAATGGCGGCTTTCCCGGCACCTTCGGCCTGTGCAATGCCGGCAACAAGATCGACTATATCCTGCTGTCGCCGAAACTGTTCGAGAAGGTGGAGGCTGGAGGGGTTTTCAGGACGGGCATGTGGCCGGGCTCGCGGCCACGGCGCTGGGATTGCTACGCCGAACTCACCAAGCCGCATGATGCGGGATCGGATCATGCGGCGGTGTGGGTAGATATCGATATTTGAGGGGCTACGTTTCGAATGAAACTATCGCTGTGGCTTTGGGGATGAGCAGTTAAGTTCCCCCTCTCCGTCGCGCTTCGCGCGCCACCTCTCCCCCGCTTCGCAGGGGCGAGGAATCCAAGTTCTGAAACGCTCCGAACTTCCGAGACCTCTACGGGTGCAGGTTCCTCGCCCCCGCGAAGCGGGGGAGAGGTGGCTCGGCGAAGCCGAGACGGAGAGGGGGCTCTTGCAGAGGAGGCCTTTACGGCTAAACCTTACCGCTTCTCGCGAATATCCGTCAGCGTGCGTGCCGGCGTGATTGCTTCCGGGTCGAGCCTGATCTCGATGATAGAGGGCCTGCCACTCGCTTTGGCGCGCTCGAAGGCTGGTGCGAAGGCGGCCGTCTCCTCCACCGTCTCGCCATGGCCGCCATAGGCGCGGGCGAGGGCTGCGAAATCCGGGTTCTTCAGGTCGGTCGCCTCGACGCGGCCGGGATATTCGCGTTCCTGATGCATGCGGATCGTGCCGTAGATGCCGTTGTTGACGACGATGACGATGACGGCCAAATCGTATTGCACCGCCGTTGCGAATTCCTGGCCGTTCATCAGGAAGCAGCCGTCGCCGGCAAAGCACACAACCTCGCGATCCGGAAACAGCCCCTTGGCCGCGACCGCTGCCGGCATGCCATAGCCCATCGAGCCGGAGGTCGGCGCGCCCTGTGTGGCGAAGCGGCGGAAGCGGTGGAAGCGGTGCACCCAGGTGGCATAGTTGCCGGCACCGTTGGTCAGGATCGCGTCTTCGGGCAGCACTTTTTCCAGATAGGCCATGATCGGACCCATCTGCACCGCGCCGGGTCCGGTTTCGGGCGGTGTCGACCATGCGAGATAGTCTGCATGCGCCGTTGCCGTTGCCTCTGCCCAGGCCGGAGATGCCGGTCCTTTTCGTTTGGCGAAGGCGCGCGTAAATGCCGCCGGCGAAGCGTTGATCGCAAGCGTCGGGCGGTAGACGCGGCCAAGCTCGCTCGTGTCCGGGTGAACATGCACCAGCGTCTGGTCCGGGTAGGGGCTCTTCATCAGCGTATAGTCGGAAGACGGCATTTCGCCGAAGCGACCGCCGACCAGCAGGATCAGGTCGGCTTCCTTGACGCGGGCGGCGAGCTTGGGGTTGATGCCGATGCCGACGTCGCCGGCATAGTTCGGATGCAGATGATCGAACAGCATCTGCCGGCGGAAGGAGACACCGACCGGCAGCGACCAGTTTTCGGCGATACGGGTGATTTCCTGAACGGCATTCATATCCCAGCGCGTGCCGCCAAGGATCACGAAGGGGCGCTTGGCGCTGTTGAGCAGCGCTTCGAGCCGGTCCAGTTCGGCTTCACCGGGCTGTGTTTCGACCTGCGTGAAGGGCAGGGCGGCGGGCGCTTCCACCTCGCTGGTCAGCATGTCTTCCGGCAGCGCGATCACCACCGGGCCGGGGCGGCCGGACGTGGCGATGGAGAAGGCGCGGGTGAGGATTTCGGGAATGCGCGCGGCGTCGTCGATCTCGGTTGCCCATTTGGCGATCGGGCCGAAGAAGGCGCGGTAATCGACTTCCTGAAACGCTTCGCGCTCGCGGGCGTGGCTGGCGACCTGGCCGATGAACATGATGAGCGGGATGGAATCCTGCATGGCGATGTGGATGCCGGCTGACGCATTGGTCGCGCCGGGGCCACGCGTGACGAAGCAGATGCCGGGCTTGCCGGTCAGCCGGCCGTGGCAGTCGGCCATCATCGCGGCACCGCCTTCCTGCCGGCAGACGATGCTCTTGATGGGGGAATCGTAAAGCGCATCCAGCACGGCGAGATAGGATTCGCCGGGCACGCAATACATGCGGTCGACGCCATTGGCTTCGAGGGCTTCGACGATCAGTTTTCCGCCAGTCTTCATCCGCCTGCCTTCTCCAGTTCCGCCAGAATTTCCGCCGTATGTTCGCCAAGGCGCGGCGAGGGCCGCTCATAGATCAGCGGCGTCGCACCCATCACCATCGGCGCGCGCACCGACGGCAGCCTGTTGCCGTGGCCATCGTCGAGATCGAGCCGCATGCCGCGCGCGATCGCTTGGCGGTCGGCGAATGCCTCGCCGATCGTATTGATCGGGCTTGCCGGCACGCCGGCCTTTTCCAGTTGCGCCAGCAGCGCCTCGCGCTCGAAGCTGGCGAGGCTGGCAACCATGGCTTCGCGCAGGGTGATGCGATTGGCCACCCTTGCAGCGTTGGTCGCATAGAGCTGGTCGGTGCCCAGCGCATCCAGCCCAACGACGGCGCAGAATTTGCGGAACTGCCCGTCATTGCCGACGGCGAGGATGAAATGCCCGTCCTTCACCGGCAGCACTTCGTAAGGCGCGATGTTGGGATGGGCGTTGCCCATCTGCTTGGGTGCAACGCCCGAGACGAGATAATTCAGGTTCTGGTTGGCAAGCACGGACATCTGCGCGTCGAACAGCGCCATGTCGATCTGCTGGCCCTGGCCGGTCACCTCTGCGTGGCGCAGCGCGGCCTGAATGGCGATGACAGAATAGAGGCCGGTGAAAATGTCGGTAACGGCGACGCCCACTTTCTGCGGCTCGCCGCCGGCCGGCCCGGTGATCGACATCAGGCCCGACATGCCCTGCACGATGAAGTCGTAACCGGCGCGGGGCGCATAGGGGCCGTCCTGGCCGAAGCCGGTGATCGAGCAATAGACGAGACGCGGGTTGATCGCCTTCAGGCTCTCATAGTCGAGCCCGTATTTCTTCAGGCCTCCAAGCTTGAAATTCTCGATCAGCACATCCGCCGTGGCGACGAGCTTTTTCACCGTTTCCGCACCTTCCGGCGTCGAGAAATCGACCGCTATCGAGCGCTTGCCGCGATTGCAGGAATGGTAATAGGCGGCCGACAGGTTCTCGCCGTCATGGCCCTCGACGAAGGGCGGACCCCATTTGCGGGTGTCGTCGCCGCCGTCCGGGCTCTCGACCTTGATGACGTCCGCGCCGAGATCGGCCAGCAACTGGCCCGCCCACGGGCCGGCGAGGATGCGGGCAAGTTCGATGACGCGGATGCCGTGAAGGGGAGGTTGAGCCATGAAGGACCTGACGGATAGCCGGGGACAGTTTACTTTTTGCCCCTTGTTCCGGGACTTGATGGCGTTGATGCCTTTCTGGGGCAAGAAAGTAAACTGTCCCAGTTGCCGGTATTGCCGTCGATGCGCTGTGCCAGCGGTGGCGATGTTACTTCTTCACCACCTGCTCGGCCCAGGCGGCGAATTCTTCCATGACGGGATCGCGGTTGATCTCGTTCAGGCTTTCGTGGCGGGTTTGCCCGTAAACCTTTGAAACCAGATTCGAAAAGCCCAGCCGATCCATGCGGCCGGCAAGCTCAGTTATTGCCTTGCCGCCGTCTGTCGCCGGGTCCTTTTCGCCCCCGACGATATTGAACGGCAGATCCTTCGGCACATTTGCGAAGTTGGCGTCGTCCGCACCGTGAAAGACGAAACCGAACAGATCCTGCCACAGCGAAACGCTGGCATCCCAGCCGCAGAGCGGGTCGGCGACATATTTGTCGACCTCTTCGGCGTCGCGCGACAGCCAGTCGAAACCGGTGCGGTGGTTGGGTATCTTCTTCGCCCAGGCCTGAAAGGTCAGCTTGGGCAATACCCGCGACGGCACGTCGGAGCCGAGGCGGAAGCGCTCATAGGCGAGGATCGCCTGCGCCAGCCGGCCAAGCAACCCGGCGGAGAAATTGGCGTTCCAGATGGCTGCGGCGCGAACTCCCTCCGGATGGCGCATCACGTAGTTGAGCGCGATCATGCCGCCCATGGAATGGCCGAAGATGACGATCGGCAGCCAGGGCTGTTCGTTGCGGATCAACTCATGGATGGAGGCGATGTCGGCGATCACTTTGCCGCCGCCATCTGTCGCTGCGAACGTGCCCTGCGGCGCATCCGGCGCCTTGGTGTAGCCGTGGCCGCGATGATCGTGCGCATAGGTGTGGAAGCCGCGCGCGGCCATGAAGTCGGCGAAACGGGCATAGCGGGCGGCATGTTCGGCCAGGCCGTGATTGATCTGGATCACGCCGCGCGGCGCGCCCTTTGCCCGCTTCATATAGAGGTTGAGTTTTGCGCCGGTCGGCGAATCATGAACCCTTTGGTTGTCGAATGGCATGATTTCTCCCCTCGGCTTGCGACTGTTGGCCACCGCGATGGGCACGTCAAGGGAGCGCGCGCCGCCATCCACCGACCTTGGATTTCATGACGAAACTTTGGATGTTTTTTCTTCGCTATTGATGTCAGGAGGCCGTCCGCTTGCCCTTGTGCATGGAAATGCGAACCATATATTCCATTCGCTTCCCAGAGTCGGCCCCCGGACTTCTTCGCCGCGTTTTCCAGAGCAGTCGCGATTGCGGCCATCAACAGGCACCGTCATGCAGCCGATCATTTCCGTTTCACATCTTTCCAAGACCTATGCCTCCGGCTTCACGGCGCTGAAGGACATCAATCTCGAAATCCGCAAGGGCGAAATCTTCGCGCTGCTCGGTCCCAACGGGGCGGGCAAGACGACGCTGATCAGCATCATCTGCGGCATCGTCAATCCTAGCGAGGGCTCGGTGGTAGCCGATGGCCACGACATTATCGAGGATTACCGCGCCGCGCGCTCGCGGATCGGGCTGGTGCCGCAGGAACTGACGACCGACGCCTTCGAGACGGTTTGGGCGACGGTCAGCTTCAGCCGCGGGCTGTTCGGCAAGCCGAAGAACCCGGCCCATATCGAGAAGGTGCTGAAGGACCTTTCGCTGTGGGACAAGAAGGACAGCAAGATCATCACCCTTTCCGGCGGCATGAAGCGCCGCGTGATGATCGCCAAGGCGCTGTCGCACGAACCGCAGATACTGTTCCTCGACGAGCCGACCGCTGGCGTCGATGTCGAGCTTCGCCGTGACATGTGGGAGGTGGTGCGCGCGCTACGCGATACCGGCGTCACCATCATCCTCACCACGCATTATATCGAGGAAGCCGAGCAGATGGCCGACCGGGTCGGCGTCATCAGCCATGGCGAGATCATCCTGGTCGAAGAAAAGGCCGAGCTGATGCGCAAGCTCGGCAAGAAGCAGTTGACGCTTCAGTTGCAGGGCAGGCTTGAAAGCGTTCCCGCAGCACTTGAAAAGCACGGGCTCGAACTGTCACTGGGTGGCGACGAGCTGACCTATACCTACGACACCCAGCAGGAGCGCACCGGCATAACCACGCTGCTGCGCGACCTCAACGAGGCCGGTATCCGGTTCCGCGACCTGCAGACCACGCAGAATTCGCTGGAAGAAATTTTTGTCAGCCTGGTGCGGGAGCCGCGGTCATGAACTTTTATGCCATCCGCGCGATCTATCTGTTCGAGATGCACCGCACATGGCGCACGCTGCTGCAAAGCATCGTTTCGCCGGTCATCTCGACCTCGCTCTATTTCGTCGTCTTCGGCGCCGCCATCGGCTCGCATATGAAGGAGATCGGCGGCGTCAGCTACGGCTCCTTCATCGTGCCGGGGCTGATCATGCTTTCGCTGTTGACGCAGAGCATCTCCAACGCCTCCTTCGGCATCTATTTTCCAAAATTCGTCGGCACGATCTACGAGCTGCTTTCCGCGCCGGTGTCGTCGCTGGAAATCGTCATCAGCTATGTCGGTGCGGCCGCGACCAAATCGATCATCCTCGGTCTTATCATCCTTGCGACGGCAGCTCTTTTCGTGCCGCTGCATATCGAGCATCCGCTGTGGATGATGCTGTTCCTCGTGCTGACGGCGGTGACGTTCAGCCTGTTCGGCTTCCTCATCGGCATCTGGGCCGACGGTTTCGAGAAGCTGCAATTGGTGCCGCTGCTGATCGTGACGCCGCTGACCTTCCTCGGCGGCAGCTTCTATTCCATCGATATGCTGCCGCCTTTCTGGCAGACGGTGACGCTGTTCAACCCGGTGCTCTATCTGGTCAGCGGCTTCCGCTGGAGTTTTTATGGCGTGGCCGACGTGAATATCGGCGTCAGCCTCGCCATGACGCTGGCGTTTCTGGCCGTGTGTCTGGTTGCGGTGTGGTGGATATTCAAGACGGGGTGGCGGATCAAGGTTTGAGGAACAGCCAGTTCAAGCAATACGATGTTGGCTGAAGCCAGGGGCTTTAGCCGTCGCGCTTCGTGAATAGTGCAACGGCGGCTCTTTTTGACCTAAACACGCATAAGAGGAGCAGAGCGATGAAGGACGGTATCGTTATCTTTTCTCCCAAGGAAGAGGATGTCTACGACTGGAGTGGTCGGCAGCTTTCTCCCGAAACCCGAGGGCATATCCGGGCCGGAAATTTCGTCAGGGTTCAGCTCAATGACGAAGTCAACGATGCTATCGAAGCTGTTTACGTCGAGATTACCGAGGTAGACGAGCAGGACCTTCTTCACGGCATTGTTCGGGATACGTATAGAACCGACAATGCAAGTGAAAATGGGGGAGTGCGTGTCGAGAACGGGGAGACCATAAGCTTCGCGAGACGATGCGTGATCGAAATTCCGCATCTGTGGGAAGGGAATGAGAATCTTCGCGATCTGGTGGAACAGGCCCGAACAGGTCCCGCTCGCTCCATAACGGGGATTTTGGAATAGCTCCATCCACGCCGCCTGGTTCAGCTCCCCAAAAGCATTTGCCGTTTCGCCCTGCATCGCCTACATAGCGCGCAACCTCCGCAAACAGATCAGGGATTAGCCAAGCGTGGCACGCCAGTTCATCTATCACATGGCCGGGCTCAACAAGGCCTACGGCACCAAGAAAGTCCTCGAAAACCTCCATCTCTCCTTCTACCCGGACGCCAAGATCGGCATTCTCGGGCCGAACGGCGCCGGCAAGTCGACCGTGCTCAAGATCATGGCCGGTCTCGACAAGGAGTGGAGCGGCGAAGCCTGGCTCGCCGAGGGCGCGACCGTCGGCTATCTGGCGCAGGAGCCGCAGCTCGACGCGACCAAGACGGTTTTCGAAAACATCATGGAAGGCGTCGCCAGGAAGACGGCCATCATCGAGCGCTACAACGAGCTGATGATGAACTATTCCGACGAGACGGCCGATGAATCGGCCAAGCTCCAGGATGACATGGACCGCCTCAACCTGTGGGACCTGGAACAGCAGGTCGAGATGGCGATGGAAGCGCTGGCCTGCGCGCCCAAGGACGCCGATGTGACCAAGCTGTCGGGTGGCGAGCGCCGCCGCGTGGCGCTCTGCAAGTTGCTGCTTTCCGAGCCCGACCTTCTGCTGCTCGACGAACCGACCAACCATCTCGACGCCGAAACGACCGCCTGGCTGGAAAAGCACCTGCGCGCCTACAAGGGTGCCGTGCTGCTCATCACCCATGACCGCTACTTCCTCGACAATGTCACCGGCTGGATTCTTGAGCTCGACCGTGGCCGCGGCATTCCCTATGAGGGCAACTACACCGCCTATCTCGAAGCCAAGGCCAAGCGCCTCAAGCAGGAAGGCCGCGAGGACGATGCGCGCCAGCGCGCCATCAGCCGCGAGCGCGAGTGGATCGCATCCTCGCCCAAGGCGCGCCAGACCAAGTCCAAGGCCCGTATCCAGGCCTTCGAGAATCTTCTGGAACAGGCCGACAAGCGCCGCCCGTCCGACACGCAGATCGTCATTCCGCATGGCGAGCGCCTCGGCAACGTCGTCATCGAGGTCGCCGACATCAACAAGGGCTTTGGCGAAGAGCTGCTGATCGAGGACCTGACCTTCAAGCTGCCGCCCGGCGGCATCGTCGGCGTCATCGGCCCGAACGGCGCCGGCAAGACCACGCTGTTCAAGATGATCACCGGCCAGGAAACGCCCGATTCCGGCTCGATCCGCATCGGCGAGACGGTCAAGCTCGGTTATGTCGACCAGAGCCGCGACGCGCTCGACCCCAACAAGACCGTCTGGGAAGAAATCTCCGGCGGTGCCGAAGTGGTCAAACTCGGCAAGTTCGAGGCCAACACGCGCGCCTACTGCTCGTCGTTCAATTTCCGCGGCGGCGACCAGCAGCAGAAGGTCGGCAATCTCTCCGGCGGCCAGCGCAACCGCGTGCACCTCGCCAAGATGCTGAAGACCGGCGGCAACGTTCTGCTTCTCGACGAACCGACCAACGACCTCGACACCGAAACGCTGGCAGCGCTCGAAGACGCGCTCGAAAACTACGCCGGCTGCGCCGTCATCATCAGCCACGATCGCATGTTCCTCGACCGCATGGCGACGCATATGCTGGCCTTCGAAGGCGACAGCCATGTCGAGTGGTTCGAAGGCAATTTCGAGGACTACGAGAAGGACAAAATCCGCCGTCTCGGCCCCGACGCCGTCAACCCGCACCGCATGACATACAAGCGGCTGACGCGATAACAGATTTCTACCAGCGCCCCGTCTAACAGCGGGGCGCTTTTGCATTCCAGAATAGGCATGAGCGATGGCAGACTGGTCCGCGTCCCAATATCTCAAATTCGAGGATGAGCGGACGCGGCCGTCGCGCGACCTGCTGGCTCAGATACCACTCGAAAATCCGCGCCGAGTCGTCGATATCGGCTGCGGGCCGGGCAACTCGACGGAACTGCTTGCGGCGCGGTGGCCGGATGCCACGGTCAGCGGGCTCGACACGTCGCCGGCGATGATCGAGGAGGCGAGGCGGCGGCTGCCGGCGCTGGAGTTCATGCTCGCCGATGCGGAAAGCTGGACGCCGGAAGAGCCGGTGGATGTGATCTTCGCCAATGCCGTGTTCCAGTGGCTGCCGAACCATCAGGCGGTCCTGGCGCGGCTGCTCGGCCTGCTTGCGCCGGGCGGCGTGCTTGCGGTGCAGATGCCTGACAATCTGGGTGAATCTTCGCATGTGCAGATGCGCGAGACTGCGGCCGTCATGCCGTTTGCCGCAAAGATCGCCAAGCCGCGTTCGCCGTTGCCGCAGGTCATGTCCTACTACGATCTCCTGACGCCGCAGGCGGCCAGGCTCGACATCTGGCACACGATCTACAATCATCCGCTTGCCAATGCCGGGGCGATCGTCGAATGGGTGAAATCGACCGGGTTGAAACCGTTTATCGACCCGCTCGACGACGACGAGAGAGCGACATTTCTGGCGGAATATACGGCGCGCGTCGCATCTGCCTATCCGCCCGCAGCCGACGGCAAGGTGCTGCTTCGTTTTCCAAGGCTTTTCATCGTGGCGCAACGGGTGTAAAGCGCCTGCCTTTGCCACGCAGGTTAAGCTGACGTAAACTGCCGGCCTGCAACACTATCCCCGGGAGACCGCGTTTCTGCAAAGCGTGCGCGAGCAGATCGTGTGAAGCGAGCGCACCGGACAGATCACAGCATGCATCGCGTTATCATCAGCGGCATCGGCATCAAAATCCCCGAAGCCTCGATCACCAATGAAGAACTGGTGGCAAGCTTCAACACATGGATCGATACCGAGAATCCGCGGCGCGCGGCGCAAGGGCTGGAGCCGCTGCAGAAATCAGACTCCGACTTCATCGTCTACGCTTCGGGGGTGAAGAAGCGGCATGTCATCGAGCGCGAGGGCATCCTCGACCCGACCCGCATGGCGCCGCGCATTCCGGCAAGGCCGGACGATGCGCTGTCGCTGGAAGCCGAATTCGGCATCGCGTCGGCTGAGCGCGCGCTCGACAATGCTGGGCTGCAGCCCGGCGACATCGACATGATCATCTGCTCGGCCTCGCACCACCAGCGGCCCTATCCGGCCATCGCCGTCGAGATGCAGCATGCCATGGGCACGCAGGGCGCCGGCTTCGACATGGGGCTCGGCTGCTCCTCGGCTGCCGCCGGCCTGCATGTCGCCGTCAATCTGGTGCGGTCGGGCGCGCAGAAGCGCGTTCTGGTGACGACGCCGGAGATCATCACCGGCCATCTCAATTTCCGCGACCGGCAGACGCATTTCA
>VFQQ010004753.1_pt1 | contig 11733 bp, 22 predicted proteins | sample 3512341 | NCBI WGS metagenome assembly VFQQ01 (sample SAMN10412373, study PRJNA504923) | tailings metagenome | isolation source: Relicate 2 Philex TSF1 revegetated site | place: Philippines: Tuba, Benguet | collected 2017-08-29 | reverse complement strand
CAGCAGCAGCAGCAGCAGCAGCAGCAGCAGCAGCAGCAGCAGCAGCAGCAGCAGCGGGAAAGCGGCGGGGCAGCAGAGGCAGCAAACAGGCAGTAGTTGCAGCAGCCCACCTGCGCGTCTCCAGGGTATGTGCATCACCTCCCCATGCAGGTGCCTAGCTCGCGCGCCCATGTTCGCAAACCAAAACTGCCAGGCAGGAAAAAACGCTGTGAGAACACCAGCCCACCTGCGCGTCTCCAGGGCCTTGTGCATCAGCTCCCGCGCCTCGTCCCACTGCCCCTTGCGCTGCAGCGCCGCCGCCAGGTTCTCGGCCGCGTTTGCGTAGTTGGCGTGCTCCAGGCCCTGCGAAAAAGCATTGGGCATGCCAGGCATGTTACAACATTGCGGCCTCAAATCCATTTCCAGGCGGCGCCAGCCGCGTTGAGGTGGTTGGCATGCTCCAGGCCCTGCGATGAAGGTGTTGTGAATGCGGAATATTAGCAAGGAAGCAGCTAGTGCCAGGCCAGGTAGGCAAGGTGGCGATTTGATGTCAGCCATGAGCATGGTGGGCCAAAACTGGGTTGATGTCCAGGCAACGCCTGCCACAGAGCTGCACTGCAGGGCGTGCCCTGTCCACCATTTGCAGAAATGTCACGCAGCAACTGCCCAAAAGCAGTAACCCCGCACACCTGTGTGGACTCCACGTAGCCCAGAATGTTGCGCAGCAGCTTTTCAGCATCGTCCACCCGGTCCCGCTCCAGCAGCATCTCAGCCAGGCGGCCGCGGCGCCGCACGCAGCCGGGCGTCGCGCCCACGCCCTGCAGGGAGCGGAGGGAAGGGATAAGGCTGCAGTTTGCAGTCGTGCAGAAATGAACAGCTTGCACCATCCCAGCAGGCTACCAGAGGATGCATGAAATTGCAACGGCAGCGTGAGCACAGACTGCTGTCCAGCTGTGCCGTCATGATCTCCAGGCTAAGCCATGGTGCAAGCGAGAACAATACAGCCAGGAAAGCCATACAAACCCGCCCACCTGAGCCTCCATGATCTCCAGGCTGTGCTCCGTGAGGCGCACCGCCGCGTCGTGCTGGCCCTGCTGCCACCGCACCTCGGCCAGGTGGTACATGCTGTTGGACGTCTCGCTGCGGGGAGCGGGAGCGAATGCCATGCGCAATTGAAACTGAATGCTGCCAGCAGACCTGAGCCCTGCGATGCATGCGCAACAGCAAGCAGTAGCACACAATGCGCACATGTGCCCAGTGCGCAGCACATGCCTAAACAGCAGGCATTCAGCCCAGCGCACCTGTGCCCCGTGCCCAGCACCTCCAGCTTCATCTTCAGCGCCTGCTCGTAGCACTCGGCCGCCTGCTCCAGCTTGCGCTGCACAGGACCAGAGGATGCACAGAGAGGCAGGTAAGGAGGCTGAAGCTGAAGGCCTCCATTGTGCCATCCCTGCCCTACACTGCACCATGTTTGCGGAGCACAATAAACACCACAGCAGCAGTGCCACGAATGCTGTGTGTGTGTGTGCGTGATGCAGCGAATGCAACAGCGGCACCCCAAATGCAACAGCACCGCCCACCTGGGACAGATAGAAGCCACCCAGGTTGTGCAGCGCAAACGCCACCCGGGCATCGTGCAGGCCGTACGCCCGCGTCAGCACCTCCAGCGCCTGGAGCAGATGGCGGTGCAAAGTGTGGGTGTAGCGGAGCACTGAGGAGCGGCATGCAATGTGTGCAAGCGTGACACTGCCAACTTTGATGCCTCGAAAACCCGCTGTTCATGCTGGCCTGCACGCCAGCAGCGGGCATGATGCAGCAGTGCAGAGTCCCTGCGCCCATCTCCACCTGGCGGTATGGTGCCCATACCCACCAGGCAGTGCCAGAACGACTGCTCACCTGGCGGTACAGCGGCTCCGCCTGGTCGTATTGCCGGCGGATGCGGTAGAACTCGGCCAGGTTGTTGCAGGCGGAGGCCATGTGGGGGTCGTCCTCGCCAAAGCCCTCCCGCGCCATCTCAACCGCCTGTTCCGAAGCAAGGACATGTGTTCAGGGGTATTGAAAAGTGACGAAAGCACAAAATCGACACATTCTCGCCAAAGCCCTCGCGCGCCGTCTCAACCGCCTGCAACGGGTTTATTGGTTGGTTGAGAATCAGGCTTCACTGCATCTGGCACGACTTCTGACTGCGAGCATGCCGTGCTGCCGAAGAATGCAGCCCCCCTCGCACCTTTTTGAAGTAGCGCTCCGCCTCGCCGTGCCGCCCCTGCTGCACCAGCTCTCGCCCCATGTCAGTGAAGACGCGCCACTGCACAAGGAAGGCATGTATGCACAGTCAGCACAATTTGTGCGCAAAGCATGATGCACCTACACGGGAGCAGGCTCGCATCGGCGGCAGCAGGCGGGTGCAAGCAAGCCTGCACGCTGCTGTGCAACCTGCTTGCCCAACCTGCAGCCGCAGCATGCAGCACAGATTGATCGGAAGCTGGGTCCTGCTCACATTCCACCACTGCAAGGTTCAGTTGATATGCGGAAAAACATCAACAATGCGCTGCCCCAACTTAGGCCCAAAGCCCTCGCGGCTGCTCGCACCTGCGCAGTGGCGCTGTTGCTGATGGCCACTGGCTGGTCCTCCAGTGAAACATCAGGGCAGTTGGCACACTCCCCCTGCTGACTCTGCTGCTCAGCACCAGGCTGCTGCTCGCGGGCCGCATGAGGCGCCTCAGCCAGCCCCCACTGCGCGCCCGCCGCTAGGACCGTGGCGGCAGCGGCGGCGGCGGCAGCAGCACCAGCCCCGCGTCGCCCCGTCGCTGCCTGGTCACTGATTGCTGCAGCTGGACCCGCCGCCTTGAGGCTGACCGCAGCCAGCCTGGCTGCCAGGGCCTGTGCCGCTCGCCTCATTTTCGCCCGGCCTGCCGGGGCTACCTCAGATGCTGGATGGTGGCCAAACGATACTGCAATTTATGTCGAGCCCGTTGATTGGCCCGGGAGCCGCCCCGTTTCCGGTTGGCGGCATGGCAGCCCACGAGGCCCCAGCAGGCAGCGCAGCTGGTGCAATTGGGCAGTTGTTCTCAGCTTTCTGTAGCATTCGCATACGTCTCGGATTCACAAACTGCAACGATCACAGCCGGCGGGGCCGCAATGCGCGTTTTCGAGCAGGGCTTGCTCGCTTTAGCAGCCGCTGGCGGCTTAGGGCTGGTGTACAAGGTAGATAGAAGTGATTGGATGCCATGCCAAATGCCTCCCGGGCCGCCGCCGCTTGCTGTGCTCGCCGCCGCTGCCGCCGCCTGCCCATCCACCGGTCGCCTGCCTGCGCCCATACAGTTGTGCGCCACCGACCGGCAGCTGACACTGAATGTGGTGAACGAGCTGCTGGGCCTGCTGGGCGCCTGGCTGCGGGGCGAGCAGTACCACGGCCAGCACCACTTGAGGGGCGCTAGCAGCAGCCTGCGGCCGGTGGGCGAAGGCCTAGCAGACCTGATTGGCAACACGCCCCTCATCCGGCTGGCCAGCCTGTCGGAGCAGACGGGATGCCAGGTGCGTCGGGCTATGGGTCAGGCTTTGCTGATGCAGCCATCAGATGCGGCCGCCGCGGGGCTGCAGGGCTTAATTGCATGGCGCCTGCTGCTTCATCATACAACTGCCTTTGCCATGCGGATCCTTGTGCCGAAAAAGCTGATTTGCCCAAGCCAAACGTACCTGCCCATTCCCACTGCACCCTGCAGATCCTGGCCAAAGCGGAGTTCCTGAACCCGGGCGGCAGCGTGAAGGACCGTGTGGCCCTTGAAATCATTCAAGAGGCGCTGGCAGAGGGGCGCCTGCAGCGAGGCGGCCTGGTGACTGAGGGCACCGTGGGCAGCACGGGCGTCAGCCTGGCCATGTGCGCAGCGGCCTTTGGCTGCCACGCCTATATAGCCATGCCGGACGATGCGGCGATAGAGAAGGCGCAGATGCTGCAGGTGAGGGAGGGGGAAGGCGGGTGGGTCGCGGTTGAGGGGGTGAGCAGTAGCCACAGCGTGCCAGTTGGATGCACCTGCAAGCGGTAGTTGGGCAGGTGGAGCACGTCGGATGGGCTGCCAGCTGCTGGCAATGGCCATATATTGTCATGGCTGCCTGTTCATGACACCAATGCTCATCTCTTCTCCACCGCTTGTCTGCAGGCGCTGGGTGCAGAGGTGCAGCGCCTGCGGCCCGTGTCCATCTCCCACCCAGATCACTTCGTGAACGTGGCGCGGCGGCGGGCAGCGGAGCAGCCCAATGCGGTGTTTGCGGACCAGTTTGAGAACGTGGCGAACTTCAGGGCGCACTTGAAGACGGGTGGGTGTGGGCGTTGCTGGGTGGGGTGGCTTGGTGTGCCGCCCTTGTGCAACATGCCAAACCAGTCGGAGCTGCTGGCTGCGCTGCCCATCCGCCACAAACACGCCTCTGCTCTGCTGCTGCTTTTCAGGCCAGGAGATTTGGGAGCAGACGGGCGGCCACGTGGATGCTTTTGTCAGCGGCGCAGGCACCGGCGGCACGATAGCGGGTGTGGGCTGCTACCTGAAGCAGCGGCGGCCGGCGGTGCGGGTTTTCCTGATCGACCCACCTGGCAGCGGCCTGTACAATAAGGTGGGGAGAGAGGGATGGTGATGCATTGAGCCGCTGAGAGCTGCTAGAAGATAGGGGAGGTTGCTGCGGTAAGATCGGCATTGAGCGGCAAGTATTAACTGCACAGCTTAGGGCAGCAATTGGTGCAGGGGTTGCGCGGCCCACCCAGCCCCTCACCAAGTGCACACTCAGCACGCGCATGCTGCCCTGCAGGTGACGCGAGGAGTGATGTACACACGAGAGGAGGCGGAGGGCAAGCGGCTGAAGCACCCATTCGACACCATCACAGGTGCGGCTGGTGCTGCTGTTGCTTCTACAACATCTTGTAGGCTTGCGCCAGCAGGCTGCAAGTGATGTTTGAAGCAGCAACCTGCAGCGGTTGCTTAGCTGGAGGCAGTGCCGGTACACGTCCGCATCCCCCTGCGTTGCCTGGTCGATTAGAATCCCAACCCTTCTGCCTGCCTCCTGCCTTCCATCCACTTCTTCAGAGGGAATCGGCATCAACCGGCTGACGGCCAACTTTGGGCGGGCGCAGGTGGACGGCGCGTTCAAGGGCACTGACCGCGAGGCTGTAGAGATGGTGGGTTGGTCGACTAATGCCCTGCTTGGTGAAGAGGCAATATGCAGCTGACTTGCTTGCTCATGCCAGGCACTGCGCATGTTGCTGTATGGGTGCTTTGCAGTGCATGGCGCTGGATACATCAAGTCTAATCTTTCCACTCCTCTCTCTCAACCCGTTCCCCTGCAGGCGGCCTACCTGCTGCGCAACGAGGGCCTGTTTGTGGGCAGCAGCGCAGCCATGAACTGCGTGGGTGCTGTCAAGGCGGCGCGCGCCCTGGGGCCCGGCCACACGGTGGTCACTGTGCTGTGCGACGGCGGCCACCGCCACATGAGCAAGTTCCACTCGCCCGCATGCCTGGCAGAGTACGGGCTGACGCCGGCGGCCACGGGCCGCGGCCTCGAGTTTGTGGCCTGACCTTGTGGAAGTGTGCGGCAAGTGGTGATGAGTGTATCAAACCTGTACTATGGAGGCCCTGAGTGTAACTTGTGCATATAAAGCTGAGACGTGTCCTCTGAATGGCAGCATGCGGGCACGGGCAGGCGGCAAGGGAGGTGACGGTGGCGCATGGGCGCAGCAGGCATGGTTGGGCTCACAACGCCTTTGCTGCCCCTCCAACCGTCACCAAGTCGCTTCTTCAAGCCTGCACGGCGCCTTGGACGGCCGGGGCCCTCGACACCTACCTCGGCCGTTTGCGGTGCTCCTGCGCCATGGAGGCGACGGCCTGGACCGTGGCAGACCGTCTGCGCGCCTGCAAAGACCGCCGCGCCAAGCTGCTGCTGTCGCTGGACGCCGGCGGCGCCGCCGCTCCAGTGCCGCCGCTGGCGGCGAACGGGCTGCGCCTGTATGCATGGCACGCAAAGGCCCCAGGTGGGTTGTTCGGTTGCATGGTATGCCAGGATGTAGTGTAGCAGCTTTCTTCCTGCAGCCACAGCTGGCCGGCCCGCCGCCGCCACCGCCCTTGCACCCAGCACCCACCCGCCGCCATCCTACCCAACCTACGCAGGCCGCGCCGTGTACGCCAGCGGCACCGGCGTGTACGCCTGCGTGGTGGCCAAGGACCTGGTGCTGGCCGACGACAAGCAGGCGGCAGCGCTGCAGGAGGCGGCGTCTGCGGAAGCAGAGGCTGCCGCCGCTCGGCTTGAGAAGGAGCTTGCGGCTGGCGGCAAGCCCTTCACCTCTGTGGGCTCTGCAGTCTGCTTCGCGCCTCGCGCACTGGAGTGGGTGTTTGCACCCTTCCCTCCCGCCGCCGACACACCCGCCCCCTACTCCGCCGTGCGGCGCCGCTGCCAGGCGCTGGATCAGGCGCTGCACCCACCCGTGCACCTCACGCCGGCCCTGCCCACGCCCTTTGCCTTCCCCTCACCCGCCCCCACGGTGGAGGGCGGAGCCGGCCTGGGCACCCCCACCATCGCCACAGCCCCATCGGTGAGCACGGACAGCCAGGATGCCACTACTCCATGAGTAGTGGGATGTATGAATGGTGCTGCCCGGCGGCCAGTTGGCAGCAAGCGCAATCAAGTGCATGCAAGCGCATGGCTTTTACACCAACTCACCCTGAACCATCTGTGCTCAACTGCCTTCAATCCACCCTGCTCCTCCCCGCCAGCAGGGCTCTGCCATCGCCGCCGCCAGCCCTGCCGCACCCACCCCCGCCATCACCAAGCGCCTGGAGGCCGCTCTGTGCGAGGTGGAGGGTCCTGCTCCGGCGGCGGACTGCCCCAGCACCGCACTGCCGGCAGCAGGCGCCGCCTGCGCTGAGGCAGAGAATGGGAGCCCTCGGGCGGTGGCTGCCGCGCCCGCCCCCAGCCTGACCAGCACCAGCAGCTGCGAAGACGGTCCCGCTGCGCCCGCTGTGTCGGCGGAGCCAGCCGCCGAGCCGGTGCTGCGGGAGAAGGCCGACAGCTTCGTGCTGGAGCTATGCGCCACCGCCAGCTGCCGCGGCGCGCCCGCTGCCCGCGCCTCAGCTGCCACACCCACCTCTGCGCCCATCCCCGACTCTCCTGAGGCAGCTGCAGTGGGCGGCTCCCCGCTGATGCGCCTGCGCTCCACAGAGCGCTTCATAGTGCTGGACCTCATGCCCGCCAGCAGCAACGGCTGCGCCTCAACCTCTCCCACCTGCCCTGGCGCTGATGCCGATGGCTGCAGTGACGCTGCAGACTCTGCTGGCGCCGCCGCCTTTGGCAGCCTTATCCGCGAGGCGCTGCTGCAGGCGGAGCGCCCCTGCGCCCCCTCGCCCCCCGAGGCGGTGGCCGGTACAGCTGGCACGGCACCGCCCTCTGCTGACGCAACAGAGGCGCAGCCCTGCGCAGCGGGCTCTGCCCCCATCGGCGGCTCGCAGGTGCTGGGTCCCTGGACGCTGGCTGCGCTGGCGGGCGTCTCTGGCGCTGCGCTGGTGGCGCTCCGCTGGAGGGGACACTGAGCGGCTGTAGGGGGCGGAGCGCCGGAGGGGGCGCTAACAGGCAGCTGCACCAAGCTGCCTGCTCTGCGTGATAGCGAATTAGATTATATCTACTCCCAGAGTTGTAATGTATGGACCCCTTGTGGTTGGCAGCTAGAGCAGCGGCGCCAGGCGACCGTACGTGACGGGCGGGTGGCGATGACCTCTCAGCCGCCAATCCTCATCTGCACGTGCGCACGTCCTCAGCCGCACTTCACATTTGGGCAGGCAGAGAGCCTGGGGGCCGTAATTGCGCGGCTGCAGGCCTGGGAAGCCACTTGCCGAGTGCGCCTGGTCGAGGGGCGCAGCCATGCCCTTGCTGGGCGTGCCGCTGGCCAGCGGCAACTCGAGGTTCGCACGGCAGCATGGCGGGCGTGAGGAGCGCAAGCTGCGGGCAGACGCAGGTGCAAACCCGGCAAAAGGGGCGCTCGGGCGCCTGCCATGCCCCTCCACGAGTTGGTGTATGCGGCCACATGCCGTTAGCCTGCTCGACGCCGCGCGAGCAGCTGCCTGCCTGTTGCCGCCGCCACGCCACCGCCGCCACACGCCGCCGCCGCTCACCCTGCGCAGGCCTGCTGCTGCACGGCCAGACCGACGAGCAACGTGCAGAGCGTGATGCTGAGCGCCAGCAGTCTGCGGAGATGCAGCAGCAGTTTGCGGCCCAGCTGCGGCAGGACCCAGAGGCGCTGGCCGCCAAGTGGCGCAGCGTGGCCGAGTCGGCCACAGCCCTGGCGGATGGCCTGCTGGCGGAAGCTCCGCCTGGCGAGGAGAGCGTGCCGCAGTGGATGGCTCGCCGCTTCCAGGAGCTGGGCATCAAGTGAGCCGTGGTGCTCCTGGGGCACCACATGGCACGCATGCCGGGATGGGCAGATGCCGCATGCTGGGGAAAGGCAGGGATGTGACCGTTTGAGGCATGCGCGTCATCCAGCATGCCGCCCATCTGCCCAACTGCCCTCGCACCCGTCTTGCCTCTCGTTTGCAGGCTGCCCTCCGTGACGGTCACCTACCAGAATCTCAGTGTGGAGACTGATGCTGCCGTTGGCGCAGCAGGCATCCCCACAGTCGCTCGCTTCCTTGGCGGCGATCTGCTTGCTTCCGCTCAGCGGGCGCTGGCCGGCAGGAATGCCACCTCCCGCACTGTGCGCCTGCCCGTGCTGCGGGATGTGCAGGGCGTGCTCAAGCCGGTGAGCAGCAGCGTGGGGGAGGTTTCATGTGCTGAGGTGGCGTGTGCAAGTACGGGCGTCGGCAAGCAGGCAAGCTCGGCCATGTGAACATGTTGTGCTGCATATTGCATGTGTGAACCTGTGCAGCAGTGTCACTGTTACCATCCACCAGCCACGTCCGCAGGGCCGGCTGACGTTGCTGCTGGGCCCGCCCTCCTCGGGCAAGAGCATGCTGATGAAGACGATTGCGGGGCAGATGGAGCCCTCAAAGGCGCTGCGGGTGCGGCGGCATACACTAGTGCTGCCTTACGCAGCATGGCATGGCAACTGGAGCTGCTGGCATGCACCATGCACGCACCAACATGCTAGCAGCATAATCTTGGTTCCTTTTTTCCAAAAGTCCCCTGCTTCTGCCACTGCCGCTGCCCGCAGATGGGCGGCGAGGTGCGCTACAACGGCCAGCTGCCGTCTGAGTTTGACCTGCAGCGCACGGCCGCCTATGTGGACCAGGTGGGTTGGTATTGGCTGTCTTGTTGGTGGTTAGATTGGTAGGGGCAGGGCATGGTTTCACCTCCCTGCCCTGCACATGCTGTTGCAACCGAGCAGGCAAATGCTCAGCCGGGCCTGCCTGCTTCCGCAGGATGGCCCTGCATTGCTGGCTTGCTCAGGCTGCCCCTTCACCCCTCTCCCCCTCCTGCACGCAGTACGACGTGCACCTGCCGCTGCTGACGGTGCGGGAAACGCTCGCCTTTGCGCGCGATGCGCTGTGGGCGGCCGGCACCAAGAACGACTTGGCCGCTGAGTTCCACCAAGTGCTGGAGGCGGAGGCTTCCGAAGTGGGCAGCGCTGTGCTGGTGAGCTTCTTGCAGGCTGCATTGTTGCACAGTGGTGGCCATGATATCCCTTGCGGAGCATGCAACTCCCTTAAGCGGGCTTTACAAAGTGCCCACCACAGATGCGATCTGCCCGCGCGTGCTGCCGAAGGACCCAGCACGCACTGAGGCAGATTGCGATTTCAAGACCCAAGGAGCCGATTTAGTGGACCACCCATCCCCATGCTCATCTCCCCCTTGCAGCCGCCCGAGCTGCGGGGCGACCTGGTGCAGCTGGTGACGAGCGGGGCGTTCATGGTGGAGTTCACGCTGCGCCTGCTGGGCCTGCAGGGCTGCGCAGACACCGTGGTGGGAGACGCCATGATCCGGTGCGCTGGGCGGGGCTAAGCATTGATTTGATGGTATAGCAATGTGGGGCTGGCTTGGTGTGGTGGGAGACGCCATGATTCGGTGAGGGCAGGGGCTGCTGTGGCTGAGTGGCAGCAGAGGTTAGGCCCTGTGCCGCTGTTGCTGGGGTGAAGCGGGGCCGCGCCAGCGCCACAGGCTTGCAATCATGTGTTGCTGTAGTCAGTGCATACTCCGCTCCCCTGCTGCTACTGCCCCATTCGCGTTGCTGCTACCGCCCCCTTCCGCCCCGCAGCGGCATCAGCGGCGGGCAGAAGCGGCGCCTGACGTGCGGCGAGCTGCTGGTGGGCGGCCGAGAGCTGCTGCTGCTGGACGAAATCTCGACCGGTGAGGAATTGGTATTGAGTGGCATATTATGCGCTCAAAGTGGTCCAAAGTAGTACCAGTGGAACCAGCACCTCCTGCTGCTGGACGAGATCTCGACTGGTGAAGCACTAATTCACTTGTTGTTGGGTGGAAAACGCTGCTGCTGATGATGCTATTGCACGGGTTCTGCTTCCCGCTTGGCATGCGCCGCTCCCTGCGTCCACCCAGCAGCAATGTCGCACACGTTGCCCCCACCCACCAATTGCATATACAATTGCATATGTATCTGTCCACTGCAGGCCTGGACTCGGCCACCACATACACGGTGTGCAAATACCTGGGCGATCTGGCTCGCACCATGCGCTGCACGACCGTGGTGTCGCTGCTGCAGCCCTCGGGCGGCGTGCTGGCGCTGTTCGACGACATCATGCTGCTGGCCGATGGGTGCGCGAACTGGCACGCACTTGAGCTGCTGCTGATGGGGCACAATGTCGCGCTCCGATTCCTCAACGCGCTGAGAACCTGCCGGCATGCTGTATTATTGTCCGCAGGCGCATGCTGTACCACGGTCCTGTGGACGCCGTGCTGCCCTGGTTCGCCTCCCTGGGCTTCGCCTGCCCGCCCCGGTAGGCTGAGTGCGTGGGTGGGATCTGCACCAGCTTCAGCTGATTGCTGGTCGGCGCCAAGAAGACATTGCTGTGTGGGCCACCCACACAGTTCACACCACATTGCCACGCCCTGCCCTGCCTCATGTTCCTCTCCCCGCAGCCAGGAGGTGCCCGCCTTCCTTCAAAACCTCACCTCGGCTTCCGGCCAGCGCTCGCTGGCGGCGCCCGCCCTGCTGGCCGAGGCGCAGAAGCGCCAGGCGGCCAGCACCCAGCTAGTAATGTCCCTGGAGGAAATGGATGCAGCTTTCTGGGGGGCCGACAAGGGCCCAGGCGCCGACATGCGGGCGGCGCTCGAGGCGGCACGTGCTCCAGAGGCCTACGCCGACCTGCCCAGGGTGCGGACGGGAGCTTGGGGTGTTTAGGGTGGCAGGGTATCAATCAAGGCGCTGCTGCCCCGTGCATGTCAGGCGGCGCTGAATGCTGGCCGCGCACCCAAGCGCTGCCGCCCTACTTTCCAAGGGCACAGCTCCTCCCCGCCTGGCTTTTATTGCCGTCCCCCCACAGGCGCTGGTGACTCCCCAGGACGTGGCGCCGTGGTGGACCTTCTTCCTGCTGTGTGCGCGCCGCCAGTTCAAGCTGCTGGGGCGCGATACCGAGCTGCTGCAGGGCCGCCTGATGCAGGCAAGGCTGGTTTTCTTTCTCTCATGAAGTTGGGCCCTCAGGGGCTGGCGCTAGGCTGTTAGACTAGACTAGACTAGGCGAGGCTGGTGTGGGTTGGCTGTATGGGGAATCAACAGGTGATGTGTGTGTGTGTGTGTGTGTGTGTGTGTGTGTGTGTGTGTGTGTGTGTGTGTGT
>VFQQ010004752.1_pt1 | contig 11740 bp, 15 predicted proteins | sample 3512341 | NCBI WGS metagenome assembly VFQQ01 (sample SAMN10412373, study PRJNA504923) | tailings metagenome | isolation source: Relicate 2 Philex TSF1 revegetated site | place: Philippines: Tuba, Benguet | collected 2017-08-29 | reverse complement strand
GCCGCCGCCTCTCCGCATCAGCGTCTGCTTGCCGTATCGGCGTGCGGGCTGCGGACCGTGTCCGATGGTCAACAGCTACTGTTTTGCGGGTCGCGCCACTGCAGCCCCATCTCAATCCCCCGCAGCTCAGAGACCGATATCCACCTTGCCTCTTGGTCGTCGCACTCCAGCAGCGTTGCCAGTGCACCAGTGCACGCAGTAGCAGCGGGCCTTGTCAATCATTTCATTCACGTTGACCCGCAAAGCCAGGAAGCCGTGGCCGTGGGTCACGTGATCTGCGCGAAGCCTGTCAAGGCTCTGGCCTGGCACCCTCGAGAACACAATGTCTTAGCAGTCATCACCCAGGTACGCCCCTTGCAGCATACATAAGGCTCTACACGTTGCCTGTTTAGTCATTCAGCTGTGCCTGTTACTGTCTGCCAACACTGCTAAGAAGCACCTAACGTTGTGTCTTGTTTGGATGACGTATGCCTACCCTGCAGGACGGTGTTTTGCTGCTCCAGGTAGCCGCTGGGCCTAATGGCGAGGCGCCGTTACAGACAACAAGTGCGCAGCCTGTACCAGGCAGCAGCCAGACAGTGACGCTGCACGGCTGTGTACAGCTGCTCGGTGCAGTGCCGGCACTGGGTGGCCGGCCCTGCAAGGTTGCCAGCATTCACGCAGCATGGCTGTCGGACGCAGCGCCAGCCGGCGCTGCCGCAGCCGCCAGCTGGCTGGCAGTCGCGTGGGGCGGCGCGCTGGAGCTGCTGTGTTGGCAGCCAAAGGGGCTGGGCCAGGGGCCCGCCGCACAACAGGCCACACCACAGACCCACAAAAGCATGGTATACGCATCAGACAGTACTGCACAACATACAGCCATCAGTCAGCCCCGTACAGCCAACCTTGCGCCACATGCAGACAGTGCTACAGGCTCCGTAGCGAGCATGGCAGCGACGGAGCCAGCGCAAGGTGATACCAAAAGCAGCGCGCGAATAACAACAGCCAGTGGCCGCATGCAGGCAGATGTGCAGGCCAGCACATGGTCACTGGTGCACCGGCAGACAGTGACTCTCCAACCCGCATGCCAGATGCCCGGAACGTACCGTGCGCTAACCGCCCTACCCGGTAATCTCCTGGCAGTTGCCTTTGAACCTAACCTGTCACTGACTAACCCAACCGCCAATATCACACCTGCCACTCTGTCATCTCACACTGGTCATCGGCCGGCTGTCGCGCTCACCCATGGCGCTGACGCCGGGCCAGGCGACAACGCTCCAGCACGCCATGTCAGTCATATCAGCGCAGTAAGCAGTGTCAGCACCTCAGCCGCGCATGCGCAACAGGCGCGTGTGCTGGTTACAGAGTTGAGCAGTGATGGCTGTCAGGGTGTTGTGGCAGGCCGTAGGGTGGATGGTGGGCGTAGCGATGGGCCGGGCGGTGGGGTGGGTGGGCCACGGACTGCCCTCATAACAGAGCTGCAAGGGACGTCAAGAGGCGGGCTCGTTACAGAGCTGCATGGCCCGCTGCACAGCGGTGAGGCCTCGCACGGTGCAGCAGGCCAGAGCCAGCAGGCACAGCGAGGCTCCCCAGCCCTGCCCAGCCCCAGCCAGCTGTTGCAGGGCGGCCTGACCGCCACACTCGCCGCCATGGGCGACGCGGACAGCGGCGGCGTGGGCGACGCCGACGTGGCCGTACCGCCCGCCCGCGTCGACACGCGGCCCAAGGCCGTGCCAGATATCTTCAAACTCAGTTCGCCTACACAGCCGTCGGGCAGTGTGTTGCTTGTACGCATCCACACTGCCCATGTAGCACAGCCTGTGGCTGCTGGCCTTCATAGCGGGCAGCTGGGTTGCACACGTAGTGCGATGCAAGTCACAGCAAGCGTGTTGGACCAGCAGCCACTGCTCGTTCCACGGCCACTGTACATGTCAGTGTATTCACCAGCGGGCAGTGTTCACAATCTTGACACGTTCAGCAGCACTAACGTGTGCAGGTTACAGACAGAGCCAGGGCGACAAGGGGTTGGCCAGAGGGATGGCCCAGTGCTGGTGGCGTTGAGCAGCCCCGCAGGCCCCGCAGCAGTGCAGCTGGTCAGGCTGGCTGCGACTGCCGGCGGCAGTGCCAGCGGGCCGCCAACCGCAGCTGGGGGCGAAGACGCAGGCAGGTCAGCAGTGCTGCGTCTGGAAAAGAAGAAACAAGGTGACAACACGTCCCGTGCAGGCGAGCATACAGAGCTGCGTGTGTTGGGCATCGCCCTGCAGGCCTGCCAAGGTACGAGTATGAGCACATGAAGGGCACATGATCTGTGGTCAACTAGCCTCCTAGTCACACATGGTCATGTGCATGGGTGTTGTAGATGTACTGTCATGTCATGTCTGCCCACTGCCCGCTGGCGGGTGCTGTATCAATAAGCATGCACTCGCTCGCATGTTATGGGGTATGACGTGTACATTCGTGTCATGTGTACATGTCTGCAGGGGTTGCTGGGTCAGGTGGCCTTAAGCTGCTCGCATACCAAGGCACTGCGACCGTACAGCCAAAGGTCCCCTACACAACCGTATTACGCAAGGCTGGCGTGCAGGGCACCCAGCTGAGCTCATTGCAGGTAAGATAGGGCACGCTTTTCACGTCTGAAGATGCTAAGAGGCCGATGCGTTGCTGTATGTGGGCAGTTGACATGAGCGCAAGTGCACATGCACAAGCCGCCAAGCAGGGGTGCGCATCGTGGCGTGGTGGTGAAGGTGCTTCAGCGTATGATGTCTGTGTGTTTGTGTTTGTGTGTCTGTCTGTGTGTGTGTGTGTGTGTGTGTGTGCGCTGCGTGGCCGCAGCTTTGTGAGTACAATGTACCTCAGCAAGTGTTGAGTCACCTTGGTTGGGACGCATTAAAGGAGTCGCCCATCGGGAGTCAGTCACATTCTCACAACTTGGCGGCGGCTTCGTCGCTCACCGCAGCCAAAGCTTCCAGCCCTCAACGGGGCCCGTTGTTTGCAGGGCACAGGACGGACATCGCAGGCGGCAGCCAGGACGCGCTGACGTCAGTGCGGATGGCCATTGCACAAACGCGCGCGATGATGTGCCAGAAACTGGCTCAGATGCGCGCGCACATTGATCAGACGGAGCGTTGTTTCGACGAACAGTTGCGTGCAATTGAAGTGGCGCTTGAGCAAGCAGTTACAGCCGGTAACACCTGTAAGGAAGATGGCTAGACTGAGGCACTTCACAGCATTCACAGCGCGGGTGCAAGTCAGGGTGTGCGTCACAGCTTGCACACAGAAGCTTGCCCAGATCATCACGTGAGCCTGCCAGGAGATGAATCCAACCATCCAGGCGTGAAGAAGAGGAGGAGCCGTGTCCAGGGGTCCGGAAAACTCTCAAACGGTTCATAACTACCTTGCACCGAACTCTTTCCGCCTCGCTTTTTTTGCACTTGCTTGATGCCCGTGTACCCACGGTGTGGCCTCTCATGCCGCTCCGCTGCCAGAACACACCTTGAGCCAACCGCTTGAGAGCAGCCACTGCTGAAGGAGGCGTAGCTCGTCAGGCTCATAGCCTGGCACTCGAGCAGGTAGGCTAGCAGCACAAGCAGCACAGTAGCAGGGCGCTGTGAGTGGCGCGTTTGGGTCCGTACCCAGCTTGCAGTCCGGGACCTCTTGCAGCTACAAGAGGATTCATCAATTCAATCAGCACAGGATGCATAGGACGCTATAGCGCAGTGTGGAGTTCAGGACGAGGCCGCTCAAAGTCGAAGTCCTGCAGCCAGCCTTTGAGGCCAGAAGCAGCTATGAGTGAACTGCAGTATTCCTCGCTGCTATGCAGGCAGGGCTTGGAGTGCAGACAGCAGCGCTCGTGCGAGGGGACGCCGTGCTTTACCTTGGACCGAGGAGCGGCACATTTGTCTCCTCTTCGAGCCCGTTGCAGACTTCAGGCCACAGTTAGAGATGACAGGTACACAGAAGTCTCGTGCAGTGGTCTTGACTCGACATCGCGCACCTGGCCTGACATGGCCACTGTCAGCCTGGCCTGCCCTGTGCAGCCTTCAGCACAGACCCTGACCTTGTGTTCTGGCTCAACTGACAGCCATCAGCTTAGCAGCCGTGGGCGCAGCAGGTGTGAACATTTTGTGACACACGTCGTCCTGCGGGTGCAGTGCCTGCAGTTGAGGAGCGGCCTGTGATCCTCATCACCACTGTGGACATCGGCAATGGCAAGAGCGACAGGATAGAGCTCAAGCAGGGGGATGACCCGTCCGATGCTGCAAGGGCGTTCTGCCTGCAGCACGGCATCCCAGAGACAGTCGTGGGGCCTCTCACAGACCACATCCTTGACAACCTGCGCAAGGCGAATGACAAGCTTGACACCGGCGACCAGGTTGGCAAGGTAGGGAGGCACAGGTCCAAACGCAGCCCTGACAGCTGGCATCGACTTGCGCGCGCTGAGCCGGCCCCCTTTACCAACCCCGCGCCATGCCCTGATTGACACCCGCAGATCGCAGCGCAGCTGCAGGAGTGCCTGCTGGAGGAAGAGGAGGAGGGCGAGGATAGCGCAGAGCCAGGCGCCCAGCAGCCCAGCGCAGGCGACCGCAACTCGTCTTCCGTGCCGCCATCCTCTGACATCAAGCCGCAGAAGCTCAGCTTCTCAGAGCCAACTGATCAGCTCTACCAGCAGCTCAGCTCCAAGATGTTGCCCGTGGAGAACAATAGCAGGCTGCTGAGCGTGAGCGCGAGCATCGCGCAGCCCCTGTCGTGCCGCACGGGCAACAGCAATCGGGCGTCGATGAGCGTGGTGTCTGAGAGGGAGTACCGCAAGTCTCAGTCCGCGGACACAAGCCCAAGGCAGGCCCCAGCACAGAGGCACACACACACACACACACACACACACACAAACATGCACAGTACTCTCGCGCAAAAGAGGCAATCTTGTGACCTTGGATGAGGCGCAGTGGGATGAGGCGTGATTGCACCTGCAAGGACGTGCGAATGTATGTGTGTGCGTGTGCGTGTGCCCTGTGCAGGGTTCACCAGCGTCTGTACAAGCAGGCCGTGGACCTGCGCCACAAGCAGGAGGCCAAGCGGCGCCAGGCCGCTCAGGATGTGGCCGCATCCATGACCATGCAACGCTCGTCCATGTCTTGGATCTCACAGGTCAGTGACACACACACACACACACACCGGCTTACATACTCAGTCGTACACAACAAGGTCAGCACTGTGCGCGCTTCCTGCGCAGCAGTTCTGCACCTGCTACGTTTCTGTCCACAGCGCCGAGAGCACAAGACATCAGAGAGCTTTATGTGTGTGTGTTTGTGTTTGTGTTTGTGTGTACACAGGAGATGATGAAGGACCGCAGCTGTGGTCCCTTTGAGAACTACGGAGAGATGCTGTACGCAGAGGGTCTCGAAGCCGCCGCAGCACGCAAGGCGAAGGTACGCAACATACACTATTCCATCACAGCCCCATTCCTTGTGACCTGCAGCGTGCCACTGCACCCTATCTAGGCCGGCACCGCTGGGTTGGGCTGTGGGATGAGCACATGTACGAATGTATTGACACCTGGCCGCCCTTCAGACAACGTTGTGTGTGCGCGTCTGTGCATCTATTGTCTGACGGTGGAAAGGGAATGCTGATTGTGTGTGTGTGTGTTTGTATTGTGTGTGTGTGTGTGTGTGTAGGCTGACGCGATCCGCGCGGAGCGCGACGCGCGCGAGCTTGAGGGCGCTACCTTCAACCCTGAGATCACGCGGCTGGCCGCAGCCCTTTGGGCAGGTGACGACGTTGAGGCGCAGCCCGCCTGGGGCCGGCTGAGCGCACGCAAGAAGAGCAAGACGCTGGAGCGCATTCGCGAGATGAAGGCGGTGAAAGAGCAACAGGAGGTACGAGTCACACACATGTGCACACATACACACACACAGATCCATGCACCTCGAATGCGCAAAACGCCATTGGAATCCCATCCTACTTTGCAGCTTGCGGCGGCTCGAAGTATGGAGTGCAGAATATGTAGTCGTGGTAATGAAAGCGATGTGTGTGTGCGCGCGTGTGTGCGTGTGTGTGTGTAGCTGATGGAGTGCACCTTCAAGCCCAAGATCAACAAGTACTCCAGCGCGATGATGCAGGAGCGCACCCTGGCGCAGCAGACCCTCAACCTGTCCACACACGAGCAGCTGTTCGCAGACGCAGTCAGACGCCAGCAGAAGATGGAGGCTCTGCAGGTCAGTCGTGGGTGATGGTCATGGAGTGTGCATAGGGCACTGTGTCGGCAGCATGCTTAAGAGCTGCAGCAATAATGACTGATTGAATAGGGCGTACATTACCACTGCCGTTGATCGACACGCAATCTGCTGTACTGGCAGGCCGGTGAGCACCTGCGCGGATATGCCATGCGCAGGCCGCTATGCCCGCAATGCTACATGTTGAATCTCCATTAGCAACTGACCCAAGTGTGTTGGCGTGTGTGTGTGTGTGTGTGTGTGTGCAGTCCTGGCTGCCCGAGGGCGTGACCTTCCGTCCCGCCATCAACAAGAGCAGCTCTATTGATGCCACGCGTCGCTCTGTGGACACTATGGGTATGTCACAGGACGGGTCTGTGATGAGCAGTGAGTTCGGTGGTGTGCGCTCCAGTGTCGTGGATAGACTCTATGGCACCTTTGAGAAGGTAAGACACACATACACACACACACAGACAGACACGTGCGCGCTTCTCGTAAGCATAGTGGACAGACGGGTGCCGCTGCACGCACGCACACACAGTGGAACTTGCAAAAGGCTCTTTCTCTCTCTCACACACACACACATTTATAGACACATTCATGGACATTATGTGTGTGCATGTATGTGTGTGTGCGTCACTTTAGACCAAGGCCAAGATTGAGGAGAAGCGCTCCCAGCTGTACGGAGACGTCGACCCAGCCACAGGCCGCGCCCTCTACCAGCCACAGGTACCCTTACACACACACACACACACATCGTTATTGCTATCCTCCTGGGTACGCCGGCCAATGAGGCACTTACTGTTTTTGCCTATGGTATGTTGGATGTACTCAGTGGCGTGTGTTTGTGTGTGTGCGTGTATCACAGGTGGGCCGCGCCCCCCGCGCCGCCCCGCGTAACCGCGACGGTCTGCCAATCGGCGAGTATCTGTACGCTTCAGGCCTGGAGGCACTGAACCGCAAGGAGCTTGTTTTGGAGGCCGAGCGCCAGGCTGAGCGTGACGCTGCCTCTAAGCCACACTCCACAGGTGAGGACGACACGTACATGTGTTGCGAATTCACACAATGACACATGCTGCGTGATTGTGCATGGGGAAGGACGCCACGTGTGCTGCCATGGGTTTTGCATGGGTGGATGCGTTTTGATTCACCTGTGCAAATAAGTCGGCTGTGGTAGCCCACGTAGTGGGCACTTCAGTGCCTGCCTTTCGTGTGCGGCCAAGCCGGTAGGCATTAGTAGCCACGGTGTGTGTGTGTGTGTGCGTGTGTGTGTGCAGCCATGAGCCAGAAGCTCTTCGACCGTCTCCGTGCCAAGCGTTTCAGTCAGATCTTTGAGTACCTAGATACAGAGGGAGACGGAGAGCTAGATATTGTGGCACTGATGCGTGATCCTAGCGAGCATGTGGACAACCTGGACAGTGAGGTGAGATGACACACACACACACAAACACACAGAGCGCTTCTCAGTTTCGCGACCGCTCTGCAGGCCGTCACAGCGCACGTCCGATGCGGTACACACATACACAAACACACACCCAGCGAAGACATGCTAGCTTGAGACCGCACATTTCCCCCCCTCGATGACATGATGCGTCCGCCCCCGGCACACGTGATGCGTGCGTCGCGCATGGTACGGGCAGCGTTCGGCAGGTGTGGGCCACCACAGGGACTTGATGTGTGTGTGTGTGTATGTGTGTGTGTAGGTTCGTGAGGACGTAGAGATCGCCGCGGCCATCCACGCCGAGCAGAACAACATGCCCCTCTACCCAGACCCCGTCACCAACCCCAACGCACCAAAGCAAGTCCTGCCAATCGCGCCAAGCGTCGACATTATCGGTTTTTCAGCGCTGATGGACGAGGCGCTGCTTCGCCGCCGCAAGCCGCGCTCGTACCTGGTGCCCAGCCCTACAAGCAAGTACTCACCGAACCACACGTTCCAGCCACAGATCAACAAGAGGAGCAAGGAGATGGCCCTGAGGATGCGCCCACCAGAGCTGTCTGCCCATGAGGTAGGTGCAGTACAGTACGATACAGTACAGTATAGCAAGCATGTACAGTACACTGCACTACAATACAGAGCACACCATGCCATAACGATAACTGGCGTTTGGAGAAGGCGAGTGTAAGCACGCAAGGAGAAGTCAAGGAGGGAAATGTGTGTGCGTGTGTGTGTGTGTGTGTGTGTGTTGCAGATGTTGCACCACACCGCTGAGCACATTCGCAGCAAGCTGGAGGCCGCACGTCGCGAGGCCGAGCTCGCAGCCATGGCCGACTGCACCTTCGCGCCGCGCCTTAACCCAAGCGTGCCAGGCGGCGCGCCGGTGGAGGGCCGCGCGCTACGCGCCGCCGCGCAGATCATCGCGCAGGGCGGCTCCGCGCACCGCGGCGCGAGCGCCAGCGGCAATGACTCCAACACGACCTCCCCTGGTGTCACCCAGGTGCCCAACGGCAACAAGAACACCTCACCCGGCGCCGCCGTGTCCGGGCGCAGCGGCGCGACCGCGCGCTCGCAGACCGCGTCCGCGGGCTACGCCGCGTCTGCGGCGCAGCAGGCCGCGGTCGCCGCCGCTGCCGCCGCGCAGCAACAGCACCTTGCTGCTCTGGAAGCCGAGGTCGAGCAGGTGCTGCAAGGCGTGGGGCTGGCGCAGTCGCGTCTTGGCGCGCTGGAGCAGCGCACGTCGAGCAGCTCGGCTGCGAGCGTGGTGTCTGCCGCCGCGCCCGCGCCCAAGCAGACGCGCGCGACCGAGGCGATGCTGCTTGATATGCTGGCGTCGACACCACAGTCGTTGGACAGTGCGGTTGACTTCCAGGTCATTGATCAGCTGCACCGTGTGATGCTGTCCGAGCAGCAGACGCCCAACAGCGACCCTGCGGCGGCCGCGCACATCAACACTGGTGCGGCCGCGAGGCGGACAAGCAAGGACGTGCTGGCGAACACGGCCAACCTGTTCGTGGTGCCTGTGGCGACTGCGCCAGCGCCGCCACCCGTGCAGGAATGAGCAACGGGGTTGGTCGGGTGAGCTGGAGTGACTCCGGTCCCCAAGGGGGGCGTGACGCAGTCTGCGCGCTGAGTCGCCCAGGCGCCAGGCAAGGTTCAGCAGCGAGTGCGAGGCCGGGATCCTCGCTCGACACGCGGCGGAGCAAAGGCGACCCAGGGCAGTGGCCACCCAGGGCACAGAATGGTGCCCAGCTTGAGTAAGGCAGATGCTTTCAGTGTGCGTGCTTCTTCTATATTAGATTGTGAACCCACCGACCGGATATGACTGTAGATTTGCGGGTTGACTTGTGCGGGCCCTGGGTTTGTGCACGTGTGAAATGAAGACTCGTGTGTGTGCTGTGTAGGACCCACAGTCTTGGTGTTGCAGCCCCGATGTGTCGCCATTCATCAGCGAAGCCCTGTGTATCGCATGTGCGCTTCTTCGTGTCCCTTCTCAGTGCCTTGAATGCCGTGTAAGATTGTATGGCTTGTGTGTGTGGAAGGGTCTCTGCCCACATAGGACAGCAGTACACAAGTGCTAAGCTACAGCTCAAGGCAGTACTGTCTCATACCCTGCTGTGCACGGCTAGCCAAAGTATTAGCCTCTGTGCACTCCTAGGCAGTGGAGAACACACGCCGAGAGGCTCGGGGTGCGACATGACGAAGGTACCGAAGGTCAGTTCAGTTTCCTTTCCCCACCCCACCCCAACTCGCTTAGAGTGCCGTAAGCACTCCGAGCACTTCAGTCTCCGCGTAAGAGAGATGGAGAAGCTCACAGATGCAGAGAAGAAGGCAGCTGTGGCAGCCTTCGAAGCCCTCGGCATCTGCACACAGCTTGCTGAGGCCGCAGCTGGCCTGGGGTGGAAGAAGCCGTCGCAGATTCAGCAGGAGGCTGTGCCACACTTACTGGCAGGTATGGAGACGAAAGGAGCGTGTTCAGTGCTCAGCACCCCCAGCAGGCACGCCTTCCCGGCAGCAGCCTGATGGCGGCTCTATGTGTCTGGGTGCCACAAATGCCGTGTCTACACGCTCTATGACCTGCAGGCAAAGATGTAATTGGTTTGGCTCAGACTGGCTCAGGCAAGACAGGCGCGTTCGGCCTACCCATCCTGCAGTCGCTGATGGACAAGCCGCAGCCCTTCTTTGCGCTGGTGCTCTCCCCGACAAGGTGCGTGGCACGCGCTACTGTACGCGAGGTCCAGCCTATGCTGCAGCCAGGACCAGCGAGCATGTCAGCGCTGCCAGCGCAGCTTTCCTTGAGTTGAGACCCTGCCTGCGCTGTGTCGCCCCTGCAGAGAGCTGGCCATCCAAATCAGCGAGCAGATGGAGGCTCTAGGCAGCGGGATAGGTGTCCGCAGCGCAGTGCTCGTAGGCGGCATCGATATGATGGCGCAAGCCATTGCAATCGCCAAGCGGCCGCACATCCTCGTGGGCACCCCTGGCAGAGTCGTGGACCATCTCTCAAACACCAAGGCAAGCCTACAGGCCCTGCCCACAGCCACCGCACGCAGGTCTAGGGGCCAGGGGGCAGCGCAGCGGCCTCTGGGCTTGACTGACGCCTCCGCAAGACGCGTACGCGCAGGCTAGCAAGGGACAGGATCTTCAGCGCTTGTGTGGGATGCATCTACGCAGGGGTTTTCACTAAAGAACCTCAAGCACTTAGTCCTTGACGAGGCAGACAAGCTGCTCGACATGGACTTCGAGCAGGAAATCGATGCAATCCTCAAGGTCATTCCCAGGGAAGGCCGCAGGACACAGCTGTTCAGCGCTACCATGACCTCTAAGGTGCAAAAGCTACAGCGTGCGTGTCTGGTGTCACCTGTCAAGGTAAGCTGTGTTGCTATCCTTGCAAGGACTGCAGCAGCAGTATGTGGTATGCAGCAGCGCGTGTTTGCGCGATTTCGTATGTGGGCGCTCCGAGCTATGTCTTCGCGTGCTGTGTGTATGTGGGTGCGTGTGGGTGTGGGTGTCTGTGTGTTGCGCCTTTGACCTTGACGTGTGCTATCTACCGTGTGTTATGTGCTTTCACAGGTAGAGGTGGCCACCAAGTACAGCACAGTGGACACACTCAGACAACAGTTCTGCTTCGTGCCAGCAAAGCATAAAGACTGCTACTTGGCCTTTATACTGAACGAGCTCAGTGGCAGCACCAGCATGGTGAGTACAGCGCCACGCTACTCACTGTTGCCATGTTCGCTGCAGTGCACACAGCCGCGGTCGCAGCGTCGCATGCACATGGCAGCGAGGGTTCAACCTCTCTTGTGCTTCCATGTGCACACAGCCGGGCACAGAGTTTGCACACGCTAAACGCACATAGTTGAGGTGGCAGCGCAGCCTACGCATTGCAGTAGGGATCACCCGTTCTTGTGTTGTTTTGTGCCTGCGTGCAGATCTTCACACGGACGTGTGATGCAACACGAAAGGTCGCGCTCATGTTGCGAGCCCTAGGCTTCGGTGCTGTGCCCATTCACGGACAGATGAGTCAGCCCAAGCGCCTTGGCGCACTAAACAAGTTCAAGGTACGCGCACCATCTGTACCTGCATGTGCCCTCGTCGCACGTTTGCTTATCTGCACATT
>VFQQ010004708.1_pt1 | contig 11815 bp, 12 predicted proteins | sample 3512341 | NCBI WGS metagenome assembly VFQQ01 (sample SAMN10412373, study PRJNA504923) | tailings metagenome | isolation source: Relicate 2 Philex TSF1 revegetated site | place: Philippines: Tuba, Benguet | collected 2017-08-29 | reverse complement strand
TGCGTGGGTCGGCGGATGCTTGAGGAATCATGAAAGGGCGGAGCGGACGTAGTCGCCCAGACGCACGAGCGCGTCGCAACGCCTCCCGGTTCTATCTCGCCTCGCTGCGAGCCTGACCACGATGGCGCCGCTTCGTCAACCGCGGGCCCGTTCGCGGGATCAGCGCTTGCTGGTGATGAAAGCCGCGCCGACGATCAGGGCTGCGCCGGCCAGAACCCACGGCGTCGGAACCTCGCCATAGAACAGCAGACCGAACAGGGTCGCCCAGACCAGCGCCGTGTACTCGACGGGCGCCAGGCGCGCCGCCTCGGCGCGCGCGAACGCCATCGCGAGCAAGAGGTGGCCGCCGACGCCCAGCGCCCCGATGCCGATAAAGGGCAGCCACTCCGCGGGCTCCGGCGTCTTCCAGACAAGCAAGGCGGGGACGAGGAGGATCAGCGCCGGCCCGATATTCTGGATGAAAACGATCAGCGCCACATGGTCATGGCGCGCCCGCGCCCTCAGCAGCGTCATGGCGAGCGCGTAGGAGACGGCCGAAACCAGCGCCGCGATGGCGCCGAGCGCCGCCGTTCCCGAATAGCCCTCCGCCCCGATGCGCGGGCCAACGATGACCAGCATGCCGAAGAGGCCGACGAACAGCGCGCCGGCGATCCGGCCATCCACCGGCTCGCGCAGGATCATCACGCCGAAGATCGCAAGAAACACCGGCGACAGGAAGGAGAGCGCCACCGTTTCCGCGAGCGGCAGCGCGCCAAGCGCATAGAAGAAGCAGCTCGCCGTCAGTGCGACGATGAAAGAGCGCGACCCATTGACGATCAGCGACTCCCGGCTTGGCCAGCCCGGACGCACGATCGCCAGCGCGATTCCGGCGAACACGAGGCCCACCGCATAACGCAGAAACGCCACTTCAAATGTATGATGGCGCGTCGCGACATGTTTGATCAGCGCATCCATCGCCGACAGGACGCCAACGCCGAGGCCGGCGAGAAGCGCCGGATAGCGCGACGGCGAAATCCAGCTCGGTGAGCCGAGCCGTTGAGATGCGTACGGCTTTTCAACCGTCTCGCTCACGCAGCGCGCTCCATCGGAAGCGATCGGCGGAAGCCAAACTCAAGCGTAGTCGAGACGTCCTGCAGGATGCGCGCGCCAGGAATCCGCGTGAAACCATGCTTCTCGTAGAATCCGTGGCCGCGCGTGAAACGCGCATCGGAGAAGAGCACGATTTCGCGGCCGCCCCGCGCCGCGATCTCCGCGAAGGCGAGATCGATCAGACGCGCCGCAAGACCGGAGCCGCGCAGCGACGCGGCGACATAGACCTTGCCCAATTCAAAGACGTCGGGGGCGCGATTGAGAAAAAGCGCGATCGATCCGACGATCTCGCCATCCCGCTCTGCGACCCAGAGGCCGCCGCCCTTGTCATGATAATGCGCAGCGGGACGCGCGAGCTCGGGAAATTCGCCCGGCTCGAAGAGGCATCCTTCATATTCGGAGAAAACGCGCGCGATCAGGGCGGCGACGTTCGCCCCGTCCGCGTCCTTCGCTGGACGCAACGAAATCATTTTCCTTCCCTGCACTTGGCGCGCTTAGCTTGGATCGCTTCCAAGCGCCAGTGCGCCAGCGCACAGACGGCCGCGACAGAGGGATTAAAGGGCAGGCTGCGCTTATCTCACGCTCCGGCTTTCCGTGCGAACCGCATCGCGGTCGCAGCGAGCGGCCGCACCGCGTCGGCCATGGCGGCCGCGTTCGCATTGGCGGCGGTTCCATCGCGGACGCGCCCGAGAATGCCCTGCAAAATCGCCGCAAGCCGGAACAGATTGTAGGCGAAGTAAAAGTTCCTATGCGGAATTTCCGTGAGCCCCGCGCGCCGCGCATAGGCGTCGCAGTAGCTGTCCAACGCCGGAATACCGAGCGCGGAAAGATCGAGTTCCTCCAGCGTCGGCATCGCCATGCCCGACTGGATGCGCGGCATGACCCACGTCATGGCGTGATAGGTGAAGTCGGCGATGGCGTCGCCGACCGTCGACAGTTCCCAGTCGAGCACCGCAAGCACCCTTGGCTCGCTGGGATGCAGGATCATGTTGTCGAGACGGTAGTCGCCATGGACGACGGCCGGCTTCAGGGTTTCCGGGGCATGTTCGGGCAGCCATTGCATGAGCCGGTCCATGTCCGGCACGTCGATGGTGCGCGAGGCGTCGTACTGTTTCGACCAGCGCGCGATCTGCCGCGCGACATAACCTTCCGCCTTGCCATAGTCGCCGAGACCGATCGCGACAGGGTCGTAGGAATGCAACTGCGCCAGCGTCGCATTCATCGCATCGAAGATCGCGCTGCGCTCGGCGGGATTCGATTCCGGAATCGCCGGATTCCAGAAAATGCGGCCGGCGACATGGCTCATCACATAGAAGGCTGTGCCGATGACGCTTTCATCTTCGCAGAGGACGATCGGTTCGGCGACCGGGAAGCCCTGGCGATGCAGCGCGCTGATCGCTTTGAATTCGCGGTCGACAGCGTGCGCTGACGCGAGCAGCTTGCCCGGCGGCTTGCGGCGAAGCACATAGTTGCGCGTCGGCGTTTCAAGAAAGTAGGTCGGATTCGATTGGCCGCCCTTGAACTGCTTGACGGTCAGCGGCCCGGCGAACCCCGGCGCATGCCGCGAGAGCCACGCCGCCAGCGCCGCTTCGTCGAAAGCGAGCTTCGGCGTCACGTCCTTCACGCCTGAGAATGCCGTCTGTCGATCGATCGCGGTCATCGGAAAAGCCTATCAGCGGGCGAAGCCGGTCGCCAGAGCGCGCGCCCAGACCGGGCGGCCGACGCGCTCGGCCTGCCGCGCGGCCCTGTCCCAGTCATACGCGACGGCCCGCAGATCGACGCGCCATTCGCCGTTGCGCAGCGTCGCGAGCGCGTAACGCGCGTGCGGCGATCCGACTTCCATAATATGCGGCGAAGGCGGCGTTGGATCGTCATAACCCGGGCACCCGACGCTGCCGGGATTGACGATAAGGGCGCCGTCCCATCGCACGACGCGCGGCAGATGCGAATGGCCGCAGAGCATGAGCGGCGCACGATGCGCGCCGAGCCGCGATGCGATTTCCTCTTTCGCCGCAAACGTCATCACGCCATCGGCGACCGTGTCGAGCAAGTAGGCGTTGTCGTCATCGGGGCGCGCATGAAACATCAGCATGTCGTCGCGGCGCAGCGTCAGAGGCAACGCGCCCAGCCATGCGCGGCCGCGCGCGTCGAGCATGTCGTAGGCGTACGCATCGCAACCGATCTGCTCCGCGCGTGGCGTTTCGGCGCCCCAGCGATCATGATTGCCGCGCACTGTCGGCCAGCCTTTCGCAACAAGGATGTCGAGCGTCTCGCGCGGCCAGAGCGGACCCGACACGCAGTCGCCAAGATTGACGACGAGATCGGGCGCGGCCTCCGCAAGATCGGCGATCACCGCTTCGAGCGCGAGAACATTGCCGTGAATGTCGGCGAGAATGGCGAGGCGCATGACGGATCAGGAGAGCGAGAGAAAGGGAATCAGCGCCGCGAGCGTCGCCTGCGGATTCTCCTCCGGCACGAAATGGCCGGAATCGGCGCCTTCGCCGATCGCATGCGGCGCGAAGCTCGCGCGCCAGACGTCGAGCGGGCTCGTTCCCGCCGCCGGTATGCCGGCGTCGCCCCAGAGGATGAAGGTCGGACAGGCGATGGTCTTCCCGGCGCCGCGATCCGCCGCATCGTGGGCGATGTCGATGGTCGCGCCGGCGCGATAATCCTCGCAGCAGGCGTGGATGCGCGCAGGTTCGGAAAAAAAGGCGCGATAATGCGCGAGCGCCTGCGGATCGAAAGCCTCCAGCGATTTCGTCTTGGTCCAACTCGCCAGCGTGTGATCGATATAGGCGCGATGCGCGCCGGCGATCAGCGTTTCCGGCAGCGGCTCCGCCTGCGCGAGAAACGGCCAGTGGTAGACCTGCATGGCGCGCGCCGCATTCATGCCTTCCCACATCGCGATGGTCGGCATGATGTCGATCAGCGAAAGCCGCGAGACGCGGTCGGGATGATCGAGCGCCAGGCGATAGGCGACGCGCGCGCCGCGATCATGTCCAACGACCGCGAAGCGTTCATGGCCGAGCGCCGCCATCACGCCAACCACATCCTCGGCCATCGCGCGTTTGGAAAAGCTTTCGCCGCGCCTGCTGTCGGGGATTGAGGATTCTCCATAGCCGCGCAGGTCCATCGCGACGATCGTGAAGCGCTCCGCAAGCGCGCCAGCGACGCGATGCCATTCGACATGGGTCTGCGGAAAGCCGTGGATCAGGACGAGCGGCGGCCCGGCGCCGCCGCTGCGCACGAATATCTTCGCTGCCCCGACATCGATCGTGCGCGAGTCGAAACCGGGAAAGAGGTCGACGAGGTCCGACATGCGCGAAACGTCGCGCGAGCCGGCGCGTGCGTCAACCCGACGCGTTCACCGCGCGCCAACCGATATCCTTGCGACAGAATCCGCCGGGCCAGTCGATGGCCGCAACGGCCCCGTAGGCGCGTTTCTGCGCCTCGGCGACGGTCGGCGCGAGGCCCGTCACGGCGAGCACGCGGCCGCCATTCGCCACCAGCGCCTTATCCTTCATCGCCGTGCCGGCATGGAAGACGAGCACGTTCTCCTGCGCCGCCGCGGCTTCGACGCCGCGGATAACCGAGCCTTTCTCGACGACTCCCGGATAACCGTTCGCGGCCATCACCACGGTGAGCGCGGCGTCATCCCACAGCCGCACGTCGAAGTTCGCGAGCACGCCGTCGCACGACGCAAGCAGCGCGGCGACGAGATCCGTCTTCAGCCGCGGCATCATCACCTGACATTCCGGATCGCCAAAGCGAACATTGTATTCGATGAGCTTTGGCCCGTCCTTCGTCAGCATGAGGCCCGCGAACAGCACGCCCTTGAACGGCGCGCCGTTGGCTTTCATCGTCGCGACGGTCGGAAAGATGATTTCGTCCATCACGCGCTTCTGCAGCGCCGGCGTCAGCGCCGCGGCCGGCGAATAGGCGCCCATGCCGCCGGTGTTCGGACCTGTGTCGCCATCGCCGACGCGCTTGTGATCCTGCGCCGAGGCGAGCGGAATCGCCGTTGCGCCATCGGCGAGCGCGAAGAAGCTGACCTCCTCGCCTTCAAGATATTCCTCGATCACCACTTCGGCGCCGGCTTCGCCCAGCCCGCCGCTGAACATCATGGCGATCGCCTCTTCGGCTTCAGCGAGCGACATCGCGACAACGACGCCTTTGCCGGCCGCGAGCCCGTCCGCCTTGACGACAATCGGCGCGCCCTTGGCGCGCAGATAAGCGAGCGCCTCTTCGGCTGTCGTGAAGCGCGCGAAGGCGGCGGTCGGAATGTTCGCCTGCGCGCAGAGCTCCTTCGTGAAGCCTTTCGATCCCTCGAGGCGCGCGGCGGCGGCGGTCGGCCCGAACGCCTTGACGCCCGCCGCCGCAAGCGCATCGACGATGCCGGCGACCAGCGGCCCCTCGGGCCCCACCACCGCGAGATCGACGCCCCGGCTCTTGCAGAAATCCACCACGGCGGCGTGATCGCCGATGTCGAGCGCGATGTTCTCGCCGCACTGGGCGGTGCCCGGATTGCCGGGCGCGATGAACAGCCTGTCGCAGAGCGGCGACGCCGAAAGCGCCCAGGCCAACGCGTGCTCGCGGCCGCCGGATCCGATCAGGAGAATGTTCATGGAATCGCCGCCCTCGACATGAGGCTGCCTAGCGCCCGCCGGCCCGCGCTTCAATGCGGCCGGCAAAGCGGCTAACTGAACCCGATGGCCGCCGACTCAAGCCCCTCCAACGCCCTTGAAGTGTCCGTCTCCGAGCTCTCGGGGGCGCTGAAGCGCGCCATCGAGGACCAGTTCGGCCATGTCCGGGTGCGCGGCGAGATTTCCGGCTATCGCGGCCCGCATTCCTCGGGCCATGTCTATTTCAGCCTGAAGGACGCCAGCGCCAAGATCGACGCGGTGATCTGGAAGGGCGTGTTCAGCCGCCTGCGGATCAAGCCGCAGGATGGACTTGAAGTCGTCGCCACGGGCAAAGTGTCCACGTTCCCCGGCCAGTCGAAGTACCAGATCGTCATCGATTCGCTCGAGCCGGCGGGCGTCGGCGCGCTGATGGCGCTGCTCGAGGAGCGTCGCAAGAAGCTCGCCGCCGAAGGCCTTTTCGACGAGGCGCGCAAACAGCTCCTGCCTTATCTGCCGTCGGTCATCGGCGTCGTCACGTCGCCGACCGGGGCGGTGATCCGCGACATCCTGCATCGCCTCTCGGATCGGTTTCCGCGCCGCGTGCTGGTGTGGCCGGTGCGCGTGCAGGGCGAGACGTCGGCGGCGGAGGTCGCGGCGGCGATCCGCGGCTTCAATGCGCTTCCCGCGGCGGGCCTGATCCCGAGACCCGATCTGCTGATCGTGGCGCGCGGCGGCGGCTCGCTTGAAGACCTCTGGAGCTTCAACGAGGAAATCGTGGTCCGCGCCGCAGCCGACAGCGACATTCCGCTGATCGCGGCGGTCGGCCACGAGACCGACTGGACGCTGATCGATCTCGCCGCCGACGTGCGGGCGCCGACGCCGACCGGCGCGGCGGAAATGGCGGTGCCGGTGCGGGCCGACCTTCTCGCGGACCTGCATGACCTTGCAGCCCGCCATCGCGGCGGCCTGCGACGCCTGCTGGACCGGCTGCGCACCGAATTCCGCAGCGCCTCCCGCGCGCTGCCGCAGGGCGCGGCGCTGCTCGCCCCGTCGCGGCAGCGGCTCGATCTTGCGGCGCAGAACCTGCCGCTGTTCCTGCGCCGCCGCTGGCGCGAGGCGGAACTCAGGCTGGCGCGCATCGGATCGCGCCTGGCGGCGCGCTCGCCGCAGGCGCTGCTGGCGGGGCGCCGGGCGCGCTTCGAATCCATCGAGAACCGGACGCGCCCGGCGCTCGGCCGCCGCCTGCGCGATGAAGCGCAGCGGCTCGACGCGCTCGGCAAGCGCCTGCGCCGCGCCGTCGAATCGCGCGCCGAGATCGAGAAGCGCCACATCAGAATCGACGCCGCAAAGCTCGCGGCGCTCGACGCGCGCCTGACGCGCAGCCTCGCCACGGCGCGCGCCGCGCAGCGCGCCCGTCTCGCGTCCCTCGGGCAACTGCTGGAAAGCCTGAGCTATCGCAGCGTGCTCGAGCGCGGTTATGTCGTCGTGCGCCATGCCGATGGGGCGCCCGCGACGCGCGCGGCGGATGTCGCGCCGGGCGCTAAACTGTCGCTGCAGTTCGCAGATGCGCACATCGGGGCGACGGCCGATGGAAGCTCGCCCCGCGATCCTGCGCCTCGGGAAGCGCCTTCCCCAAAACCGCGCGCGCCGAAGCCGCCGGGCGGCGCGCAGGGCGATCTGTTCTGAGATCGCCGGACTTGTGATCGCCCGAATTTCGCGGCACAAGCCGCCGGCATGAACCGTCATGAACGCCCGCCGACGCCGCTCACCGAAGCGACGGTCGAGTATCTCGACGCCGACCTGCGCGTCATCCGGCCGGGCTCTTTTGTGCGTTGCGCGGTGACCGGGCAGGCGATTCCGCTCGACCAGTTGCGTTACTGGTCGGTCGATCTGCAGGAGGCCTACGCCTCGCCGGAAGCGGTTCTGCAGCGCGTGAAGAACGGCAAGCCGGCGATCAAGCTCTAGCCAGAGCGCGGCGCAACAGGTCGCGCATGGCGGCCTCGTCCGCGAACCGCAACACGACGGGCAGCACGCGCAACGCGCCTTTGAAGATCGCTTCGGCGCGCGCTGCGCCGATGCGCGCCAAGTCCTTCATCGTCGTGACCGGCGTCAGACCGCCCGCCTGCGCACGCGCCGCGAGCGAGCGCAGCGTTTCGTCATCGAGCGGCTGGTGATCGGCGAACATGACGGTTTCGCCAAGGTCCGCGCCGCACGCGTCCAGCGATGCGAAGAACTTCTCCGGCCGGCCAATGCCGGCGAAGGCGAGCGCGCGCACGCCGCGCCACTCGCGCGCCGCGCCATCCGTCGGCGCCAGCGCTGCCGACAGGATCGGCTTGCCGGGCTCCATGGCGGGCGCAGCGATCGCGGGGTCGCCGCCGATGACGATCGCCGCATCGATGAACGGCTTCTGCGCCGCGAGCGGCGCACGCAACGGGCCGGCTGGCATGCAATAGCCGTTGCCGAACCCTGTTTCGCCGTCGATGACGGCGATCGACAGGGTTTTCACCAGCGCCGGGTTCTGCATTCCGTCGTCGAGCAGGACGACGCTCGCGCCGCTTTCGATGGCGAGCCGCGCGGCGGCGGGGCGGTCGCGCCCGACGATGCAGGGCGCGTGCGCCGCGATCTCCAGCGGCTCATCGCCGACCCGCGCGGCGTCATGCTGCGCCGGATCGACGCGCAGCGGCGCGACGTTCGATCCGCCATAGCCCCGCGACGCGACGAACGGCGTTTCGCCCATGTCCTGCAGCATCTCCGCCAGCGCGATCGCCGTCGGCGTCTTGCCGGCGCCGCCCGCCGTCAGATTGCCGATGCAGATCACGGGTCTGTCGAGTCTGACGCCCGGCCGCCGCATCCGATGTGCAGTGACCGCGCCGTAAAGCGCGCCAACGGGACTGAGCGCGTGCGCGATCAGGCCGGGCCGACCGCGCCAGAAATCAGGCGCGCGCCACGCCATCACCGCGGCTCCGCGAGACGTGCGAGATAGGGTTCGAGCGCCGCCATCGACCGTTCGGTGGCGCCGGTCAGCGCGTCGACGGTCGCGAACGCCCGCCCGCCCATGGCGCGCAGCGCGGCGGCGTCGCCCAGCAGCGCGATCACCTCGCCGGCGATCGCATCAGCGTCGCCCGCGGCGCGCGAGCCGCCGTCGCGATCGAGCGTGGCGAAGACATCGGTGAAATTGTGGATGTGCGGGCCATGCAGGATCGCCGACGACAGCTTGGCCGGTTCGATCGGATTCTGGCCGCCATGCGGAATGAGCGAGCCGCCCATGAAGGCGATGGGGCTCAACCGGTAAAGCAGACCCATCTCGCCGATCGTGTCGGCGACATAGACGCCGGTGTCGCGCTTCGGCAGGCCATCGCGCGACCGCAGCGCGGCTTTGACGCCGTCCATCGTTGCGATCTCGGCGATTTCGCTCCCGCGATCAGGATGGCGCGGCGCAATGATCGTCAGAATATCCGGCAGCTCCGCCGCGATCTGGTGATGCGCCGCGACGATGGCGTCATCTTCGCCGGCATGCGTGCTGGCGGCGAGCCAGACGGGTCGGCCGGCGACGGCGGCGGAAAGCTCCGCGAGCCGCACCGGATCGGCCGGCGGCGGCGGCCCGTCGAACTTCAGATTGCCGCTGGTCGTCACCTGCAAAGCGCCGAGCGCGCCGAAGCGGAACGAGTCGCCATCGCTTTGCGCCAGCACGAGGTCGAGGCCGCCGAGCACGGCGCGCGCCACGCCGGGCGCGCGTCGCCAGCGCTGATACGAACGCTCCGACATGCGCGCATTGACGAGCGCGAGCGGCGTTCCGGCCTGATGCAACGCCGCGAACATGTTCGGCCAGATTTCCGATTCCGCGAACAGCGCGAGATCGGGCTTCCAATGCGCGACGAAGCGCTCGGCGAAGACGGGCGAGTCGAGCGGCGCATATTGATGCCAGGCGCCGGCCGGCAGACGCCGCTGCATCAGACCCGCCGACGTGACGGTGCCAGACGTCACGAGCACCTGCAGATCGCGGGCGCGCAACTGCGCGATCAGCGGCAGGATCGAGACGGTTTCTCCGACGCTGGCGCCGTGCATCCAGACGATACGGCCGCGCGGCCGCGCCGCGCCGGCGATCCCCAGGCGCTCGCCGCGCCGCTCGAGATCCTCCTTGCCGCGGCGGGCGCGCCACGCGAGCAGCTGCGGCGCCAAAGGCGCGGCGGCGCGCGCCAGCGCGGCGTAGGCGCGCAACGCGAAGGGCCTGCTCATGCAGCCTTCGCCTCGCGCAGATGCGCGCCGGGATCGGCCCCGCCAACGATTTCGTAGCCGCGCGCATGAATGCGATCGAGCTCGGATTGCAGCGCGAGGCGCGCGCGCTCCGTCTCCTCCGCGCCGGCGTCGCGCGCCACGCGCACTGTTTCGCCCATCACCATGGCGCCGCGTCCGAACGGCTTGCCGAGGCTGGCGCGGTCCCACGAACTGAAATCGAAGCGGCGGCTGGTGACGACTGTATAAGGGAGAATGGGACGGCCAGTCGCCTTCGCCAGCGCGATCAGGCCGTCGCCGGCGATGCGCGCGATCTTCGGCACGTCGGCGGTGACGGTCACCGAGCGTCCCTCCTGCAAGGTGCGGATCATTTCGCGCAGGCCCACAAGGCCGCCCTTGCGATGCATGTCCTGCGGCTTCCCGCCGGAAGCTCGTATGGCGTCGATGCCGAAGTACCGGCAGGCGATGGCGTTGATCGAGCCGTCGCCATGACGCGAAATCAGCACGCGATACTGATCCTGGGGCCGCTTGCCGAACGGCACCATGAAATGCTGGCCGTGCCACATCGCGATGATCGCCGGCCATTCGCGATCGAGCCGCTCATAGAGATCGGGCGGCTCGATCGTGAAGCGGTTCGTCGCCTTGACCGCCTTCAGATAGGCGGCGAGCAGGAATCCAAGCGCCTCCTGCACCGGCGGCGAGCGGCCGATGGTCTTGATCAATCCCACGTCAGAGATTCGCGGTCGACGGGTCGAGCAGCCGATGCATGTGGACGACGAAATAGCGCATCTGCGCGTTGTCGACGGTGGATTGCGCCTTCGCTTTCCACGCCGCATGCGCGGTCGCGTAGTTCGGATAGATGCCGACGATGTCGAGCTTCGACAGATCCTTGAACTCGACGCCCTCGAGCGACGTCAGTTCGCCGCCGAAGACGAGATGCAGCAATTGTTTGGGCTGGTCGGATTGCGCCATGGGACGTCCTTCTGATCAGGCTCCGTGAAAGTCACGGGATGGGGAATTTTGCAAGCGCCGCGCCAAGCGCGGCCGCCATCTGGTCATGGTCCGCCTCGCGGCTGCCGATCAGCACGCCCAGCCGTCGCGGACTCGCGTCGTAGCGCAAAATCCGCCCTTCGAGATCGGTCAACCGGCCCCCGGTTTCGCTCAGGATGAGATCGGCGGCGGCCACGTCCCATTCGCGCGCTCCGCCGGAGGCGATGGCGACCGCGATCCGGCCTTCAGCGGCCATGGCGATGCGCGCTGCAAGCGACGGAATTTTGACATGGCCCGTGAAGCCCGGAACCGCCGCCAGGAAACGATCGAGCGCCGGCTTCGGACCTGCCGCAAGCTGCGGCGAGACCTCCGGCGCAAGCGGCGCGCCGTTGAGAGTCGCGCCCTCGCCGGCGGCGGCGAGGAACAGCTTGTCCAGCGCCGGCAGGAAGAGGCAGGCGAGCGCCGGCCGTCCGCCCTGCGTCAGGGCGATGGAGACGCCCCAGGTCGCCTCGCCGGCCATGAAGGCGCGGGTGCCGTCGATCGGATCGACGATCCAGGCCGGCGCGTCCGATCCTTCGGCCGGATGAATCTCGGCTTCCTCGGACAGCCAGCCGATATTGTCGCGCAGGGCCGACAGGCGGTCGCGCAGCAATCGGTCGACGACCATGTCAGCTTCGGTTACGGGCGAGCCGCCGTCCTTCCAGCGGACGCTGGCGGCGGTCCGTCCGCCGGCGCGAAAGAATTGCATCGCCAGCCCGCCGGCCTCGCGCGCGGCAAGCGCGACGTCGGGCAGGAGATCGGCGTCGATTGGGGAGGCTGACATCGGAACGAGCGGACTAAAGGCGGCAGGCGCGGCCGGCAAGCCGCCGCGGCCCGACGCT
>VFQQ010004707.1_pt1 | contig 11816 bp, 14 predicted proteins | sample 3512341 | NCBI WGS metagenome assembly VFQQ01 (sample SAMN10412373, study PRJNA504923) | tailings metagenome | isolation source: Relicate 2 Philex TSF1 revegetated site | place: Philippines: Tuba, Benguet | collected 2017-08-29 | reverse complement strand
GATTACAGCCGGTCGTGAAGCGCAGAAAAGGCCAAAAGCAGTAGTTTCATGATCGTTACCACGCCGGAGCGTGGGAGCCATCGTATTTTTTGCGGGCACCGTTCACAGAGCTGAGCGACCCCGAACCGGTTTGCAAGGCTTTCATATAGCCAGAAGCCCAAGCATCACAACGCCCCTCCAGGCTAATGACTGAGCAATGGACGCTGCACAGGAGATCAGCCACTCCACCCCCACCGCATCAAAAGCCACAACGGCGACGCCGCAAAGTGGACCATTCATTAAGCCTTTAATTGGATCAATACCTTGATCCTCTTAGTTGTCTTAATTTAGCAGACCCTACCGACTCCCCCCATCCACAAAGGGTACTGCTCTATGACTCGTCTTGATTGGTTTGCGGCTTCACCCGGTGCAGCTAAAGCACTGGGAGGGTTGCACCATTTCGTCACCACCGGAACGAACCTGCCGCCCCAGCTCATACATCTCGTGTTCTTGCGGGCATCGCAAATCAATGGATGCGCGCACTGCATCGATATCCATTCGCGAGACTTGATCAAGGGAGGTATGTCGGTAGAAAAGCTCGTTCTGGTGCCAGTCTGGCATGAGGCCGCGCATCTGTTCTCCGACCAGGAACGTTCCGCCCTGGCCTGGACGGAAGAAGTGACACTGGTCAGCGAAACGCATGTTTCCGACGAGGCTTATGCCGCGGCATCGTCCGCGTTCACCCCGAAAGACCTGGTCGACCTTACGGCGGCGATCGCAGCCATGAACGCGTTCAACCGCATGGGTGTCAGCTTTCGCTTGAGCCCTGCTGCGAAGGCGTAAACCGGAGGGGGGATTTAACCCCCCGTCTCAGGTGTCTCTTCTTAAACCGCTACCGCCGCTGCACCTCTGGAGCGCCAGGCAAACCCCAGCACCATCAGCAGCCCCAGCCCGGCCATCGCTGCGCCGGCCAGGGAAATCGCCGGGTAGCCCAACCCCGCCTTGATCACCACTCCGCCCAGCGCTGCGCCAATCGCGTTACCGAGGTTGAAGGCGCCGATATTCACCGCCGAGGCCAGGTTGGGCGCGGCCTTGGCGGCTTCCATCACGCGCATCTGCAGCGGCGGCACGATGGCGAAGCTGGCGATGCCCCAGATCAGGATGGCCAGCGCCGCCAGTACCGGGCCACGGCCCAGCACACGGATTTCCGCCAGCACGCCGTCGCTCTTTGGCAGCGGCACATTGGGCAGCGCGAACCACAGCGCGAGCATGGCCAATACGCCCAGGCCGGTAATGCCCGCAAAAGCCGTACGCCAGCCGAACACCTCACCGAACCAGGTGGCCAGCGGCACGCCGCCGATGGTCGCCAATGTCAGGCCCATGAACATGGCCGCCACCGCCCCGGCACGTTTGTCCGGCGCGACCACGCTGGCGGCGACGATGGAGCCGACGCCGAAGAAGGCGCCGTGGTTCAGCGAGGTCACCACCCGGGCGATCATCAGGCTGTAGTAATCGGTGGCCAGAGCCGACATCAGGTTGCCCCAGGTGAAGATGCCCATCAGCCCGATCAGCAGGTAGCGCCGGGGAATCCTGCCGGTGGTCAGGGTCATCAGCGGCGCGCCGAGCAGCACGCCGAGGGCGTAAGCGCTGACCAGCAGGCCGGCAGCGGGAATGGAAACACCGAGATCGCTGGCGATGCCCGGCAACATGCCCATGGGGGCGAACTCGGTAACGCCGATGCCGAAGGCACCGATGGCGAGTGCAACGAGTGGTGGATTGATACGCATGCAAAGGCTCCTCATCAATGCCGCGAATGCTAGGAGCCGAACCTTGGCGGCGGTAGATGGCCTTCCTGCCAAACACCTTTGCTTACGGAGCAAAAATGGACGTAGGCGGCAGATCAGGTGACATGGCGGTGTTCGCCACCGTGGCGGAGCAATGCAGCCTGTCGGCCGCCACCCGTGCACTGGGGCTGACACCTTCGGCGGTCAGCCGGACCATCGCCCGCATCGGCGAATTCAGCGTGGCCGAGGAACTGCGACGCGGCGACCTGGTACCGCTGCTGCAAGCCTTCAACCCCGGTGATCGGGAGCCAGCATGCGGTGTTCGTGGGCGGTTTAGTCGTTGTGCTGGCGAGACAGGATGAGTCGGGCCACCGGCCACTTGTGGCCAATTCGTCATCCGGAGCCCATGTACGGTCAGCAATACCATGGCTATCAAAAAATAGAGAAGATCAATCCGACAGAAATAGCAGCGAGGTCATCCAGCCGAAACATCGCAGCAAGCACGACGAAAACGCTTATCAGAAATGGATGCAGGAGTGGCTGAAGCCACGGTGATTGAAAAAACCAGGGCGCCTCTTGGACGCCCCTGGGATCGTGTCAGTGCCCTTTGCTGCAGGCATCTGAAAGGGCTCTATATTTCAGGACCTGAACTTTTCCAGCCGAATCCACGTATCTCATGACCTGATCCACTGGCTTGCAGCTGTGGGTTTTGGGCGTCGAGATGGATAGAACCTTTGCAATATCAAGCTTTGCCCCGTACTTGTAAGTTGTCGGCGCACTTTCCGCGAGCGCATTAAACGATAAAAGTACGCCAAGGCTGACGACAACATATTGGTTAATCTTCTTGCTGATCATCTTTCAAACTCCAACTAAGGGTAAAAAGGCCTGGATGCCTCCAAGAGAAAGCAAGAAATCACTACTCCTGGAACAAACGAGCTTGAGGTAAGTGCGGCTGGTGCGAGTCAGATGGGCGACATGCTCGCGTGGAGTTTGTCGATCTCCGTCGCGCTCAATATCCACACTGCAAACTGAAGTTGACCTGACAGTCGTCTAATGCAGATAACTGTCAGTTCAGGTGCGGTCGTTACAATTGGCTAAGCGTTTCTGCACCCCTTGCTGGCCAATTACTGAGCCTCTAGGAAACTTGCGGAATCAAGTCGAAGGCACTGCCTTGACCACCGCCGGCAGCAAAAGCGGCCTCCTCGATGTGGTAGACGGTCGGCTCTTCGGAAAAATATTCCTCCAGGCCCAGCATGAAGGTCTGATGGTCATCACTCGCCTCGAAGCCCGGCGTGTGATCCTCAAGTGAAGCCCAACGCACGATCAGGTTGAAAACATGGGGCGTTTCGATCCCTTGCGCGAGCAAGTGGCCGCCGTAACCCTTGGCGCGTATCAGCAAAGGAGCAACTTCGGCGAATGCGCGCTTGAACTGTTCAATATGTTGGCTATGGACCGGCAACAATGCGATTTCGTAAATCATGGGGTATTCCTCTAGAGTGAGTTTGACGATTAAAAGTGTGAACTTACGAAATCAGCGAGGGCTCGACGGCAATCGCGATTTTCCCGCGAAGACCGTTGTTAGGGGTCTCCAGCAAGGCGTGCGCACTTGAAATGTCGGCGAGCGAATAGACCGCCCCAACATGGGGCCGCAGTTGACCGCGCTCGACCAGCGCCTTCAGTTCATCGAGCTTGCCGCGGTTCTGGCGGGTGAAGACGAAGTGATAACTGGCGTTCTTGCCCCAGGCCTGAATGAGGTTCTGCGGCTTGGCGATGTCCACGATCGAAACCACCCGGCCGAGCTGGGCGAGCGCGTCGGGGCTACGAGTCAGGGTGTCGCCGCCGATGGTGTCGAAGATCACATCCACGCCCTGGCCATCGGTTTCCCGCAGGATGGCGTCCACGTAATCCTCTTGTTCGTAGTCGATGACCACGTCGGCGCCCAGGCCCCGGGCGAACTCGAAGTTCGCTTCACGCACGGTGGTGAACACCCGCGCGCCAATGGCCTTTGCCACCTGGATCGCGACATGGCCCACGCCACCCGCGCCGCCGTGGATCAGAATGCTTTCCCCGACCCTAAGCGCCGCACGCCCGACCAGTGCTTCCCATACCGTCCCGCCTACCAGCGTCAGACTGGCTGCCTCGAGATGGCTCAGCGATGCCGGCTTCTTGCCGATGATGCTTTCGGAGGCGACGTGGTACTCGGCATAACTGCCATCACCTTCGAAGATCTGCGTGGTGTACCAAACCTCGTCGCCCGGCACGAAGCTCGTCACACCCGGGCCGACGGCTTCGACGACGCCGGATACGTCATGCCCGGTGATGGCGGGGAGAGGCACGTAGTCGACGTAGTCGCCCCGGCGTACCTGGTAATCCAGCGGGTTGATGGAGGTTGCGTGCACTCGCACCAGAACCTGCCCTGCCTGCGGCACAGGCTTGGGTACTTCGCTCAGTTCAAATGCGTTCGGGCCGCCGAATGAGGTGAGAATTTGCGCTTTCATGGTAGTTCCTCGTTTCTGGAAAAAGGGATATAGGGATTTTTCGATATGCTGGATCAAAAAAATTAACGGGTCTTTTCTACGATCTCTCCATCGCGAATGATTCGGTAAAAAGGGATATCGGGAATTACCGATATTTAAAGTTAAAAAATTACAGCTCTTTGCCTATGAGCTCGACCAGAGCACGGATGTTCGCTTCGTTGCGCTTGTAGTAGGTCCACTGACCGATACGACGCACTTCGACCAGACCCACTCGCTGCAGCGTTGCCAGGTAATCGGAAACCGTCGATTGCGAGAGACCGACGCCTTCCTGAATGCTGCTGACGCAGACGCCCACCGTATGAACGTCCCCTTCATCCTGCGGAGGAAAGTTCTTCACCGGGTCCTTCAGCCCCTTGAGGATTTCAAGGCGGGTAGGATTCGAAAGGGCTTTGAATACGTTGATCAGTTCCATGCGCCGATAATATCGAGATTTACCGATATGTCAATACAGGAATCTGCCATTCGTCAGGAATGAAAGAGACGGAGCCATCCTCCACCTCGAGGTCGAGCGGGCTCATGCCCTCCCCTCACTCATCTCGCTGAGCCAAGCCCACCAGCAGCTTGCCAGTCAATTCATGCAACGTCTGCTGCTCGTCGACGGTCAATCCTGAGAGCACGCGCTGCAGGTTGGCGACGTGGGCGGCAAGCATGCCATCGATGAGATCGAAACCGGCAGGCGTCAGTGCCACCAGCACGCCACGACGGTCGCTGGGGTGTTTGCGCCGCTCGATCAGCCCGGCCTTTTCCAGTCGGTCTATACGGCTGGTCATGCCGCCCGAGGAAATCATCGCGCTCTCGTAAAGGGTGGTGGGCATCAAGGCATAGGGCTCGCCCGAGCGGCGCAGCGTGGCGAGCAGGTCGAACTCGCCGGCCTGCAGGCCATGCGCAGCGAAGAACGGCAGCAGATGGTCTCGACTGATCACCTGGCTGAGCTCGCCCAGGCGCCCGATCACGGCCATGGAGAAGCCATCCAGGTCGGGACGCTGTTGCTGCCACTGATTGGCAGCCAGTTGTGCACGGTCTTGCATGTCGCCCTCGATTTATCTTGCTATCAAGATACTTTTCAAAAAGAATGTTCCCATCGTAACGTATTCATAGCGAGGAGGCATCCGCATGTCAGGCTCCAACTCACGGCCGCTTCTGGCTCTGTCGCTCCTGTTCGTCATCGGCGCGCTCATGGGGCTGACCAGCAATCTGGTGAAGCTGGCGGGCAATGCCGGCTGGTCGCCGCTGGCCTATCTGCTCTGGAGTCTGCTCGGCGGCGGCCTGCTGCTGTTGCTGTTCGCCTGGCTGCGCGGCGAACGCCCCGGCCTGGGACCGCGCCTGCAGCGCTACTATCTGGCTTCGGGCCTGCTCAGCATTGCCATACCCAACGGCCTGCTGTTCAGTTCCATCGGCCATGTCGGTGCCGGCTTCGCCTCGATGTGCCTCGCCTTTCCCCCGCTGATCACCTATCTGCTGGCCCTGGCGCTACGCATGGAAGGGCTCAGCCGTATCCGCCTGCTGGGCATCTGCATCGGCCTGGCTGGCAGTCTGCTGCTGGCGCTGGGCAAGCTGCATGCGGGCGACAGCCCGTCGCTGTGGGTACTGGCCGCACTGTGCGTGCCGGTGTTTCTGGCGCTGGGCAATATCTACCGTTCGCGCTATTGGCCACGCGGCGCCAGCCCGCTGTCGCTGGCGCCGGGCATGCTGCTTGGCGGCGCTCTGCTGCTGGTACCCATGGCCCTGTTCGGCATCGACCTGGCACCGCGCCTGGACAGCGCGTCAGCGCTCGTTCTGCTGGTCCTGCAGATGCTGCTGTTCGCCATGATCTATGCGCTGTTCTTCGTGCTGCAGAAGCTGGCCGGCGCAGTGTTTCTCAGCCAGATCGGCTCGGTGGCCGCCATTGTCGGCGCTGCCATCGCCATCGGTCTGCTGGGCGAGCGCGGCAGCCTGACCATGCTGCTGGCAGCCTTGTGCATCGTCAGCGGGGTGCTGCTGGTGGCCTGGCGTGGGGCGAAGGAAGCACAAGCATGAAGCGCCAGACCTTGCTGTTGATCGCCATCGTCCTGCTCGGCCTGAACCTGCGCCCGGTGCTGGCGGCCATCGGCCCGCTGCTTGATCGTATCCAGCTCGATACCGGTCTGGATCATATCGGCGCCAGCCTGCTGACCAGCCTGCCGGTGGTGATCATGGGCCTTAGCGCCCTGGCCGCCGTTCTGTTGCGCCAGCGCCTCGGCGAGCGCAACGGCATTCTCCTCGGTGTGCTGCTGATTGCCGTTGCCTGCCTGCTGCGCGGTGTGCTGTCGGGCTCCGTCACCTTGATCGCCACTGCATTCTTGGCCGGCGCTGGAATCGCCTTCGTACAGGCGCTGTTGCCAGGCCTGATCAAGTCGCGCTTCCCCACTGACAGCGGCCGCCTGATCGGTTTCTACAGTTGCGCGATCATGGGCGGCGCGGCCTTCGGCGCCGCGCTGACGCCCTGGTTGGCGCACTCGATAGGCTGGTCATGGGCGCTGGCGAGCTGGACACTACCTGCTCTGCTCGCTGCTGCATTCTGGTACCGCGCCGCGCCTGCGCAGGCAGTCGCAACGTCGAGCGAGCTGCCGCGCCTGGATGTCTGGCGCTCACCAAGGGCCTGGCTGTTGATGAGCTTCTTCGGCATCGGCACCGCCGGCTACACGCTGGTGCTGGCCTGGTTGCCGCCTTACTACACCTCACTGGGTTGGAGCGCGCAGGCCAGCGGCCTGCTGCTGGCTGCGCTGACGCTTTGCGAAGTGGTCGCGGGCCTGCTGGCATCGAGTCTGCTGCCACGCTATCCGGATAGACGTGTGTTACTGGCGGTGGTCTTGCTGGCGCTGCTGGCCGGGCTGCTTGGCCTGATGCTGGCACCGCTGCAACTGGTGGTGCCGATCTGCATGCTGCTGGGCGTGGGCATCGGCGCGCTGTTCCCGCTTTCGCTGGTGGTGGCCCAGGATCACCTGGATGACCCACGCCAGACTGGCGACCTGCTGGCCTTCGTGCAGGGCGGCGGCTACCTGATCGCTGCTACCGCGCCGCTGCTGGCTGGCCTGCTACGCCAGTACACCGATGACCTGCGCCTGAGCTGGATGGCGATGGCCGCTGCCACGCTTGTGTTGATGCTCGTGGCGTCGCGCTTTACCCCTGACAGTGGACAGTTCCGTACCCACCTTCTTCGCGTCGCGTAGGGAGGATCGGAACGCCGTCCCCTCGTAACGAAGCGAACAGTCCGAGCAATTGCTGCCGATTCAACTCCGGGTTCTGATCCAACTTATCGCCAACAGGAGCAGAACCGACAGAAGCAACAAGAACACCAGTCCCACGAGACTTGGGAAGAAATACAGGTAGCTGTTGGTACCCTTGTAGCGCCCGAAAGTCACTAGCTTCAACAGCCAAAGCCCGAGCGTCCTGAGGGCAACTTCGAAAACGAAATTGAAGATCACATCCATCTGCTCTTCTCATGCTTATTGAGCATTCCCACGCTCTGCATGGGAATGCAATAGACCACCCCAACGTCGCTCTGCGCAATGACGGGCTTGCTCCCATGTGGGAACGTGAGAGCAACTAGCCCCTCATGATAGGTCATGTCCGCCACAACATCGGCGTACAGCTTGGCGAAAGAATCGCCGCCCACGCTCCACATCGTGACTCCAAAACGCGAGAACCCCGCCGAAGCGGGGTTCTCGAAAGCAGCTAGCGAATCACTTCTTGCCCAGCTTCTTCAGCTCTTCGTCGCGCAGTTCGCGACGCAGGATCTTGCCGACATTGGTGGTCGGCAGCACGTCGCGGAACTCGACGGCCTTGGGCACCTTGTAGCCGGTGAGGTTGGCGCGCATGTGCTCCATCACCTGCTCCTTGGTCACGCTCTCGCCCGGCTTGACCACCACGAACACCTTGATCGCCTCGCCGGATTTCTCGTCCGGCACGCCGATGGCGGCGCATTGCAGCACGCCCGGCAGGGTCGCCAGCACGTCTTCCAGCTCGTTCGGGTAGACGTTGAAGCCGGACACCAGAATCATGTCCTTCTTGCGATCGACGATGCGCAGGTAGCCGTCTTCCTGGATCAGGCCGATGTCGCCGGTCTTCAGCCAGCCTTCGGCGTCGAGGATCTCGTCGGTGGCTTCCTGACGCTGCCAGTAGCCCTTCATCACCTGCGGGCCCTTCACGCACAGCTCGCCGATCTCGCCGATGGCCAGTTCCTGACCGTCGTCGTTGATGATCTTGCACAGGGTCGAGGGCACTGGAATGCCGATGGTGCCGAGCTGGATGGCGCTGAACGGGTTGACCGTGGCCACCGGGCTGGTTTCGGTCATGCCGAAGCCTTCGCAGATGGCGCAGCCGGTGACTTCCTTCCAGCGTTCGGCGGTAGCCAGTTGCAGGGCCATGCCGCCGGAAACGGTGAGCTTGAGCGCGGAGAAGTCCAGCTTGCGGAACTCTTCGTTGTTGCACAGGGCGACGAACAGGGTGTTGAGGCCGACGAAGCCGGTGAAGCGGTACTTGGCCAGGTCCTTGACCACGGCCGGCAGGTCGCGCGGGTTGGTCAGCAGGATGTTGTGGCCACCGATCAGCATCATCGCCATGCAGTGAAAGGTGAAGGCGTAGATGTGGTAAAGCGGCAGCGGCGCGATCAGCACTTCGCAACCTTCATCGAGGTTGGCGCCCATCAGCTCCTTGACCTGCAGCATGTTGGCCACCAGGTTGCGATGGGTGAGCATGGCGCCCTTGGCCACGCCGGTGGTGCCGCCGGTGTACTGCAGCACGGCGATATCGGCGTTGCTCGGATTGGCTTCGTTGAAGCTCTGCCCGCGGCCCTTGGCCAGCGCATCGTTGAGCTTGACCGCCTGCGGCAGGTGATAGGACGGCACCATCTTCTTCACGTGCTTGATCACGGCATTGACCAGCAGACGCTTGAAGGTGGGCAGCATGTCGCCCACTTCCGTGACGATCACGTGCTTGACGCCGGTCTTGGGCACGACCTGCTCGGCCAGGTGCGCCATGTTGGCCAGGCAGATCAGCGCCTTGGCGCCGGAGTCGTTGAACTGATGCTCCATTTCCCGCGCGGTGTACAGCGGGTTGGTGTTGACCACCACCAGGCCGGCGCGCATGGCACCGAACACCACGATGGGATACTGCAGGACGTTGGGCAACTGCACGGCGATGCGGTCGCCGGGCTTCAGATCGGTGTGCTTCTGCAGGTAGGCGGCGAAGTCACCGGAGAGCTTGTAGATCTCGCCGTAGGTGAGCGTCTTGCCCAGGTTGCTGAAAGCAGGCTTGTCGGCGAAGCGTTGGCAGGACTCCTTCAGTACCGCGAGGATGTTCGGGTACTGGTCGGGATTGATTTCGGCAGCAACCCCAACGGGATACTTGTCCTTCCAGAAGTTTTCGGTCATGGAAGCCCACTCCTAAGCAACAGCTGATCTTCACCGCGCGCAGGCGGTTGTTTGTTGTGTGTTTAGCTCGCTTTTCCATTGGCCTTCAGGCCTGAAAGCGCGCCGAGAGTAGCAGCTTTGCCAAAGGCCGACCAGCACCAAACATGGCCTGCGCAGTCAGCAAAGTGACCAGAATAAAAGCATCAGTCACAAAGCATCATCTTTCACGAAATTTGGCAGAAAGCCTCTAGCTCGCATATCTCGGCGCGCCAAGCCTAGCCTGGATCTGCTGGAGGTGAAGTGCTGCGGTCGATGAAACGCCGCCGGGCTCGTCCGCCCGGTTACGAAATCACCACAATTGAACTGCCATAGCGGCAGCAGAAGAAGGGAAAGCCCCTCCGCCAGAACGGCGGAGGGGCTCGGACATCAGGCGATGTCGCGCAGCTCGCGGCGCAGGATCTTGCCGACCGGGGTCATCGGCAAGGCGTCCTTCAGGACGATGTGCTTGGGAACCTTGTAGCCGGTGAAGTTCTCCTTGCAGTAGGCCTTGAGCTCTTCAATGGTCACGCCGCCGTCACGCGGCACCACGAACAGCTTGACCACCTCGCCGGATTTCTCGTCCGGCACGCCGATGGCCGCGCAGCTGGCGACTTTCGGGTGGGCCATGACCACGTCCTCGATCTCGTTCGGGTACACGTTGAAGCCGGAGACGATGATCATGTCCTTCTTGCGATCAACGATGCGCACGAAGCCGTCGGGGTCGATCACCGCGATGTCGCCAGTCTTGAACCAGCCCTCGGCGTCGAGCACCTCAGCAGTGGCCTCCGGACGCTGCCAGTAGCCCTTCATCACCTGCGGCCCCTTGATGCACAGCTCGCCCCGCTCGCCCAGCGGCAGCTCGTTGCCATCGTCGTCGATCACCTTGAACGCCGTGCTCGGCACCGGAATACCCACGGTACCCAGACGCGCCCTGTTGCCGTAGGGGTTGGTGCTGGCCACCGGCGAGGTTTCGGTCAGGCCGTAGCCTTCCACCACGGTGCAACCGGTCATCTGCTGCCAGCGCTCGGCGGTGGCCTTGACCAGGGCGGTACCGCCGGAGTTGGTCACCTTGAGATTGGAGAAATCGAGATTCTTGAACTCCGGATGATCCATCAGCGCGACGAACAGGGTGTTCAAACCCAGCAGCGCGGAGAACTTCCACTTGCCCAGCTCCTTGACGAAGCCCGGAATGTCGCGCGGATTGGTGATCAACACGTTGTGGTTGCCGTTGACCATCATGCACATGCAGTTCGCGGTGAAGGCATAGATGTGGTACAGCGGCAGCGGCGCGATCATGATCTCCTGGCCCTGCTTCATCAGCGGCTTGCCGTCGTCACCGAGCTGCGCCAGGCAGGCGTCGACCTGCAGCATGTTGGCCACCAGGTTGCCGTGAGTCAGCATGGCGCCCTTGGCCACACCGGTGGTACCACCGGTGTACTGCAGCACGGCGATATCGTCGTGACTGGCCTTGACCGGCGTCAGCGCCTGACCATGGCCCTGCTTGAGCACCTGCTTGAAGGCGATGGCCTGGGGCAGATGGTAGTCGGGCACCATCTTCTTGACCTTCTTCACCACGGTGTTGACCAGCCAGCCCTTGAGACTGGGCAGCATGTCGCCCATCTTGGCTTCGATCAGGTACTCGATCTCGGTATCCGGCAGTACCTCCTGCACCAGCTTGCCAAACATGTTCAGGTACACCAGTGCACGCACACCGGCGTCCTTGAACTGGTGACGCATCTCGCGGGCGGTGTACAGCGGGTTGGTGTTGACCACGATCAGCCCGGCGCGCATGGCGCCGAACACGGCGATGGGATACTGCAGCACGTTGGGCATCTGTACCGCGATACGGTCGCCCGGCTTGAGGTCGGTGTGCTTCTGCAGATAGGCCGCGAAGGCCGCCGAGAGGCGATCCAGCTCGGCGTAGCTCAGGGTTACACCCAGGTTACTGAACGCCGGGCGGTCGGCGAAACGCTTGCACGAACGCTCGAACACCTCGATCACCGACTTGTAGCTGGACAGGTCGATCTCGTTGGGTACACCGGGCGCGCGTTTATCGTTCCAGAAATCAGGTTGCATTGTTCTTGTCCTCTTCCCCTGAAGTGATCTGG
>VFQQ010004706.1_pt1 | contig 11817 bp, 17 predicted proteins | sample 3512341 | NCBI WGS metagenome assembly VFQQ01 (sample SAMN10412373, study PRJNA504923) | tailings metagenome | isolation source: Relicate 2 Philex TSF1 revegetated site | place: Philippines: Tuba, Benguet | collected 2017-08-29 | reverse complement strand
GCCACTAAACACGACTAAAGGGTCTGCATGCAAACGAAGACACAAGCAAAAAGATACAAGGTAAGGCCTGTCGATAAAAGCAACGGCTGCGCTCAAATTCTGTGCAGACACTGGCCAGTTATTGAGCAAGAATTCTGTGAAGGAAGACAGTATGGTACAAAGAAGGGTGTCACTCAAAAGCTAAGGGCGCAGATGCAGCTCGGCGTTGCAGCATGCGATTTGTAAGGAGGCATAGGAGACTGAAGAACACCCATGCAGATAAAAGGGATGCGGCATACGTGACTCGTGAGATCTGCGCTCTACACATACCAAGCCCACGCGAACATTTGCTGCTCACAGCATGGTGTCGTGATGCTGTGTGTGTACACTGCACTGTGCACGCTGTACCGTTCGGTCGTGGCCACAGCAGTTGCACTCTGCTGACACCCGTCTCTTGCACTTCAATGAAGACACACCGAGGAAGGAAGAAAGAAAGAAAACAGTGTCACTCTTTCACCCATGACACACATCACAAATGACTGGGACACGACTTCCAGTGGCACACAAGGGTACACAGTTCTGTGGCGCACACTTCTGTGGCAGAACAGTTTCTGCGCTCTCCTTGACACAATCATGATGAATGAAACGGGCAGCCGACTAAAGAGCATGCATCCATGCATGGATGCTGCTCCAACCAACTTCAGATAGACGCACACATACATGGGACACAAACGACACTCATGGACTTGCACATACACGCACATCCCCTTCACTGTGACAGGTGGCGTCTGGCAGACTATGCACTCGCTGTGGGGGCTGCATGCTGCTGGCCTTTACTGCACCCATGCATGCATACGCCCCGTGTCACTCTTTATGACAGCCACTGGTACCCTCCATGCAGCCGCCATACACATTTCCCTACAAGCGTCTCTCTCTGCCCCTTTCTCTCACCCCCTTTGCGTGCACATCTGTGCGGGTAGCAAAGGCAAAAGTACTTTCGCTTGCGTGCTATTGTATGCAGCGACCATGGGCATGCCGCTGAAGCCATTCACCCGCATGTGAGTCCATGCAGGTTGTTTCTGCCGCATGCATGCACCCCGTATCACCAGCCGTGGGCACGAGTGACTTGCCCATCATATCAATTACGCAGCGACCAGGGGCGCCTCACCACAACTGTTTACCCGCTTCTCAGCGGTTTCCAACGACTGCTCAACCAACACATCCTCAGCCTTGCGCTTCCTTGTCATACTGCCGTCCGCGCATGCAGTAGAGGCATCGCCCACCACGCCGCCCGCCATAGTCTCTGGCGCCCCCGCGGCCCCCATGGCGCCGGCCATCTGCTCTGGCACTGCTGCTGTGCCCTGTTCACCCTTGTTGGTGGCATTGGTGGTATTGTTGGTATTATTTACAGCCCATGTGGCGAGGCTCTCGCTTTCGACGGATGGCGCGTTGCCCAGGCGTGAAGAGGTGCAAGGGGAGCCTGTGGGGGTGAAGTTGGCGCGCTGCATGGTGGCGAGCCGTGTGCCTGCAGGTGGAGGCTCGAGGACGGTGGACGGGGTTGCAGCGGTGGAGCGAAGGGTGTTCCATGTCTCGAGCGCGAGCCGCGTCTTTCTGCAAAGCGAGACACACACACACACACACACACACACACACACGCACATGTATGCTGTCTCAGCATATTCGTGGACACTTGTTCGCTGGAGCAGACACAGAGCGCTGATGACAACAGGGCCCAAGCAAAACGCATGCAGTGTCATGCATGCGCGCAGACTGTGTGCCCTCTGCATGCCCCATGCATAACCCATAGCGCTGATGACAACAAGGCCCAAGCAGGGGGCATGCAGTGTCATGTCCACACATATGCAGCGCCATGCATGCGTGCTGGCCTTTGGCTGCATGCTTGGCGGCACAATTTCCGACTAGATCTCGTCTCTGTGTATGTGTGCGTGTGTTTCTGTGCAACACCCACCTAAACAAAGCGCTGTCAGATATCAATCGGTGGCCCTCACCCACACAACTAATACCACTCGCCACACCCGACACAACAGAAGTAACGCCAGACATAACGGTACTAACGGCACCACTCGTCGTCCCTACATCAACGAACACCACCCCTCCAGCGCCCGCCTCTGCATGAGTCTGCTGCCCACCACCGCCCGCCAGGCGCCCACCATCACCTATCCCCACGTGGGTCGGGTCTTGGTTGGGGGCTGCAGGTGGAGCAGGGGCGGGAGCGGAGCCCTCTCGTTCGTTTGCCTGGTTTGCTGATTCTGTTTGTGTTGCTGTTTGTGGTGCTTGGGGTGGGCAGTTGCTTGTGGTGGTGAGCTTGCCCTGTAGGAGCGCCTCGGCCTGCTTGACAAGCCTGCTGAGCAGGGCCGTGCTGTTGAACGGCTGCGGTGTACATACCCACACACACACAGCATACCTGCAGCGCAGTGCACCTTGTCCTGTAAATCCTACCGGTCCCGCGCGCATGCAGCACATCCATGCACAGCATGCTCGGAAGCGTGCCGTTCACCGTGAGCTCGTGTGTGTGTGTGTGTTTGTGTGTGTATGCGTATCTTACCTGTTGTAAGCAGCTTGCCAGGTATGGTGCCCTCAGCAGTACACCCGTACGCTTGTCGTGCTTCTTCAGTATCTTCGCAACAGCTGCATAGTTCAGGAGCGACCAGTGCAGCAGAAGCACAGCCTGACCGTGGAAGTCGACCAGGCTGGCCAGCACATCGGGCGAGCGGTCCTGGTTCAGACGCTCTGTGAGCACCTGCAGCTGGATTACCGCCCTGCATACGCCAGCATGCACACACCTAAGGCTAAAGTACAGTACGACACAAGCACACACTGGTCCGCGCGGCACTGTGCTGCTTAGGAACCCGTGTGCGTGTGTGTGCGGATGATTTGGTGTGCACGTGTGTGCCCTCTGCGTGTGTGTGCGCGTCTGCGTGTGTGTCTCTGTGTGTGTGCGTGTGTACTCACTCTTCTTCTCTTTGTATGAAGAAGTTGTTGAATCTGTCGAGTTCTTGATTTAGACTGTTGATGAACGCTTGCTCTTCTGTGCTGAAGTGAACCTGCATGCACACAAGCGCGCACACCCCTATGTATACACACCTCCATGCACCTCAACAACAGCCAATCTCTACTTCTGACGACTGTACATTTTCCAAACTGTAGTTCCGATTACTGTACCCGCTGCCTTGCCAGATACCGGATCCAAAATTGGGGGCCCTGTGTGCACTGCTCTCACCTTGCCACCTTGCTGTGTCTCTCCCGTGCGCTGGGATGCATCTGCGGAGAAGCAAACAACAGAGGGATGATTCAGCCTGGCTGCCCTTCCGCTGCACCCCCTGCCTGCAGGCGAATGATTCCTTGGTATGCTGGGGCCCTGTGTGTCTCTCATCAGCCCGTACCTGTATGTGCCGGGATGGTCTTCAGCTGCTTCTTGAGCTTCTTATAGCTGAGGAACATCTCATCCAGCTCGGGTACCTCTGACGTCAATCGGTTAAGAACCTGCGCGTGTGATGGAAGGGCAGATGAGGTAGAAAATCTGGCTGTGAGGCAGCAGGCCCGCAGAACGTCTCTATATTGAGCTCCAAATGTACTGCAGACTCAGAGCCTGGCTGCCCTTGCACCTGGCTCTGGCAAAGGCACTGGCACATCCCAGCAGCATCTTCACATGCGGCCTGGGTGTGATACCTGCCTTGCTGAACTTCATGGCGCCCACTGCTGCAGGCGCGGATAGCCAGACAAATGTGACACTCCGCTGCGGGCTTAGACGTCAACAGGCGCGCATTCAGTGAAAGCAAGCCGAAGAAGACGACGAGTCGAAGATGCTCATGAGGAATGGGAATCTCCGCAAAGCCGTTTCGTGGGCTCACATCAAGCTTGCTTGGCCTTCTTTCTTTCTGGACGGTCTTGCTTAGTCATGGAATGACTAGCCAAGATATGCAAAGCATCTTACGTCGTCAGGCCGCGCCTGCGTACGCACCCGTACTGCCATCATTCGTTTGTTCAGCAGGTCTGCCCTCTGAGCCCTCTAAGCCCTCTTAGTCTTCATACAACACTTGGCCTTACATCGATGTACATGGCACTTGTGATCATACACGCACAGTACAGGCAAGGTCCGTGGCAAGCAGCGCAAGGGACAAGTCAACGAACGCACGTACTGCACTGCTACTGATGACGCCGCTCCGCATCAGTTCTGCGGAGGCGCCTGACTACTCAAGGCCAGCAGCTGCGCGAACAAACTGCCAGCAGGCGCCACAGGCTGCCCGCTCGGCTGCACAGCCGGCCCAGGCGCAGGCGCCACCACGGGTACGCTCCCAGACGCTGTAAGACTCTGCAATACAGACGACAAAGCCGCCAAAGCCGCCGAGTTGTTCTTCACTTGCTCGGGCACCGCGGACTCAATCAACCCAGGTGGTATCACCGCAGGCACGGGCGCGGGCGGCGGTCCCATCGGCGGTCCCATAAACTGTCCCTGCGGCGGCGGCATCGCCCGCCGCCGCGGGTCCATCGGCGCGTTCGCGGACGGCACCGCCCCAGGCGCCCCCGGCACCAGAGGCGCGGGCGGGAGCGCGCCCACCAGCCGCCGCAGGTCCTTGTTGACCGGCACGGGCCGCGGCCCGCCAGGAACTGCGCCGCCCGCTGGCGCCGCGCCTGGGGTGGCGCCGACGAGCCGCCGCGGCGCGTCGAGCCGGCTGCCGCCTGCTGCCGCCTCGTGCGGCCCCCTGCCTGCTACAGAAGGGTGCACGGGCAGCTGCCGCCCTGGTGGGCCCATAGAGCCAGGAGGGCCCATCCCAGGTCCACCCGGGCTTGGCCCTGCTTGTGCGTAGGGTGGCTGTGCGCCTTGTTGTGCGTCAGGCCTTGGCCCTCTGTCCCAGTTTCGCTCGTCGGCTCGCACCAACTGACAGAGTGTGATGTCGGCGGGCCGTAGGCGCATCTCTGGAAAGAGGGTCTTGAGCTTGGGTCGCAGCTTGCTGCATTACACACAGCACACGACGACGCACAACAACACAGTTGCATGGGCATCCACAAAAGAACCAGACAGCAGAAAAACCCTGGAAGCCCTAGGCTTTGCTGCAAGACAAAGTCTGCTGCACAGTTTGCTGCAAGACAGGTAGGCTGTGTCACAGGCACAGTGCGAAAACGAACAGACTTCACTGCGATACAACTGCACGTGCTCTTGGAGGAGGCCCAACCTGCGGCAGGCGATCTCCCATCGCTCTAGCATACAACATGCTGCAGCTAAGCTCTTAATAAGACGCATATCAGTGTGTGTGTGTGTGTGTGTGTGTACTGTGCACGGCGTGTCTTACCTCAGGGCAGTGTTAGCCTCCGTGTGTGTTTTGCAGTCTGCTGTGATCACGTTCTTATTTGCATTGACCACCACTGTCTGCCTGTCTAGATTAGGTATCCATTGGTTTAGGATGAACCCAGCACGCGCAGCACTGGGCATGGTCGTGTTCTGCACGCAGCACGCAGCACGGGCACATGAAGCCGCGTACACGTGCCAAGGACACGGAGCACATTGCTTACTCACAAGGACTCGCACAGTACTGGGCATGGTAACAGCCCTGTACACCATAGAAAACCACAAGCCTATCATTCACCGCAGGATATCTCAATATGGTACGTTTTAAGGCAGTAAGCACGCAGCAAGGCACTTCTCACAAACCACGCAGAGGCCCTTTGCTAGATATAGTATTTATTACACGTACATCACTCACCGCAGGATACTTTAACATGATGCGTCTCAGGTTGGCATCAGGGCCCTCGTCCGCCGGGGCTGGCGCGGCCGGCTGCTTGGGCCGCGCGCCCTGCAGCACCTGCTGCGCCGCCTTGCTGCCCTGCTGCCCTGCCTTTGCCAGGGAAGACTGGGCTGAGGGCACGGAGGGCAGGCTGGGCTTGTGTGTGTGTTTGAATGTGGGTATGGGGGCTGAACCGAGGTCATCGAAGTCGTCAAGATCATCGTACATGGATGCACCTTTGCCTATACACACACACACACACACACACACACACACACGCACACACACACACAAGAAGTATACATTCAGCCCCCCGCCGGGTTGCACAGCGATGCGTCATTTGACAGGGGACTGGCACTGATAAGACAAACATGCAGGTGTGTGTGTGTGTGCGTGTGTGTGTGTGTGTGTGTGTGTGTGTGTGTCTCGCTCACCGCCTGCCTTGGCCTTCGTCCCCTGGCCCTGCTTAGCGTGTGTGTCTTTGTGTCCCTTCTTGTGTGACTTGGGCTGTCTAATGACTCTGCCCTTTTCATCGCATTTGTCAACAACCTGTCACACGTACAAATCACATGACACACAATTCGCCCTTGGCACTGTCACACATGCACATGCACATGCACATGGCGCAGAAATTCTGCTGATGCGTTCACAGCCAGTTGCACATCTATTGACATGCGTGGCCTCACAATACACACCAATACAAGAGGTGGTCTATTGACATGCGTGGCCTCACCTCAACACGCTTAGGGCAGTCTCGTGAGATATAGTTTTCGTACTTAAGCAGTAGTCTAGGGTAATGCTGCTCGAGGTACTGCAGTAACATCACACACAGCAGTACAGATCACACACAGCAGTACACATCACACTGCATTGCCCAGCCTTGCACCAGCATCCCGTGATTCACACCTGCTAACAGCTGGTGTGCCACGCACACAAGAGCGCGTCACAGTAAAGAGGCCCGCCATGCGCCAATACCGTGTTCCTTACGCGTTCCCTGTTATTCCTGTGTTAGCATGAGCGTCCTGCTTGTAGAGGGGGCAAGGGGCGAGCCCAGCTTGAGACCACGCGCGTGTGTGTGTGTGTGTGTGTGTGTGTGTGCGCACCTTGACTAGCGTGTGCGGCGCTGCGTGCTTAGGTATAGGTGCGCCCTGTGCGCGCGTCTCGTCAAGGTGATTCTGCCAGGCTGCGGCCACAGCGTGCCAGCGCCCCGCGGTACGAACAGCCTCATAGCCTCCCTCGTCCGCCACAAGACGCAGAATGTCGTACGGGCGCCACTTGTACGGGCCGATCTGTAAACACACACACACACACACACACACACACACACAGAGTTATGTACATATACAGCACTGGTTGTGCTGACCTCTACTGTACGCGAACACCAAAGCAGAAGATCCATGTGGCGGCGACTGCGTGGACCTGTGCGTGCGCGTGTGTGTGTGTGTGTGTGTGTGTGTAGCTGTACCATGGGTAGGTCGTTACAGTCGTGTCCTCGCTCCGCCTGCCACCGCTGGAAGGCAGCCTGGAACTGTGCCTCTGACGCAGGCACCCTGTGTCACACACACACAGACACACACACACGCACACGCACGCACACACACACAAATCACAAACACACTTGCAGGGGCCTCAAAGAGCGAACATGAGGCGTATGCAAGCAATGCGACCGGCATGTGTGTGTGTGTGTGTGTGTGTCAGGAAGGCCGCACCTGTCAGCGTAGTCTTTGAATTCAATTTGAACCCTGACAGCTGGCAGCTCCTCCTCTTCCTCCTCTTCTGATACGATCTCTGGCAACTGTACCCGAGATATGACACCGGCATGGAGGCACAAGCATGACACCACAGTGTAAGGCCGGTGCATGGGCAATACAGAGCACGCCCTGTGCTTATGCCATGTCCTGGTTGCACTTTTACTTATTGCAACAGCTGGCTCTGGTGTAACATGATGGCAGCGCAGACGACAAGAGCAGACCAGTACACACGATACTCTGTTAGGTGCAAGCACGGCCTTACCTGCTCTTTTGAGCTGCGCGCGCGTTTCTTGCTCTTGACCTTGCGCGCTCCCTCACTCTCGCTCTCACTCTCTTCCTCTTGCTCACTCTCACTCTCTTCGTCAAGAGGCTCACTCTCTTCAACTGGCTTTTTCTTCGGCTTGCTGCCGCCGCCGCTGCTCCGCCTCTCTATCTTGGGGCGGCCAGCGTAGTGCAGTTGCAGCGCCTTGATCCTATCCTTGGTCCTGTGCACCATGAGACACACACACACACACACACACACAAACACTTGGCCACTTCCTCATTCTAACCGCTTCCTTTGTCTGGTTCCTCGTTTGTGTCTCGAGAGAAGAGTGTACGAACGTACACTCATGCATCATGTGTATGTATGTATGTGTGTGTGTGTGTGTGTGTGTGTCCATGCCCTTGGCGCTCACTTCTTGACCTTCTTGACGTTTCCATCCGAGTCCTCCTCCAGATCTTCCTCTTTCTCACTCATCTCCTGGTCACTCAAATCTTCCTCGCCAACAGAGTAACCGACCGCCTCACTCTTCTTACGCTTCGTGCCTGACACAGGCTTGGTCTTGTGAGCCAGGGACTTGCCTGAGATGGCCTTGTGCTTGTGGCCTGCCTTGCGTGGCTTGGCGGCCGCAACCTCACCAAAGAGAGATGCGCGACCGAGAAGACGGTCGGTGAGCAGCGCGGCGGCGGCGCGCGGGCCGTCGGGCGGCGGGGTGTGCCACTCCGCGCGTGGAGTGGTGAGTGGCGGGGTGGGCTCTTCGAGTGCGGATCGAAGCAGCAGCCCGATCTCCCCAAACCTGCATGGACACACATACCACGCATGGTACACATACCATCATGTGTACCATGCGTACATTAGATAACTAACAAATTCCCTGTACAATGTTCGTGTGTGGATGCGGAGCATGGGGCCAGAAATGATGGCGGCCAGGTACGTGTGTGTTCTTTGCAGTGCGTGGAACCCTGTCATCGGCTGTCGTGGGTGTGCATGCACGAGGTGCCGACATGCAGACTGCCTAGCACTACAAGGCCCTTGACAGTGGCTCGGTGGTGGGCGGCATGCAGTCTCTTGTGTGCAACGGTCGTGTGTGGATGCGATGAAAGGAGGTTGAAAGTGGTCGTATGTGTGTGCCAAGCTCACCTGTGCAAGTTGCTGCGTGCCTGGAACGCCTCCTTGCAGCGCAGCACGGCCAGAGCCTCAGGTGAGGTCAGCAGCTCTCGCATGTCGGTTTCATTGCTTGTATCAAACGCAGTGGGCTGCTGAGCGAGGTCCTTGAGCCAGGCTAGGCACTGCTCGGGAGACACCTGTAAGACACACACACACACACACACACGCGCACACACACGCACGCACACACGCGCGCGAGCCAACGCTCTTCCCTTCACAATGCACACCACGGGCGTAGGCCAAGAAAGGCTCTTAAACCACTGGCCACTTGCGACACATCTCTCACAGGCTGCGAACATAGGTGCTTGTACATGCCCGCACACCTCCACGGAGCCTCCGTACAGCACATTCTGATCTGTCCACAACAGGCTGGAATTTAAGTGCATATCAGCCCGCTTACCTCCACGGAGCCTCCGTAGAGCACAGCTTGGTTTCTCTCGTCCTCTCGAGACCCCTCCGCGCTAGCCATGGCCTCGGCACCACAGGGACCCCAGTACTGGATGTGCATCTGTGGGCACAGCAGCACACACACATGCAATCACACACAGCAGCACGGCTGCCAAGCTTTCAAACCATGGCCTCCCGCCCGCATGCCCGCACATGCAGGGAGTGCAGCACTAACGTCTGGGTCTGTTCCCCCCGTCAGCGCTAACGTCTGAGTCTGTGAAAAGACTCACGTCAGGATTTGTACAACACTTTGCACCTTAGCTAAGAGTGACAGCATGCATACCGTTGAGCCCAGAAAGCCAACAAACAGTAAACGAGCTAATAAAGTAGCTGGTGGACTTACGTCTGGGTCTGTAAACTCTTCAGGTACCGTTGCCACTGGTTTGTCCTCCATGTACTGCTCATCAGGTACAGGCAGCACGGACGTCAACAGCTTGGGCAGATCAGCGTCTCCCTTGATCCTGCGCGCATGGGGTCCAGCACATACAAGGGGTAGGGCACACGATGCCACGGCATGTAGCCGCTTCATCGCTTCACAAGCTGCATCATGGCAAGCTTCATACAATCAAAGGTCCTAGCTACAAGGGGGCCATACCTGTACGCTTTTGTTGACCGCACAAGCTGCTTTTCACCGGGCGGGGCGGCAGCAGGAACCTTGATCTTCTCTGTCTTTATGGGCTTATCTGTGTTCTTCTCAGCCTTGATGGGCACATCTGTGTCTTTCTCTGTTTTGATGGGCTTGTCTGCACCCTTGTCCGCCTTGCTGGCCTTGGCTGCCTTCTCCTTGACTTTCTCCGTGTGGGTGGCCTTGGGGCTCTCTGGTTCGTCCTCGGGCCTGCACACACACAGACACACACAGAGTGCGCCTGAGCTTGCCTGTCCTCCTGCATTGCAACACACATGGGATGGCAGGACGCACCGGAGCCCCTACATGCCTTGTTACGTGTCATGTATAGGGGCACAATCATTGCCTAGCCTCACACAGTCAGTCACTCACGGTGGTGTTGTAGCCCGTCTCTGCGCGACCTTGTCCTCAGTCGCCTGCAGCTTCACCCCGTCGGCTTTAACCTTGTTCTTACTGCCTGGTGGGCGACCCCTCTTTTTCTTCGGCGCGTCTGCGTGTGTCTCTTCGCCTTCACCACCTGCTGCTGCTTCTGCGGTGGTAGGGTCATGTGCTGAAAGGGGTGCGAAGGGGCCTTGGCCTGCTTGGGATTCTTCGTATGTGTCGTCTAGGAGTGTGCGTTGGGACCAGGTGGTCATCCAGCACATGCCTGATGCGACGCGCCCGTCAGGGGAGTTGACCTGACACACACACACACACACACACATACGATACATGCATTCATGCCCACAGGGATTGACTTGTGCACAAGAGTGGATGCTCCTTAGGTAGAAAGGAGGCTGTGAGTCCTCACCATCTCGCAGGCGGCCGGCACCGTCGCGCCCGCCATGCCGCGCAGCCACACGAGCGCATCCTCTGCCGTGCACCCCTCCAGCTGCTCGGCTGTCGGCTCAGGCGGCAAGGTTAGCTGCTCGCCAGCTGGCCAGCTCGAGGGGTCTCGTATGTCCCAGGGATGGTGTTGCGTGCGAGGTGCCTTGCCTGCGCGCCTGTCGTGTACCTCTTGGATCTCCTCCAATGCCCGCTTGTACGCCTGCGTGTATGCATGCACGTGACCAGACATGTTACGAAGCGGAGATCATAGCTTCAAGGACATGTGTCCTGGTGGACATATGTTCTGGTGCTGGCGGTGCTCAAGCGCATATAGCAGCCTGTCGTGATGTGTGCATGCTTCGTTTCGTAACATGTATCGATATCAATTGTGGCATGGAGCATCTCTGATTCTGACCTGGTTCTTCTTGCCATCCTTGCTCTTCAAGCAGGAGTCAATCTTGGACTCATAGGTCATCAAATAAGACGGCTGATACCACCTGTAATGCAGCAAAGCTCGCGGCACAAGGACAAAGTATGGTGCGCAGTAAGAAAGGTCCCGTTCATTACTGCAACAAACAATCACTATCTCTTCCATCACTCACCCATACGTCTGGTCTCCGAAGAAGCGCAGCAGTAGCTGGTCTGCCGTATGAGGCTCAAAGCGCATACCGGGCGGGGCCCGGTATGCTTTTAGCAGCTGGCAGGGCCATAAGGGATGTCCTGGGATACGTGCGAAGTAGAGGTCGCCTGCACGGAAGCAAGGCTTGCAAAGCACTCGCGGACTGCTGCTGAAGAAGGCGACTGTGATGCGGAAGCTATGCGGCTGGCGTACAGTGCACAGAAAGCGTGCGCTGAGTGGCGCGCGGCGGGATCACGCACGTACTGTGCAGCGCGCTGTCATGCCCTGCAAACCTGCGGTGCGCGGGGCGCCCGGCATCTGTGTAGCGCGGGATATGGCCAGACACTCACCCTCTACAAGGAAGGGCTCTGCAGCCTCCTTCTCAGCCATCGTATCAGGCGCAGGGCTCTTCCATC
>VFQQ010004705.1_pt1 | contig 11818 bp, 16 predicted proteins | sample 3512341 | NCBI WGS metagenome assembly VFQQ01 (sample SAMN10412373, study PRJNA504923) | tailings metagenome | isolation source: Relicate 2 Philex TSF1 revegetated site | place: Philippines: Tuba, Benguet | collected 2017-08-29 | reverse complement strand
TCACCAGCAGCTCAAAGTTATCGTCTTGGTACACCAGGTTTCGCACCTGTAAGCATGGTGGGACAAAGGCAGGGAACAGTTGGGGTGAGGACCAAGGTGAGGAGAGCGCGCTGCATGCAGGGGCCACTGGCGGGCCAGGGCGCCGCCTGTGGCGGAAGCTGGGAAGCGTCACGCAGGCTTGCTGGCGCGATCGCGAGCATTCCTACTCACACAATGCTCATCCTTGAAGAAGGTGAACTTGTCAAAGGCGTCCGGTGTCTCCACGGCCTCCAGCAGGGCCGAGCGCACGGCAGCGTCCAGGCGGGCGAAGCTCTCGCCGTCCTTGCGCTGGTGATACCAGCCAATCTCGCCGCGCTCCACCTTGAGCTCATTAAAGGCCTGGCCGAGGCCTTGCACCAGCGACTCGACCACAGTCTTCACCATTTCCCCTCGTTTGCCCGTCGATCACAAGCAGCGGCAGGTGAGATCGAGGAAAGCAGCTGCTGCGGGACCCAACGGCAGCTTCACATTTAGCAGGTTCAGACAGTCGCAGCGTGCGGAGCATGAACGGCCGTGCCAGCGATTGCGCTTCTGCGCTGTGGGATCCATCTTGTAAGCCTTTGCCTTTCGGTGCTCACTGGCAGGGACCCCTTCATTAGGCATTCGTGTTAGAAGAGCAGGCAGCAATCTACTGACTACTCTGCTGCCCCGGCCCTTGCGGCAGCTCGGTGCGGGGAGAGCGGCAGCCAGTGCGTTCACCACCCTCATGTGCTCATGGGGGCACTTGCACGCTCAGGACGGCCCCATGCCGCCCGCAAACACGAGATTAAAAGAATTCTAGGCCCAGGTGACCTTGCCCTTGCCCTTGTCTGCCGCGCTGCGGCTGCCACCGGGCTCCCTGTCCTGGCGGAAGCGGCTGTAGATGGCCTCCAGCCGCTCGCGCTCAGCCTCGGGCACAGAGGGCCGTGCCGCCTGCAGCGCCGCATCCAGGTGCCGCTGCTGGATGAGGGGCGGGGCGTGTGGGGCGTGCGGGTGTGCCGCTTTGGCCGCCCCTGCTGTCGCTCCGCTGCCGGCTGCTGCCTCAGCCGCCCCCTGCTCCGCCTGCTCCAGCGCCTCGTGCACCGCCGCCAGCTGCGCCTCCGCCAGCAGGGCCGCCAGGTCGGCGCCCGAGTAGAACTCGGCGTTGTAGCCCAGCTGTGGGTGGAGGGTGGGAAGGGGTTCGTGGGTTGGGTGGCATGTAGCGACAGCAGCCTGAAGCCCCGGTGCAGGGTGTGCAGCGACACAGAAGCAAGCCCATTCCCCAGCTCTAGCCTCCCTCGAGTCCTCACACACTTGCCCAACCCACCAAGCCCTCCACCCCCTCACCAGGTCCAGGTCCGCTCCAGGCGCCAGCTGCACGCCGCGAGCCAGCGCCCGCAGCACCTGCCCCCGCTCCAGGGGCGAGGGGAAGCCGCAGTACACGAGTCGGTCCAGGCGGCCGGGGCGCAGCAGCGCGGCGTCGATGAGGTCGGGGCGGGAGGTGGCTGCCACCACGCACACGCCTGCAAGGGGAGGGTGGCGCGCAGGGATGCGTGGGCGCAGCAGCTGCAACTTACTGCGCCACCAGGCATGCACCGTTTGGCCTCAACCTGGATGCACACTGTGTGGTATTGTAAACATCGGGCCTCACCGCGCAGGCCTTCAACGCCGTCCAGCTCCGTCAGCAGCTGGTTCACCACTCGGTCTGTCACCCCCGTGTTGTCGTGGCCGCGCTGGCAAGGGGCAACACCAAAGGCGGCATGGGCTTGAGCGTCGTGGCATAGGCTGTGAAATCAATGCTGCAGCACCATCAGCACAGCCATCAACCATGGGTACATGGATGTTGCAGCAGCAAGGCCGCCCTCTCAACGCACCCAGACCACCTGTGCACACCCTTGCACCAGCATCCCCTCACCTGCGGTGCAATGGCGTCAAACTCGTCGAAGAACAGGACGGAGGGTGCGGCCGCCGCGGCGCGCACAAACACGTCCCGCACCGCCGCCTCGCTGGCGCCAATGTACTTGTTCAGCAGCTCAGGGCCGCTGCGGGGGCGGAAGGGATAGGTGGGAGGGATGGGTTGAGAACAAGCCAGGTGAGGGTCACAAGATGAGGGTTGCAAGTGGCTTTCAGGTGTCCCAGCTGCTCCCATCCGCCCTTTGAAGCGCCCACCCCGCACCTGACGGTGATGCAGCGCACGCCAGCAGCGGCCACAGCGGCGGCTACAATATGCGTCTTGCCGCAGCCTGGCGGGCCATATAGCAGCACACCGGTGCGTAGGCGCAGGGGGGCCTGCAGGCAGGAGAGGGAGAGCAGAGGTGAGTGCTTACTTGCCACTGGTCATCTCACATGCCATGGCAGGCAGGCTGCTGTTGTGAGCAGGCTGCTGTTGTGAGCCAGCCATCCACGACTCCCATGCCTTCCTCGACCCAACAACACGAGGCAGCACCACCCACGCCTCTTGTCACACATGGCCCATCCCACCTTGGCCACCAGCCTCGCGTGCTTGGTGGGCAGCTCCAGCGCCTCGTGCAGCGCCTGCCGCGCCTCCTCCATGCCGCCCACATCCGCCCAGCCCTGCACCCCCGCCTGCACGCTCTTGCGGCTGCCCGTGCCCCAAAAGGCGGCGGGCGTGAAGCCCTCCAGCGCCTCCAGCAGGTCCTGCCGGCTCAGGCGCAGCAGCGGCTCAGCTGGGCTTGCGCCGCCGCCGCCACCGCCGCCGCCGCCGCTGCTGCTGCTCTTCACTGCTGCCAACTGCAGGCCACCGCCGCCGCCGCCGCCACCGCTGCTGCTCATGCTGCCGCGCTCTGCCAGCTGGCGCCGCACCGCCACATGCATCGCCCTGTCCAGCAGGACCTCTAGGTCTGCGGCATCAAAGCCGTCTGCCCGCTCAGCCACCAGCCGCAGGTGGGCGGCATCCAGCAGCGCACCGCGCGCCGCCGCTGCGGCACTCAGAATGGCGGTTCGGCTCTCGGCTGTGGGTGCTGGCAGGGTGACAATATGGTCCAGCCGCCCCGCAGCCCGCAGGGGAGCAGCCAGCGCCGAAGCATCCCGGCATGTGGCGGCAACGGCCAGCGGCGGCCACAGCGCGGTGCCCAGCTGCTGCGGTGCCGCAGCCGGCCACGCCCTACTGCTGCTCGCACCGCCGCCCCCCCCACCGCCATTGCCACCGCTGAAGCTTGCCGTTTCTGCCGCTGGCAGCAACCTGCCCCAGTCAGGGCTGGGGGCAGCGAGATGGTCCAGCACATCTGCCAGCCAGGCCACTAGGGCGGGGTCAGCCGAGGAGGCGGCGCCATCCGCCCCTGCCGCCTCAGCGGGGCACAGCACGTCCAGATCATCAAAGATGAGCAGGGCGGGCAGGTGATCCAGGGCCTCCCTGACCTGTGAGGGCAGGAAGGGGGGCAGGCAGCACGATTACCTTTCATCCGACGTGTCAACGCAGCGGCTTGGAGGAGGCCATGACAAACCGGGGGTCATTTGCTGCACTTGCAACATGCAACTAATCTGTCGACACCCCCCACACCAGCCACCACGGCGGGCCAACCCACCTTGGGCAGTATCTGAGCCTGCGCCTGGCTGGCGCCCTCTGCACTAATCTCCCGGCAGCTGACCGTCACACAGTACGTCAAGCACTCGGGGTGCGCCTGCAGAGCTGCGGCTGCGCCCGCCAGCAGCGCCGACTTGCCGCTGCCGGCGGGGCCGCACACCAGCAGGCCGCCTGGACGGGGCGCGCCCCAGCTCTGCAGGAGGCAAGGCGGTGAGAGAAGCCTGTTCTGAGCTAGGTGGCTTCTTGCCTGGTGGAAAATAGCACAGCTGGGGAAACACAGCATTGTTGTACCAGAAGGCAAGAAGACTTGTCAGGGTTTAGCAAGCCACGCACCTGCAGCAGGCTGCGGGGTGTGAAGCCCAGCACGGGCAGCAGGCGCGCCAGAGCCGCCTCTGCTGCGGGGCGCAGCCAGCCCGACTGCGCCAGCACAGCTGCGGCACCTGCCGCCCCCTGCTGCTGCTCCCGCTTAATCTCAAGCTGCTGCTGCGCCAGCCCTCCGTTGCTGGGCCCATTGGCTGCTGCCGCACCCCCTGCTGCTTCGATTCCCTCGCCAGCTGGCCGGCGCAGCATGCCCGCCAGCGTGGTCCTGCTGCTGCCGGTGGTCCTAGTGCCACTGGCCGCCTGCAGCTCGGCTGCCTCCTCTATCAGCTGGCGCTGCCCTGGGGTCAGCCGCTGGATGCGGATGTGGGAGCAGGGTGGTGCCCCCACCCATTCGCTCTGCTCAGCGGTCAGGGCCAGGTGCCCTGGTGCCACCGCACTGCTGGCTACCAGGCAGGCAAACTTGACCAGCGAGGTGGTGTGCCGCCCGCTGAGCCGCACCCAGTCACCTGGTCGCAGGCCGCAGCGTGCCAGTGTGTCAGCGCTGGCTCCCGCTAGCTGCACCCCAGGCGGCAGGGCGGCAGCGACTGCGCTGGCCTCCTGCAGGACGGCTGCTATGCTGCTGCTGGCCTGCTGCACGCGTAGCACCGCCTGCAGCGGCATCGCCGCCTCGTCCTCGCTGCTGGCTGCCTGCTGTCCCTGTTGCTGCGCCGGCTGACACTTGCCGGTCATTCCGCCATTGCTGCCGCCTGCCTGCTGGCCCTGCTGCTGCTTGCCAGCCAGCAGGTTGCCATTTGCTGCCGCGCCCCCATCCGCGGGCCGCACCCGCAGGCGCGGCGCCACATAAATCTCAGAGTCGGGCACCAGTCGGGCTACGGCAGCGTCTGGCACGATGGCCGTCACCCGCAGCACCACGCCCACGCTGCGAATCCAGACGGGCAGCGGCTGGTGCGGGCTGGCCACCCCCACCTGCAGGGGTGTGCCAGGCAGGGCAGGCGGCGGGATGCCATTCAGTGGCTGGACAGAAGCACTCCAACTTGCACACTATTCAAACACGGAGCTCAGGCATAAGAATGTCCAGCCAGGCATGGCAATCGCGCAGCACCCCACCCACCTGCGTGAGCAGCGTCTCCTCAATGAAGCCGGCGTTGAGCTGCACAATCTCCCAGTCGTCCTCGCTGGCTGGCTCGACTGTGACTGACACAGCCGGAGGCGCATCGGGCAGCGGGCGCACCGCCACCGCGGCGCCCTCCTGCAGACCCAGCGCTCGTGCCACCGCGGTAGGCACGCCCACGCAGCCGGCGGCGCAGGTGTCGCCCACCCAGGAGGCGTAGCAGGGAGTGTCGGAGGGCAGGGCCACGCCGGCGCGGCGCCGAATGGGGCGCAGCTCCAGCGCCAGCGGCGTGGCGGTGCGGGCGGCAAACAGGCGGGAGCAGAGGGCGGGTGGCAGCGCCACCCAGCCCGTCCGCTCATGCGTAAGTTGCACCACCAGCTCTGGCGTGCGGCTGTGGCAGGAGGAAGGAGCAGCAGGGGGATGCAGGCAGGTTTCAAGCAGGGAGCGGCGGCGGCGGCGGTGGCAGCACGGCAATGCGTTCGGAGCCCCCAGCGCGGCGAGAAAGGTACTCACCTGGCATCTATGAGGCCGCTGAGCTCGTCGATCATGCCTCAAGCTGAGCCTGCACCGTCAGCAGCGGCCAAGCGCTTCGCAGAGCTGTCGACACGGCATGCGACTCACGGCGATGTAACAGGTAGCAGGTGAAGACACACTAACGCCGATTAGGGGCTCAGGAGAGGCCTGGCTCTTGCCACCGCCCTCGCCCGCTTGGCGCCGCCGCCCGCCGCATTGCTCGGTGCTATTCAGCGTGTTCTGAGCATGCATGTGCCATGGATCATTGCTGGCTGTGCTGATGACCAGAGCAGCATGGGTCCCATGGCCTACACAAACACGCCTGCCTGCCGATGCGGCGCCCGGCCGGACCGGCAATGAGCGGGCGGCCACGGGCAGCACGGGTCGGACCGATGGCCTAGTTCCGTTGCAAGTAGGCAATTCTGTTCGTCACCTGAGTGCAAACCGACATGGAGGACAGCAGCCTCTTTTACCTGCTGGCCGATCAGCGCCAGGCCACACTCGTTGCTCGCGAGAGAAAACAGGCCTTTGCGGCAGCCACGGCTGCGCTCCAAGACACAGAGGGCGATGATCAGGCTCCAGACGAGGGTGAGACCGCACCCAGCTGCCGCCGCCGCCAAGCCCAGCGGACCGGCCACGCCGCCCCTGCCCAACATCCTCGTCGCAAATCCTTGTGCCCTGCAGCCACCTCGGTGCTGTATGCGCTGGCCAGCGATGCTGAAGACACCGCACAGTACAGTGCGGTGGTATGCAGCGAGGCGCTGCTGGCAGTGCTGCTGCCACAGGCTTCAACCGCTGCTTCCGGCAGCGACTGTGCGGCAGCGGCAGCTCGCACTGCTGCAGTGCATGCAGCCACCGGAGCGCACAGCGTCATGCAGCTAGCAGCCCGCCTGCTGGAGCTGGGGGCTGACCCCAGCCATGTGCGGCAGGACGACGGGCTGTCGCCGCTGCTGGCCGCTGTGCGGGGCGGTCATGCTGAGGTGGCTGCCGTGCTTCTGGAGGCGGGGGCGCTGCCCGAAGGGCCCACCTCACAGGCAGCCGAGCCGGCAACACAGGCAGCAGCCAGCGCTGGAGCAGCAGAGGCGAATACCAGCACTGAGCCGGCTGCGGCGCTGCGCTCAGCCAAGCGCAAGCGGCAGGGCGAAGGCGGGCAGCAGAATGGAGGCCAAGCGGCAGCCAAGCCTCTGCAGCCCACACCACTGGTGCAAGCGCTGGCGGCCCGCAATGCAGCGCTTGTGGATTGCCTGCTAGCCGCTGGCGCCGACGCCAACCGGGCCTGCAGCGTGCAAAGCGGCACAGGCTCGACTGTGCAGCTGACACCGCTGATTGCGGCGGTGAATGCCGGCGATGCTGCACTGGTAGCGCGGTTGCTGGAGGCGGGGGCAGACCTGCACACCAAGTGCGCCACCGCCAACGGCTCCGACTGGACCAGGTGGGCAGTGGGTGCCCATCGGCCTAGTGGAGGCAGTTGAGGCAAACTGTGCCCGCTTGCCTGCTGGTAGGCAAGGGTTGCATTGGCTCCAGCTGGGCCTGCCTTGATGTGGTGACCAGTGGGCCAACAGCCCCCTGTCATGGCGGGCTGGCGCTTCCCTGCTCATGCCGCGGGTCCACCACCCCACCTGCAGTGCCCTGTCGGCCGCTGTGCTGAGCGGCAGCCTGGGGCTGGTGCGGCTGCTGGTGTCGCACGGCGCCTGTGCGCCCCGCAACGGCGGGCAGTTCATTGGGCGGGACCACGCCGCTCTGCGCGCTGTGGCTCTGGCGGCCCAGCGGGGCAGGGTGGACATGCTGGAGGCGCTCTACCCGACCCTGGCCAAGGCGCTGCAGGGTGAGCTGCCCGGTGGCGTGCAGGGGGGCGAGTGCTGAGCTGGGCATGGGCTGAGCACAGCAGTCGTGACACTGCTCTGGTCGGAGACGAGTTCAAGACGGTTGGCCACGTTGCACTCTTGTGTCTCTGCTCCTGCATGCAGGCGGCAGCTCTGCCATGGTGGGCACCACTCGCCGCCGCACTGCCCTGCACCCCCTGGCGGCCGCTGCGGAGCGGGGCCACCTGGCAGCTGTTGAGCGCCTGCTGCAGCTGGGGGCGCCGCCCAACCATGACGGCAGCGTGGCCGCCGGCGTGCTGCAGTGCACGCCGCTCCAGCTGGCCGCAGGTGGGCAGGGCAACAGCCTGCTCTGGTGCACATTTGGGGGCATTTGTGCAGGCTGTGGCAACATAATGTGCCAGGAGGCAGCATGTCCTAGCATATCATCCCCTTATCTCTTTTTGCCCTTGCAGGCAACGGCCACTTGGCGGTGGTGGCGCGCCTGCTTGCGGCGGGGGCCTCTCCCAACCGCACCAACAGCCGCGGCGAGATGGCGGTCACGCTTGCGCTGAGGAAGGGCCACCTGCCGGTGGTCCGCCGCCTGCTGGAGCATTCTGGGGAGCTTGCCCCGCTGATGGAAGCCGTTGAAGCAGCACAAGCAGCAGCAGGAGCGGCAGGCGGCGAAGCCCCAGAGCCAGCGGGACCGGCCGCAGGAGAGGCGGCCACAGCACCAGCACTGCTGCCCGGTGCACCCCGCCCGCAGCTGACCAACGCCAGCAAGGCGTGGCAGATGGGGTTTGCCTCGGGTTCATTGCCGCGCGTGCGGCCCCTCAGCTTGGCGGCCCTGGAGCAGGAGCGGCAGCGCTTCCAGCTGCTGCTGCTGGCCCTGCTGCGAGCTCATGCCAGCAGCGGCGGCAGCGCTGAGAGCCGGACGGTAGCCGCTGATGAGGTGCGCCAGCTGGCCACGCCGGCAGCAGTGTCAAATGCGGCAGCAGGCAGTGAGGCGCTGCTGGGAGCGCTGCTGTCCTGCGGCGTCAGCCTAGGAGTAGTGGACCCGGCTGATGGCTCCTTCCCCCTGCTGGCGGCTGCGCACAGTGGGTGGCAGCCCATGCTGCGCCTGCTGCAGAGCGGTGCGGACCCCAACCAGTGCGATGCCCTGGGCAACACTGCGCTGCACCTGCTGGCCTCCCGACCCGGCATGCTGGAAACCGCCCAGCAGCTGCTGGCCTGGCACTTTGGGCGGCAGGGCAGCGGCAGCGGCAGCGGCAGGGAGGCCAGCAGGAACTTCGAAGCCCAGCAGCAGCAGGGCCAGCAGCAGGAGAAGCGGCAGCTTGACGTGGGCCGCCTCAACACTGCAGGCCTGGATACGCTGGGCACGGCGCTGGCTGCAAAGAACCGCAAGTTTGCGGAGCTGCTGCTGGAGCACCTGATTGCGGCGCAGCAGCGGGAGCGCCAGCTTTCTGCGGTGAGCGCAGCAGAGGCTGAGGCAGCTGCGGCAGCCAATGGCGCCGCGGCGGAGCAGGCGGCAGCTGCCATGAGTATGCAAGCACCAGTGCTGCCACCGTCGGTGGATGTGCAGCCCACGGCAGCAGCGGCAAAGGCCTGCGACCTCCTGACTGAGCTGGGAGCCAAGGCGCTGGCAGACATTAACAAGCCGCGGGAGCCAGGGGGCCAGCACATCCTGCTGTCACAGGTGCGAGGGGTAGGGCTGTGGTTTGAGGCTCTCTGTGTTCATGTGGATGTATCCGCTAGATGCTTCTGCACAGCCAAGCTGTCTTCCTTCAGTCCGTGACGTTGCGCCCTCCGGCCCCACCAACCAAGCAGGTTGTGTTTGCCAGCCGCAAGCAGCTGCGCCAGCTGCTGGCGCTGCCTATCCTGGACGTGAACATGCGTGGCGCCAACGGCCGCACCCCAGTCATGCTGGCTGTTGAGCGAGGGCAGCCGGGGATTCTGTCCGACCTGCTGGCCACAGGCAGGGTCGACTTGGCAGCTCGCGACAGCGTCTCCGGAGCCACCGCCGTGCTGCTTGCAGCACGCACTGCAGATGCGGCGGTGCTGCGCGTGCTGCTGGACGCAGGTGCAGGTGAGAGCGGGGTACAGTGGGCTTGGTGTGTGCGTGATGCTTGACCATCAGGCACTGCACTTGCCTGCCAAGGTGGTCTCCTGTTGGGAGTTGTCAAGGCGCCCTCGACCTGCGCCGAGCAAACACCCGGCCTGGTCCCTTCCCCTTCCTCACGCTCCGCAGACGTGTGCTGCGTGGACAACACGGGGGAGTCGCTGCTCATGGCGCTGGCGCGCCGCAACCAGCACAAGCTGCTGGGCGAGCTGCTGCGCGGGCCGGCGCTCGCGCTGCTCAACCTGCAGGACGCAGCCGGCTTCTCCGCCCTCATCCACGCCGCGGTGGTGGGCAGCACTGGCGCCTGCCGCGTGCTGCGCAGCTATGGCGCTGACCCCGGCCTGCGCACAGCAGAGGAGGGCAAGACGGCGCATGAGCTGGCCGCCGCCGCCGGCCACACCGGCTGCCTGCCGTTCCTCAAGCCCGCGGAGCAGGGTTGACGAACAGCGGGAAGGGCACTCAGGGGTGCCTGCCTTGTACATATTCTTGCTCAACAGCTATGTCAAAACGAGCCTTGTTTGTACAGCTGCTCTGCCAATCTGTAGCTTGCGAACGCGTCTGCTCAGGCAGAGCGGCGGCGGCGCGATGGCAACTCTGCCAGAGGCCCAAGTTCGGCAGTTTCTGAAGCTGTTGTTGCTGAGCAGGTCTCTGCTGTCATAAGTGACGCGCAATCGCTCGCCCGGGTGTTGTTTGGCGGCAGCCGAAACTCGAGCCCGCGAGCCTGCCGCCTCCGTAGCGCGTTCACTCGCTGCAGAGTGCAGACTGGTGTGTCGCAATGCTTCTATGCAAGCATTGGTTGAAGATCGACAGCCGCCGTTGCCGCCGCCGCCACCGCCTCACCGCCGCCGCCACTTCGCCACCAACCACAGCAACCACAGCAACCACACCAATCGCCATGCCCTCCCCTTCCTGCAGCGCAGGTGCCATGCAGGCGGGCGAGGCGGCCGACCTGGCCATCTTTGTTGTTTGCACCAGCCTGCTGGCGGGCTACGTGTTGTTCTATTTCAATGTTGGAGCCTTCACGGTGCCGTTTCTGCATCGGCGGTATGTCAACCTTATATCTTTGAATAGGAGCTCTCGTGGCGAGTGGGTGCAACTGCTGGCACAGGATCCCAAGGAGGGCATCAACGCAGGTGCGGCTCATGGCGCGGATTATATATGTTCCATCAAGCAGCCCTGCCTCAGCTGTTGCTGCTGCATGTTGCTGCACAGGTTGGCCGACCATTTGTGATGAGACATTGACGCAAACCCACTCACCATGCCATTTCCCTGCCGCCGCCAGTCCAAACTATCCGCAACCAAGTCATCTCGGTCAGCATTTTGGCAGCGGCAATCGTGACCCTGGCCAGCACGCTGATCAACGTGAGCAGCCTGATAGAGGGGTGCCTTAGGTGCAGCTTGAACCAAGATGCTTCGCCAGCATATGCCTGTTGTGAAGGCGCCTGGGGCAAATGCGGGCGGCTCACTTAAGTCACCCTCTCGGTATCGGCCCTGCAGGTGCTGACTGACGACAGTAAGATTCAAACGATCAACTCGTACGCGGCGGTGGACCCCATCTCAGACGACATGCTCCTGTCCGCCCCCGTCAAGCTGGGTGCGCCCTGCTGCTCTGCTTGCTTTCGGTTCCTTGCAGGGCAAACCTTGTTTAGACGTCGTTCCACCTACTTCGTTATAGCCCACCCCTGCCCCATGGCACAACAACCCCTGCCTGCTTGCCCTGCCCCTCACCCCCTCCAGGCATCTGCCTGGGCTTGCTCTTCCTGGCAATCATGGCGCTGGCCCAGTCGTGCCGCCTGGGCGTCCACGTGGGCTACATCGTGCGTGTGGTGGCCTCCGACCCGCCGGGGCACAAGGCGCTGGCCTCCCACCTGGCGCCCATCATGCAGCGCAGCTCGCTCTACTTTGCCATCGGCCTGCGCCTGCTGTTTGTCTTCCCGCCCTTCCTGCTGTACCTGATTGGTGAGCCGGGTCTTGAGGCACTGTCCCTGGACTTGCAGGGTGGGAAGAAATGCTTGCGGTGCAGCTTGGTGAGGGGCCTGAACAGAGTCTGCACCTGCACCCCACCCACCCCACCAACAGGCCCCACCACGCTGCTCATAGCCACCGTCATCGACCTGGCGGCGCAGCTCATGTTTGATGTCGTAGAGGAGCCGCCGGTGGAGCCGGCAGAGGATGAGGCAGCTGAGTGTGACGGCGCGCTTGTAACAAGCTAGCACACCGAGCAGGCGCGTGAACTGGCCGCCCATGCCGCACCCCGCGCCGCCGACCCCGCCGTCATGCCGCCAGGCACCTGCGACCTTCGCACCGCACCCATCAATCGCTGTCTGCTCCTGCTGTTGCGTACATCCCGGCGATCAGGTGTTTGAGCTTAAGCCCAGCCTCGCCGAACACACACCCCCTCGCCTCAGCAGCTT
>VFQQ010004704.1_pt1 | contig 11819 bp, 7 predicted proteins | sample 3512341 | NCBI WGS metagenome assembly VFQQ01 (sample SAMN10412373, study PRJNA504923) | tailings metagenome | isolation source: Relicate 2 Philex TSF1 revegetated site | place: Philippines: Tuba, Benguet | collected 2017-08-29 | reverse complement strand
CGAATGCCGAATGCCGAATGCCGAATGCCGAATGCCGAATGCCGAATGCCGAATGCCTTCTTCCCCTTCCTCGTGGGGCGGGGCCTTTCCAGGCCCCGCTTCCCCGCCTTCCCACCCGTGCCCCAATCCCCGATGCCTTCTACCCATGCCCCCACACCAGCATCGCCCCGGCCATCGCCGCCATCCCCACGTCCTCCACCAGCGTCACCGTCGTCATCGGCAGGTTCAGCGCCGTCCCCAGGCACGCGCACCGGATCCGGCTCTTCCGCATCAGCGCCCGCAGCACGCCCACGCTCCCCACGAGCATGAGCACGAGCGTCGCGACATTCGTCGCCACCGGCTCCACGCGTGCGAGGTACGCCGCCCCCAGCGCCAGTTCCACGAACGGGTACACCCACGCCCACGCCGCCACGCGCCCCGCGACGACGTCGTACATCCGGTACGCCGCCACGAACCCGCGCAGGTCCAGCAGTTTGAAGAACGCGAACACGACGAAGAACCCGCCCATGAAGTCGTTCATGAGCGTGCGCCACGACCCGTCGCCGCGCGTGAAGGTCGCGAGCGCCGCCACGCCGACGATGAACCCCACGATGAGCCCCAGCGGGTACAGGCTCGGCCGCGCCTCACCGCCCGCCTCGCCCGCCGCCGATCCAGTCTCCGCCGATCCCGCCGCCGCGCGCCCCGCCTCCGCCGAAGCGTGGGGGGGCGGCGCCACCTCCGCGCCCAGCGTGTAGTCGCCCGCCGCCGCCACCGCGCGCGCCAGCGCCGCGCCCAGCGACCCCGCCGCGCCGTCCTCCGCCTCCACCGTCACCCGATCCGGCCCACGCTCCACGCGCGCCGTGCGCACGCCCGCCGCGCCCCGCGCCGCACGCTCGATGCGCGCCACGCACCCCGCGCAGCGCATCCCGCGAACCTCGTAGGTCCGTTCCATCGCGCTCCTACGCCACCGCGGCACACACCTTCTTCGCCGCGTCGTCCAGGTCCGTCGCCGCCCGCAGCGTCGGCAGACTCCCCCGCGCGTTCTCCAGAAGCCGCCGACCGGCCTCCACGTTCGTCCCTTCCAATCGCACCACCAGCGGCACCTTGAACCCCGTCGATCCGTCCGCGTTCTTGTACTTCGTCGCCGCGTTCACGATCCCCTGCGCGATCACGTCGCACTTCATGATCCCGCCGAAGATGTTCACCAGCACCCCCTTCACCGCCGCGTCCGACAGGATGATCCCGAACGCCTCCGTCACCGCCTCTTCCGTCGCCCCCCCGCCCACGTCCAGGAAGTTCGCCGGGTCCCCGCCGTTCAACTTGATCACGTCCATCGTCGCCATCGCCAGCCCCGCCCCGTTCACCAGGCACCCGATGTTCCCGTCCAGCGCGATGTACGTCAGCCCGAACTTCTTCGCCCGCATCTCCGCCGGGTTCTGCTCGCTCGGGTCATCCAGCGCCGCCACGTCCCCGTGACGGAACAGCGCGTTCTCATCGAACGAGAACTTCGCGTCGATCGCCGTCACCCGCCCGTCGCTCCCCGCCGTCACCACCAGCGGGTTGATCTCCGCCAGCGTGCAGTCCTTCTCCACGAACAGCCGCGCCAGTTTCAGCATCACGTCCGCGGCCTGCGTCGCTTGCTTCCCCCGCAGCCCCAGCCGGAACGCCGTCGTCCGCGCCTGGTGCCCCGCCAGCCCCGCCACCGGGTGCAGCGCCACCTTCAGAATCGCCTCCGGCCGGTCGTGCGCCACCTGCTCGATCTCCACCCCGCCCTCGCGCGACGCGATCAGCACGTTCCGCCGCGTCCGCCGGTCCGTCGTCACCGCCAGGTAAAACTCCTCCGTGCCCCCGCCCGCCCGGGGCGCAATGTCCACCGCCCGCGCCACCAGCAGCTTCGTGACCTCCAGCCCCTCCGCCGGCGTCTGCGGGCTCACCATCCGGTGCGTCAGCATGAACCGCGCCGCCGCCTCCGCCTCCGCCGGGCTCTTCACCAGTTTCACGAACCCCGCCTTCCCGCGCCCGCCCGCGTGCACCTGCGCCTTCACCACCGCCAGCGGCGACGCCATCCCCTCCGTCACCTCCTTGAACGTCCCCGCCGCCGCCTCGATCGACGTGATCATCCGCCCCGCCGGAACCGGGATCCCGTACGCCGCCAGCAGGTCCCGCGCCTGGTACTCGTAGATCTTCATGCGCCGATGGTAGCGGCGACGCCCCACGCCGTGCGCGCAAAAAAACACCCCCCGCCGCGAGACGGGGGGCGTCGAGACTCCAGAAGAGTTCAGCCGCCGCGGCTCAGCGCCGACGACGCCCGGCGATCAACCCGCCCAGGCCCAGCAGGGCCAAGGCGCCCGGCGCGGGGATGATGCCCGTCGCGTCGGTGCGGATGTTGTCGATCACCCAGAAGTTGCCCGAGTCGCGCACGATCACGTACTTGATGAACTGCCCGCTCGGCGCGTCCACCCGCAGCGTGCCCGGCCCGTTCGCGTTGCTGTTCGCGTACCGCAGGTTCGCCCCGCCCACGTCAATGTCCAGAAGGTTGTCGTTCGCGTCGTACGCCTCGAGGAAGAAGTTGCTGTTGCACGAGTACCCGAGTTCCACGTACGTCGCGTCCCCGTTGTCGAACGTGATCCGCCCGTCGTTCCCCGAGTTGTCCAGCGCGCTCGTCACGCCCACCACGCCGTACACCCAGTACTCGCCCGTGCCCGACTGGTCGCCCGAGGGCCACGACGACACGTTGTAGTTCCCCAGCAGCCGGTTCCGCGACACCAGCGGCGAGCCCGTGGTGCTGCTCCCGAACGTCACGCCCGTGTAGTACGTCCCCACCGGCACCACGTCCGTCGAGAGGAAGATCCCCTCGTCGAACGTCATGATGATGTCCGCCTGCGCCACGCCGGCCAGCCCGGCCGCCGCCACCATCCCGATCACGATCTTCTTCATGTCCTGTCTCCTCGGCCGCCACGTTTCCGCGGCGGCATAGCCACACCCCACCCACGCCGACCGCCACGGCCACACACCGCGACAATCAACGAAAGCATGATCACGCACGCATTGTGCGGAACGGGGCCCCCACATCTCTCTCCTCGAACCTCCGAATAGGGGACTCGGAGTACGCTGAATTCTGCCCAGTTGGGTGTGATCTGTCAAGGATTATGCGGCTGAAGTCCACGAATTTACCCTAATTCATTCTGGGCTAACCACGGCCCGCCTCCGCTCGCGTTCTGTTCGCAGAACCCCTTGCGACCCACGACCGTTCCGAGCTCGAACACGCCTCCGCGTGTCTCGCCCTCGGACTCGGTGCTCCACCGGCTTTCCACCCCACGCCCGGTCCCATCCCCTGCGCCTATGCTCTCCCCCCCTTTCGCCCGCCGGGCCGTCCGGCGGCGGATTCAGGCTTCTTTCGAGGGCACTCATGGGCACCACCGGCACGATCACCCAGGTCATCGGCTCCACGTTCGACGCGCAGTTCCCCGACGAGAACCTCCCCGACATCTACAACGCCCTCGAAATCAAGGCCGCTACCAAGGCCGGTGAGATCAACCTCGTCGGCGAGGTCCAGCAGCACCTCGGCGGCGGACGCGTCCGCGCCGTCGCCCTCGGCTCCACCGACGGCCTCACCCGCGGCATGCCGTGCATCGACACCGGCTCGCCCGTCACCGTCCCCGTCGGCGAGCAGGTCTTGGGCCGCGTCTTCAACCTCCTCGGCAAGCCCATCGACAAGGGCCCCGACGTCGCCGCCAAACGCTCCCCCATCCACAAGGCCCCGCCACAGTTCGCCCAACTCAACCCCCGCACCGAGATCCTCCCCACCGGCATCAAGGTCATCGACCTCCTCTGCCCCTTCGTCCGCGGCGGAAAGATCGGCCTCTTCGGCGGCGCGGGCGTCGGCAAGACCGTCGTCATCCAGGAAATGATCGCCCGCGTCGCCAAGAACTTCGGCGGCTACTCCGTCTTCGCCGGCGTCGGCGAACGCACCCGCGAGGGCAACGACCTCTGGCGCGAAATGAAGGAAGCCGAGTACACCGACGAGAAGGGCAACAAGGCCCACGTCCTCGACAAGGTCGCCATGGTCTTCGGCCAGATGAACGAGCCCCCCGGCGCCCGCCTCCGCGTCGCCCTCTCCGCACTCACCATGGCCGAAGAGTTCCGCGACGCCTCCGGCAAAGAAACCCTCATGTTCGTCGACAACGTCTTCCGCTTCACCCAGGCCGGCTCCGAGGTCTCCGCGCTCCTGGGCCGCATGCCCAGCGCCGTCGGCTACCAGCCCACCCTCTCCACCGAGATGGGCGAACTCCAGGAACGCATCACCTCCACCAGCAAGGGCGCCATCACCTCCGTCCAGGCCATCTACGTCCCCGCCGACGACCTCACCGACCCCGCCCCCGCCACCGCCTTCACCCACCTCGACGCCTTCATCGTCCTCTCCCGCGGCATCGCCGAGAAGGGCATCTACCCCGCCGTCGATCCCCTCGCCTCCACCAGCCGAATCCTCGACCCCCAGATCCTCGGCGAACGCCACTACCGCGTCGCCATGCGCGTCCAACGCATCCTCCAGCGCTACAAGGACCTCCAGGACATCATCGCCATCCTCGGCGTCGACGAACTCTCCGAAGAGGACAAGCAGACCGTCAACCGCGCCCGCAAGATCGAACGCTTCCTCTCCCAGCCCTTCCACGTCGCCGAGCAGTTCACCGGCTTCAAGGGCGTCGACTCCCCCCTCGAATCCACCATCGACTCCTTCGAACGCCTCTGCAACGGCGAGGGCGACGACCTCCCCGAAGGCGCCTTCATGTACGTCGGCTCCCTCGACGACGCCCGCGCCAAGGCCGCCAAAATGGCCAACTGATCACCTCAGCCTCCATCCACACACCCCGTCATCATCACACGCCGCCCTCCAGGGCGGCGTGTTTTCGCGCATCCCCGAATGCCGAATGCCGAATGCCCTCTTCTTCCTCATGGGGCGGGGCCTTTCCAGGCCCCGCTTCCGCTCCTTCACACCCTTCTCCCCAATGCCGAATGCCGAATGCCCAATGCCCAATGCCTTCCTGTCCTTCTGGGGCGGGGCCTTTCCAGGCCCCGCTTCCCGCCCTTCCCCAACCTCACACGCCCCGCCCACACGCCGATTGACACTTATTTCCCTTTGTGATTCTGTGTTGCGTTGCTAGGCTGCCCCTGGTCGATTCCGGCCAGGAGGTTTTCATGCGCCATCCCCACGCCCGCGTTGCGCTCCTCGCCGCGCTCGCCGCCCTCTCCCCCGCCGCACTCGCCCAGGTCAACAGCACCTTCGCCTACCAGGGCGAACTCCGCACCGACGCCCAGCCCGCCTCGGGCGCCTTCGACCTCACCTTCCGTCTCTTCGACGCCGCCGCCGACGGCGCCCAGGTCGGCCCCACCCTCTGCGTCGACAACCACGCCGTCACCGACGGCCGCTTCACCGTCCTCCTCGATTTCGGCCCCGCGGCCTTCACCGGCGCGACCCGCTTCCTCGAAATCTCCGTCCGCGCCGACGCCGGCCAGTCCTGCGCCGATCCCAGCGGCTTCACCACCCTCACCGCCCGCCAGCCCCTCACCGCCGCGCCCTACGCCTCCTTCGCCCTCCAGGCCGCCAACGCCACCCTCCTCAACTCCCAGCCCGCCTCCTTCTACACCAGCGCCGCCAACCTCACCGGCACACTCGCCGACGCGCGCCTCAGCACCAACGTCTCGCTCCTCGCGGGCACGCAGACCTTCACCGGCCTCAAGACCTTCTCCGCCGCCCCGGCCTTCTCCGCCGTCGGCGCCCCCTTCTCCGTCACCTCCTCCACCCGCGTCACCAACCTCAACGCCGACCTCCTCGACGGGCTCGACAGCACCGCCTTCGCCCTCACCGCGCACACCCACGACGCTTCCGCCATCGTCGCCGGCACCCTCGCCGACGCTCGCATCCCCACGACCATCGCCCGACGCAACGCCGCCAACGACTTCACCGCCGTCCAGACCCTCTCGGCCACCAGCCTGGTCCCGCTCATCGTCCGCAACGCCAACACCCAGGGCACCGGCCTCACCCTCCAGAATCAGTCCGCCAACGCCCGCGCCTGGAGCCTCATCACCACCGGCGACAACAACGCCGACGGCGTGGGCAAGTTCGTCCTCCGCGACCTCACCGCCGATTCCGTCCGCTTCTCCGTCGACTCCACCGGCTTTGTCGGCGTCGGCACCGCCACGCCCCTGGAGCGCCTCCACGTCACCGGCCCCGTCCACGTCGACAGCACCACCCACGAACTCAGCTACCCCGTCGGCCGGGCCTTCCAGATCGGCGAACTCAACACCTCCACCCTCGACTTCAACGGACGCCTCGTCATCGCCGCCAACGGCAACGTCGGCATCGGCACCGGAAGCCCCTTCGCCGACCTCCACATCGCCCGCAACGGCGTCAACGTCGACGTCCTCCTCAAACGCATCGAAGCCCCGCACGGCTTCAACATCGGCGTCAACGCCGCCCCCAAAATGTTCATCTCCCGCTCCGACGGCTCCACCTTCAACGACTACGTCACCATCGACGGGCCCTCCGGCTTCGTCGGCGTCGGCACCACCAACCCCATCGCACCCCTCCACGTCAACGGCCAGCTCCACCTCCTCGGTGGCACCCAGGCCCTCTCCTGGACCCCGGGCCAGCAACTCCGCATGGGCGTCTTCGACGGCACCACCTTCTCCCAACGCTTCGCCATCTCCCCCAGCGGCGAGGTCACCCACTTCAACAACACCTTCATCGAGGGCGCCGTCACCGCACGCATGGCCTCCCTCAACAACACCGGCGCCGGGCCCAGCTCCCTCTTCGTCACCCACGTCACCAACGACCTCGTCTCCGGCATCGCCTGGTTCAACCGCGTCGGCTCCGACGGGCCCGTCATCGACATCCTCCGCGAGAGCATCAAGATCGGCGGCATCTCCGCCGCAGGACAGACCGTCTCCTACAACCCCTTCACCGGCTCTCACTACGCCACGTCCTCCGAAACCTTCCAGCGCGCCACCCTCCTCACCATGACCGGCGACAACGCCACCTTCGAAGACCGCCCCGGCGCCGAGATCCTCTACGCCGTCCGCGCCACCACCACCCCCAACGACCCCGCCTGCCTCGGCGCCTTCCTCAGCCGCCTCGCACCCGACGCGCCCCACTCCGCCAAGAACCCCCTCCTCGTCATGGCCGTCGGCAACGGCGAGATGCTCATCACGCCCCACGACGACCACGCCACCGCCATCGAGCCCGGCGACCTCCTCATCAGCAGCCATGTCCCCGGGCACGCCATGAAACTCGACCCCGCCCGCTTCCCCGTCGCGCACGTCGTCGCCCGCGCCGCCGAACCCCTCGACTGGTCCAAGGTCCAGCCCGACGCCGCGGGCGTCCGCCGCGCCAAGATCTCCGTCCTCTTCACCCAGTTCACCCGCGACGCGTCCGCATCAGAACTCGCCCGCGACAACGCCGCCCTCCGCGAACGCAACGCGCACCTCGAATCCCGCCTCGACGCCCTCGAAGCCGCCCTCCGCGAACTCGGCGTCCTCCGCGACTGATCCCGCGCCACACCCCACGCGCATCGCCGCACGCGCCCCGCCCGTCCCGCGTCGCCTTTCTCCACGCCGCCATACCCGGCGGCGTGGTCACACGTACCCCCATCACGAATGCCGAATGCCGAATGCCGAATGCCTTCTTCTTCCCCATGGGGCGGGGCCTTTCCAGGCCCCGCTTCCCGTCCTTCTCAACCTTCACCCCCAATGCCGAATGCCGAATGCCGAATGCCTTCTTCTTCCCCATGGGGCGGGGCCTTTCCAGGCCCCGTCTTCCCTCCCTTCCCCACTCGACCACTCCGCCACTTCCTCTTCTCCCCGCCCGCAGGGCGCACGCCCGTTGCCAGAGGCGCGGCGAGTCCTCTCGCCCGCCTCTGGAAAACAGTCCCCCACCCACCCCGCCCCCTTGGGGCGACGAGCATCCCACCCTCCACCCACACCCAACCCACCTACATCAACCCCCCAATCCCCAATGCCTTCCTGCCTTCCCGGTGCGGGGCCTTTCCAGGCCCCGTCTTCTCCCCCTACCCCACATCTCCCAGCCCCAGCGCCGCCCCATGCGCCTTCAGCAGCCGCCGCTTCGCCAGCGCATCCTCCGGCGCACCCAGCGTCGGCGACCGTTCGATCCACGCCGCCGCGTCGCGCCGCGCCATCGCCAGCAGTTCCCGGTCCCGCATGAGGTCCGCCACGCGCAGCGGCGCAACCCCCGACTGTCGCGTTCCGAACATCTCGCCCGGCCCGCGCAACTCAAAGTCCTTCTCCGCCAGCGCGAACCCATCCGTCGTCGACGCGATCGCCCGCAGGCGTCCCTCGGCCTCGGGCGTGCTTGGGTCCGCCACCAGCCAGCACGCCGACGCCTTCGATCCCCGCCCCACGCGCCCTCGCAACTGGTGCAACTGCGCCAGCCCGAACCGATCGGCCTGTTCCACAACCATCATCGTCGCGTTCGCCACGTCCACGCCCACCTCGATCACCGTCGTGCTCACCACCGCCGCGATCTGCCCCAGGCGGAACCGCTCCATCACCGCGTCGCGCGTCTCGCGCGCCAGCCGCCCGTGCAGCGCCGCCAGCCGGTGCCCGCGCAGCCACCCGCCCTCGAGTTCCGCCAGCAGCCCGCGCACGTCGCGCAGCGTCTCGCCACCGCGTGCGATCTCGTCGCCCTCGGCCTCGCCCGCCTCGATCGCCGGCGCCACGATGTACGCCTGCTCCCCTTGAGCCAGCCGCCGCGCCACCTCCGCGTACACCGTCTCGCGCGCGTCCCCGCGGAACACCCGCGTCTCGATCGGCGTCCTTCCGGGCGGCAGCTCGTCGATCGTCGACACGTCCAGGTCCCCGAACAGCGTCACCCCCAGCGTCCGCGGGATGGGCGTCGCCGTCATCACCAGCACGTGCGCCGTCGAGCGTTCGTCCGTCGCGTGCGCCCGCAGCCGCGCCCGCTGGTGCACGCCGAACCGGTGCTGCTCGTCGATCACCGCCACGCCCAGCGCGCGGAACTCCACGCGCTCGCCCAGCAGCGCGTGCGTCCCCACCACGATGTCCACCTCGCCCTCTCGCATCCGCGCCAGCAGCGCCTCGCGTTCCCCCGCCGCCGTCGATCCCGTCAGCACCCCCAGCCGCACGCCCGACCCCGCGAGCAGCCGCCCCAGCCCCGCCCCGTGCTGCTCCGCGAGGATCTCCGTCGGCGCGAGCAGGCACGCCTGGTGCCCGCTCGCCACGCTCTGCAGCATCGCGTACGCCGCCACCACCGTCTTCCCGCTCCCCACGTCCCCCTGGATCAGCCGGTTCGTCGGCGTATCGCGCGCCAGGTCCGCCGCCACCTCGCGCACCACGCGGTCCTGCGCGCGCGTCAGCGTGAACGCCAGCCTTCCGCGGATCCGCGCGTCCAGCGCCTCGCTCCACGCCAGCGCCGGCGCCCGCAGCGTCCGCCGCAGGTGCGCCCGCTTCAGGTGCACGCCCAGTTGCAGCAGCAGCAGCTCGTCGTACGCCAGCCGACGGCGTGACGCCGCGATCTCCGCCTCGTCCCGCGGGTCGTGCTGCATCCGGTACGCCTCACGCAGTTCCGGCATCGACCGTTCCCGCCGATACTCCTCCGACAGGTGATCCTCGATCCGCGGCAGCGCCAGCGGCAGCACCCGCCGCACGATCCCCCGGATCTCCCCGCTCCGCAGCCCCTCGCTCGCCGGATACACCGCCCGCCAATACCCCTCCCGCGGCCCGGCCTCCCCCGCGTCCTCCTCCTCCTCGCCCCGCACCACGCTCCACCGCGGGTTCACCATCTGCGCCACGCCCATCCGCGCCGTCGCCTTCCCCTCCACCCGCACCCGCACCCCCGGCACCACCGACTCCCCCACGTACATCATGTTGAACCACACCACGTCCAGCCGCCCCGACCCGTCCGTCAGAATCGCCTCGAACCGCGGCCTTCTCCCCCGCACCGGCCGCGTCTTCACCACCTCGCCCACCACCGTCACGATCGCCCCCGCCACGATCCCCCCGATCGCCGACGCCGGCTCCACCCGCTCGTGCCGCAGCGGCAGGTGCGCCACCAGCCACCCCAGGTTCGTCACCCCCAGCGCGCGCAGCAGCCCCGCCCGCCGCGCCGTCACGCCCGGCAGGTCCTCCACCCGCGTCGACAGATCCACCTCGCCCATCGTGCCCAGCGTACGCTCCGCGCGATGGACCCCCTCCTCCACGCCCTCGCCGCCTGGAAGCCCCCGCGCGTCCTCGTCCTCGGCGACTTCATGCTCGATCAACTCATCTACGGCGACGCCGAACGCCTCTCCCCCGACGCCCCCGTCCCCATCCTCCACGCCCGCCGCACCGACAACCGCCCCGGCGGCGCCGCCAACGTCTGCCTCGACCTCGCCGCACTCCACGCCTCCGTCATCGCCTTCGGCGTCGTCGGCGCCGACCCCAACGCCCGCGCCCTCCGCGACGCCCTCGAATCCGCCTCCATCGACACCCGAGGGCTCATCGACGACGCCTCCCGCCCGACCACCGTCAAGCAGTCCCTCATCGGGCTCGCCCAGGCCCGCCACCCGCAGAAGATGTTCCGCGTCGACTTCGAGTCCCGCGAGCCCCTCTCCGCCGACGCCGAGCAGCGCCTCGTCGCCGCCCTCGAACGCGCCCTGCCCGACTGCGACGTCGTCTGCATCGAGGACTACGCCAAGGGCGTCTGCACGCCCAGCGTCTGCCGGCGTGTCATCGACGCCGCCCGCGCCGCACGCAAGCCCGTCCTCGTCGACCCCGCCCGAGGCGTCGACTACGCCCGCTACCACGGCGCCACCGCCATCACCCCCAACCGCACCGAGGCCGAGGACGCCACCGCCCTCTCCACCGCCGGCTCGAACTCGATCGACGCCGCCGAGCCACTCGCCCGCGCGCTCCTCGACCGCCTCGCCCTCGACGCCTGCATCCTCACCCTCGACCGGCACGGCGCGCTCCTCCTCGAACGCGGCCACGCGCCCATCGGCGTGCCCACCCGCGCCCGCCAGGTCTACGACGTCACCGGCGCGGGCGACATGTTCCTCGCCGCCCTCGCCGCCGCACGCGCCAACAACCTCTCCTGGTTCGACAGCACCCGCTTCGCCAACGCCGCCGCCGGGCTCGAGGTCGAGGTCTTCGGCGTCCAGCCCATCCCCCTCGAAGCCGTCCACCACAGCCTCCTCGCCTCGGGCGCGCACGGCAAACTCCGCACGCTCGACCAGGCCCGCGTCGAAGTCGCCGCCCTCCGCGCCGCGGGCAAGCGCGTCGTCTTCACCAACGGCTGCTTCGACATCCTCCACTCCGGGCACGTCGCCCTGCTCGACAAGGCCGCCGCCGAGGGCGACTTCCTCATCGTCGGGCTCAACGCCGACGACTCCGTCCGCCGCCTCAAGGGGCCCACCCGCCCCGTCAACACGCAGGACGATCGCGCCCGCGTCCTCGGAGCCCTCGCCTGCGTCGGCTCCGTCGTCGTCTTCGACGACGACACCCCGCTCACGCTCATCGAATCCCTCCGCCCCGACGTCCTCGTCAAGGGCGCCGACTACACGAAGGACCAGGTGGTGGGGGGCTCCCTCGTCGAGTCCTACGGCGGGCGCATCGCGCTCATCCCCCTCGTCGAAGGAAAAAGCACCACCGGCACCATCGACCGCCTGCGCAGATAAACGCCGCCCGCTCTCCTGTCGCCCACCACCTCTCCTCTCTCTGCCTCTTCCTCCCCGCCCGCAGGGCGCACGCCCGTTGCCAGAGGCGCGGCGAGTCCTCTCGCCCGCCTCTGGACACCAGCCCCCTCCCTCCTCTCTCTGCCTCTTCCTCCC
>VFQQ010004703.1_pt1 | contig 11822 bp, 11 predicted proteins | sample 3512341 | NCBI WGS metagenome assembly VFQQ01 (sample SAMN10412373, study PRJNA504923) | tailings metagenome | isolation source: Relicate 2 Philex TSF1 revegetated site | place: Philippines: Tuba, Benguet | collected 2017-08-29 | reverse complement strand
TCACCTACCGCGAGCTGCGCCTGTTGGAGCTGGAGGTGCTGCGCGCCGCCTACGGCAACGGCCAGCAGGAGCTGGACGTGCACACGCTCATCAACATCGATGTCGATCAGTTCCACGGCATCGAGATCGAGGAGTTCCCGGCGCAGATCGCGCAGGTGGCGCTGTGGCTCGTGGACCACCAGATGAACCTGCGCGTGAGCGAGGAATTCGGCCGCTACTTCGCGCGCATACCGCTGAAGACCTCACCGCACATCGTGCACGGCAACGCGCTGCGGGTGGACTGGGCCGAGGTGGTGGCGCCCGAGCGCTGCAGCTATGTGCTGGGGAACCCGCCGTTCGTGGGCCATCACCTACAAAGCGCGACGCAGAAGCAGGATCAGCTCAGATGCTTTCGTGATGCTGCCGCAGCTGGTGTGCTCGACTATGTGTGCTGCTGGTACCGCAAGGCCGCTCAGTACATTGCCGGTAGTCGCATTCGCTGTGCGTTCGTCTCAACGAACTCGATCACGCAGGGCGAGCAAGTGGGCATTTTGTGGCGAGCGCTTCTCGCCGTGGCGCCGCTGGAGATTCACTTCGCGCACCAGACCTTCCGCTGGTCGAATGAAGCCTCGGGCAAAGCCCACGTGTACTGCGTCGTGATCGGCTTCGGCGCGTTCCCGATTGAGACGCGGGTACTCTTCGAGTACGAAGACATCGATGGCGCAGCACATGCGCGACAGGTGAGCTTCATCAATGCCTACCTCGTCGATGCCCCGTGGGTGCTGCTGCCAAACAGCCGCACCAACTTGTTTGGCCGGCCCGAGATGATGTACGGCAGCAAGCCGACCGATGGGGGGCACTTCTTTCTTGACGATGCACAGAGGGCCGAGCTCCTGGCTGCAGAGCCTGATTCGGCACCTCTGATAAGGCCATTTGTCGGTGCACAGGAGTACCTCAACGGAGAAAGCCGATGGGTCCTATGGCTTGTCGATGCCTCGCCCGCCTTGCTCAAGCGGCTGCCGAGAGTCTTGGAACGTGTACATGCCGTAGCGTCGTTTCGCCAGGCGAGCAAGGCTGCGTCCACGCGAGCCTACTCATACCCAACGCTCTTCAGGCAAGTGACTCAGCCTATGTCGCGCTACGTGCTGATTCCCGGGCACACCTCGGAATCGCGGCGATACATCCCCTTCGGATTCATGGATCCCGAGGTCATTGTTGGCAACAGTTGCTTCGCTTTGCCCGAGGCGACTGCGTTTGACTTCGGCGTGATCCAGTCAGCCATGCACATGGCCTGGGTCCGGTTCACCTGCGGCCGCTTGGAAAGCCGCTATCGCTACTCCAAGGACATCGTCTACAACAACTTCCCCTGGCCCGAGCCCACCGATGCGGAACGCAAGGCCATCGAAGCGGCGGCGCAGGCCGTGCTCGACGCCCGCGCGCAGTTCCCCGGCTCCACGCTGGCCGACCTGTACGACCCGCTGACCATGCCGCCCGCCTTGCTCAAGGCACATCAGCGGCTGGACGCGGCCGTGGATGCCGCGTACCACGCGCCGGGCCGCAAGGCCTTCAAGAGCGACGCCGAGCGCGTGGCCTTCCTCTTCGAGCGCTACCGCCAGCTCACGTCGCTGCTGCCCGCCGATGCCGCCCCGAAGCCGCGGCGGCGTGGCAAGGCCGCGCCTTCAGAGCCCGCTGAAGCGTAGCGGCACCACGGCGCCACCCCGCTGCAGCGACCAGAACGCGGGTGGCTGTCGCGAGGCCACGCAGCGGAGGATGGCGGGGTAGGCCTGCACGAGGATCTGCGCCGTCTCCACCGCGCGCAGGCCGCCTTGCGTGAACACGAACAGGTGCAGGCGCGCCTGCACCGCGGCGCGCAACTCGTTGACGCGATAGCGGATGCGCCGGTCACGTGTGACCACCAGCCAGGCTTCGTCGGCAGCCTGCGCCAGCCACTCGTCGTCGGGCGTGTCGTGGCGGAAGCGGCTGGGGTGGGCCACATACGGAATCGCCGCCGCGGCCAGCGCTTCGCCGAGTACGTGGCTCCAGGCGCAACGGTCGATGAAGAGCACCGGCTGGGCAGCCGGGGCCGCGGCTCGCTCAGGCGGCCCGGCGCTGCTCGAAGCGGATCGCTTCCCAGATGTCCGTTTCATCGACGCCGTAGTCGCGCGCCATCTCGGCAGGTTCGTCGCCAGCGCGGAACCGGTCTTCCACCACCGCGGTGGTCACGCCGCCGCGTGTCAGCGCCGGGCGGCCAAAGGCCAGCCGTGGGTCGATCACCACGGCCTGCGGCTGCTCGCTCAGGCCGGGCGCCGTGCGGGTGAAGGGGAACAGCCGCACCGGCACACCGTCTCGGCCCCGCTCGATGCGCGCCAGCGCCGCTTCGAAGTCACCGCGCAGCGCGGCCTGGCCGTTGGCGTTGGTGTTGAGCAACTGGCTCGCATGTTCCACGAACAGCGCCACGCCGTTGGTCTTGAACTCGCGGGCGATCAACGGGCGGCGCAGCTTGAGCTTGCGTTGCACATAGTCCAGGCTCTGGCGCACCACCGGCATCGGCAACTGGTGGTTGCGCCGCATGGCAGCCAGCACATGCAGTTCACAGACGTTCGCAAAGGAAAACAGCCGGCTACCCGGCTCGGCCACATCGATGAGCTTGACGAAGCGCTTCGGGCTGCCGTCGCGGTGCCGGTAGTCGTGCCCGAAGGCCCAGGCCCTGACCGTGCCGGCCGGCAGCGCCAGCATCTGCGCCACCTCGGCGGCCCTGTAGGCCGGGCGATCCTGCACAGGGGTGACGTTGTCGAAGGCCATGGCTCCACTGCTGATGCGCGGCCGCAGTTTAGCCGGCTGGCCCGCGCCGCCGCTTTCAGATGCGGTGCCGGTCCACCAGCTGCTTGGCGATCACCTGCCGCAGGATCTCGTTCGTGCCTTCGCCGATGCACATCAGCATCGCGTCGCGGTAGTAGCGCTCGATGTCGTACTCCACCGAGTAGCTGTAGCCGCCGAAGATGCGCATGGCCTGCTGTGCACATTCGGCGCCGGCTTCGCTGCCGGCGAGCTTGGCCATCGCGGCTTCCAGGTCGCAGCGCTCGCCGGCGTCGTACTTGCGGCTGGCCAGCTCGATCAGGCGCTTGGCGCCTTCGACCTGCGTGACCATGTCGGCCAGCTTCAGCTGCACCGCCTGGTGCTGCCAGATCGGCTTGCCGAAGGCCTCGCGTTCCTGCGCATAGCGCAGCGCGTGCTTGAGCGCACCTTCGGCGATGCCGGCGCCGCGCGCGCCCACGTTGATGCGGCCGAGTTCCAGGCCGCCGGCGGTCTGCACGAAGCCCTTGCCTTCCACGCCGCCGAGCAGCCGGCTCCTGGGCACACGGTAGTTCTCGAACTTCAGCTCGCAGGTGTCGATGGCGCGGTAGCCCATCTTCTTCAGCTTGCCCACCACCTCGTAGCCCGGGCCCTTCTCGGCGATGAGCAGGCTCATGCCCTTGTGGCGCGGCTCGGCCTGCGGATCGGTCTTCACCAGCAGCAGCGTCAGGTGGCCGTGCATGCTGTTGGTGATCCACATCTTGCTGCCGTTGACGACGTAGTCATCGCCGTCCAGCCTGGCGGTGGTGCGGATCGACTGCAGGTCGGAGCCCGCGTTCGGTTCGGTGAGGCCGATGCTCGCGCGCAGCTCACCGCTGGCCAGGCGGGGCAGGTAGTGCTTCTTCTGCTCCTCGGTGCCGTGGCGCTCGATGGCCGCTGCCACGATGAGGTGCGAGTTGAAGATGCCCGAGGGCGCCATCCACACGCTGGCCACCTTGATGACGATCTGCGCGTAGGTCCAGGCACTCAGCCCCAGGCCACCGTACCCGGTGCCGATGGTGGCGCCGAACAGGCCCAGCTCCTTCATCTGCTCGACGATGGCATGCGGGTACTCGTCGGCGTTGTCGTACTTCTTCGCCACCGGCCGCAGTTCCTTCTCGGCCCAGACCTCGACGGCGTCGACAAACGCCTGCTCTTCGCTGTCGCGTGCTGCGCTGCTCATCAGTAGTTCACCTTGTCCTCGACGCTGTGGCCCTTCTTGGCGATCAGGATCTTGCGCACGAAGTGGCCGATGACCTTGCCGTCCTGGTTCCTGCCCGTGGTCTTCACGGTGACGATGCCGGCACCGGGGCGCGACTTCGATTCGCGTTTGTCCAGCACCTCGCTCTCGGCGTAGAGGGTGTCGCCGGCGAACACCGGTGCCGTGAGCGTGATGTCGGTCCAGCCCAGGTTGGCGATCGCCTTCTGGCTCACGTCGGTCACGCTCATGCCCACCAGCAGCGCCACCGTGAAGGGGCTGCAGACGATGCACTTGCCGAACTCGCTGGCCTTGGCGTACTCGGCGTCGAAATGCAGGGGGTGCGTGTTCATCGTCAGCAGCGTGAACCAGGTGTTGTCGGCTTCGCTGATGGTGCGGCCGGGGCGGTGTTCGTAGACGTCGCCGACGCGGAAGTCCTCGTAGTGGCGGCCGAAGCTTTCGCGGTAGCGGTTCTCGCCGACGGTCTTGGTGGTCTGGACCATGGTCGTCTGTCTCCTTGCAGGTCGGTGCTGGCTGGCTTTAAATGTACGGACAATATAGACTTCGCCACCGGCTGCGTCAAGCCCGTGCTGAAATCCGCCCATGACCGACGACGATGCGCCGCGCTACCTCCAGATCGCCCGCGAGCTGAAGGCCGCCATCGCCGATGGCCGTTACCCGGTGGGCGCCAAGCTGCCCACCGAGGCCGAGTTGTGCACGCAGTTCGACATCAGCCGCTTCACCGCGCGCGAGGCCGTGCGTGTGCTCGCGGTGGGTGGTCTCGTCACGCGCCGCCAGCGCGTGGGCACGGTGGTGATCGCGCTGCCCGACGATGCGCGCTACAGCTACGACGCGAGCTCGGTGCGCGACCTGCTGCAGTACGCCAAGGAGACCGAACTGCGCTTCGCGTTCGTGGGCCGCGTGCCGCTGTCCAAGGCGCAGGCGCGTGAGCTCGGTGCCGAGGCGGGCAAGGAGTGGGTCTACGCGATGGGGCTGCGGGTGGTGGATGGCGAAACACGCCCGATCTGCGTGACGCGCCTGCTCCTCAACCCGCTGCTGAAGGACATCGAGAGCAAGCTGCGCGGCCGCAAGGGTGCGGTGTATGCGCTGATCGAGGTTGAATACGGCATCGGCATCGAGCGCGTGGAGCAGGAACTGCAGGCCGTGCTGCTGGACACCGACGACGCCGCCAACCTCGGCGCGCCCGCCGGCAGCCCGGCGCTGCGGGTGCTGCGGCGCTACTACGACGCCAAGGGCCGGCTGCTGGAGTTCGCCGAGAACGTGCACCCGGCCGACCGCTTCAGCTACCGCATGCAACTGCGCAAGTAGGCACCGGCTGTTGACAGCCTTGGCCTGGCCGCCTTACTATTTGTCCGCACAAATAGGTCGAAGCCAAGGAGACAAGCCCGATGTTCACCCGCCGCCTGCTGTTCACCGCGCTCGCTGCCGTCACTGCACTCGCCTGCACCGGGCCCGCGCTGGCGCAAGCCACCGATTACCCGAGCAAGCCCGTGCGTGTGCTCATCGGCTTCCCGCCCGGCCAGGCCACCGACACGCTGGGCCGCGCCGTGGCGCAGAAGCTGCAGGAGGCCTGGGGCCAGCAGTTCTACGTCGACAACAAGCCCGGTGCCAGCGGCACCATCGCCACGCAGATGGCGCAGCAGGCGCCGGCCGACGGCTACACGCTGCTGGTCAGCAGCTCGGGCGTGCTGGCGGTGAACCCGCACCTCTTCACCAAGCTCGCGTACGACCCGGTGAAAGACTTCGTGCCGGTGGCCGGCATCGGCATCGTGCCGCTGGTGCTGCTGACGCACCCGCAGTACCCGGCGAAGGACGTGAAGGAACTCGTGGCCGCGGCCAAGGCCAGGCCGGGGCAGATCAACTACGCCAGCAGCGGCATCGGCATCACCAACCACCTGGTGATGGCGATGTTCCTCTCGGCCTCGGGCGCGAACATGACACACGTGCCCTACAAGGGCGGCCCGCCGGCGCTCACCGACCTGATGGGCGGCCAGGTGCAGGTGATGTTCGAGACCTCGGTGGCCGCGCTGCCGCACGTGAAGGCCGGGCGGCTGAAGGCGCTGGCCGTGAGCAGCAGCGAGCGCATTGCCGCGGCACCCGAGGTGCCCACGGTGGCCGAGAGCGGACTGCCCGGCTTTTCCGGCGTGCCGTGGATCAGCCTGATGGCGCCGGCCGGCACGCCCAAGCCCATCGTCGACAAGCTGCATGCCGAGGTGAACAAGATGCTGCAGACCCCGGCCATGCGCGAGGCCTTCGCGGCGCAGGGTGTGCTGCCGATGGTGATGAGCCAGGCCGAGCTCGCCAGCTTCATCAAGAGCGAGATCGCGAAGTGGGGCAAGGCGGTCAAGGACTCGGGCGCCAAGGCCGAGTGAACCCATGAGCGCTGCCATCGACACCACCGCCGCCGCACTCTCCGAGTTCACGCAGGCGCTGACCCTGGCCACCGTGCCCGGGCGCGTGCAGCAGCGTGCGCTGCACCTGATGCTCGACGCCGTGGGCTGTGCGCTCGCGGCACGGCAGGAGGACTTCGCGCTCAAGCTGTTCCCGGCCATCGCCGGGCTGGCCGATACGGCCGGTGCACGCGGCGTCATCGGCTTCGGGCGGCGGCTGCCGCTGCGCGACGCGGCCTGGCTCAACGGCGTGATGACCCACGGCCTGGACTACGACGACACGCACATGGCCGGCGTCATCCACCTCACGGTGAGCGTGCTGCCGGCGGTGCTGTCGCTGGCAGCCGAACGGCGCGCGGGTGGCGGCGAGATGCTGCTGGCCTACATCGCCGGTGTGGAAGCGGGCGCGCGCGTGGCCAGTGTCGTGAAGGGCGGGCTGCACGCGCAGGGGTTCCACCCCACGGGTGTGGTCGGCACCTTTGCCAGCGCGGTGGCAGCGGGCAAGCTGATCGGGCTCGACGCCACGCAGCTGATCGCGGCGCAGGGCATCGCACTCTCGTTGGCCAGCGGCAACCTGCAGTTCCTGGAAGACGGCGCCTGGACCAAGCGCCTGCACCCGGGCTGGGCCGCGCAGGCGGGCGTGCAGGCTGCGCGGCTCGCGGCGCATGGCATTCCCGCGCCGGCAGCGCCGTACCAGGGCCGTTTCGGGCTCTTCCGTGCCTACCTCGGCGAGGGCCTGCAGCAGAAAGCGGACCCCAAACTCGGCAGCGCGGGGCTGGGCAGCGTGTGGGAGCTCGAGAACATCGCAGTCAAGCCGTTCCCGATGTGCCACTTCGTGCATGCCGCGGCCGATGCAGCGATCGCGCTGCGTGGCCGTGGCGTGAAGCCGGCCGACATCGAAAGCATCGAGGCGCTGATGCCCGCCGGCACGATGCCGGTGGTGTGCGAGCCGATCGCCGCCAAGCGCCGCCCCGGCAGCGACTACGACGCCAAGTTCAGCCTGCCCTATGCCGTGGCCAGTGGCCTCCTGCGCGGGCGGCTCGGCCTGCAGGAGCTGCTGCCTGCCGCCTACACCGAACCGGCGGCGCTGGCGCTGATGGACCGCGTGCGCTGCGTCGCGGACGCGGCATCGACCTTCCCGCGCCACTACAGCGGTGAACTGCGCGTGACGCTGAAGAGCGGTGAGGTTGTGGCGCACCGCGAGCCCGTGAACCGCGGCCATGCCGAGCGGCCGTTGTCCAACGACGAGATCGCCGCCAAGTACGGCGCCAACGCCACGCTGCACTTCAGCGCCGAGCATGCAGCGCGCGTGCAGCAGCAACTGCTGGCGCTGCCGCAGCTGGCCGACGTGGCCCGGCTCGAGACGCTGCTGGCGCAGGACCCGCATTGAAGGATCGACCGTGACGCCCCCTCGCCTTCAGAACCTTCCGAAGCTCCCGTTGGCCGGCCTGCGTGTGCTGGCTGTCGAGCAGTACGGCGCCGGCCCCTTCGGCACCGCCTACCTCGCCGACCTGGGTGCCGAGGTCATCAAGATCGAGAACCACAAGGACGGTGGTGATGTCGGCCGCAACGTCGGCCCGCACTTCTTCGGCCCCGACGACAGCCACTTCTTCGAGACCTTCAACCGCAACAAGAAGAGCCTCACGCTCGACCTCAAGCACCCCGAGGGGCGCGCCGTGTTCCTGAAGCTGGTGGAGAGTGCCGACGCGGTGCTCGACAACCTGCGTGGTGACCTGCCGGAGAAGCTGGGCGTCTGCTACGCAGGCCTGCAGGAAGCCAACCCGAAGATCGTCTGCGCGCACCTCTCGGCCTACGGCCGCGAGGGATCGCGCACCGCCTGGCCGGGTTACGACTACCTGATGCAGGCCGAGGCCGGCCACTTGAGCCTCACCGGCGAGCCCGATGGCCCGCCCACGCGCTACGGCCTGTCGATCGTCGACATCATGACCGGCCTCGTCGCCGCCTTCGGCCTGCTGGCCGGCGTGGTGAGCGCGCGCGAAACCGGCCAGGGCATGGACGTGGACACCTCGCTCTTCGACGTGGCGCTGCACAACCTCAACTACCCCGGCACCTGGTACCTCAACGGCGGCACCGTCACCGGCCGCACCGCGCGCAGCGGCCACCCCAGCCTGGTGCCGAGCCAGCTCTACCGCACGGCCGACAGCTGGATCTTCGTGATGTGCAACAAGGAGAAGTTCTGGGGCCTGCTGGCCGATGCGCTGGGCCACCCGGAGTGGCGTGACGACGAGGAACTGTGCAGCTTCGCGGCGCGCCTGAAGCACCGCGACCGCGTCACGCGTGAGCTCGACGCTGCATTGATGCAGGACACGACCGCACATTGGCTCACGAAGCTCTCGGGCAAGATCCCGGTCTCGCCCGTGTTCGACGTGGCGCAGGCGCTGGACAACCCCTTCGTGCACGAACGCAACGGTGTCATCGACGTGAGCTATGACGACGGCCGCAAGGCCCGCATGATCGCCAACCCGATCCGCGTGCCGGGTGTCGAGCTGCCGGCACGTGCTGCGCCGCGGCTGGGTGAACACAACGAGGCGCTGCTCACGGAGGCCGGCTTCAGCGCGGCGCAGATCGGCAAGCTGCGTGAGCTCGGGGTGATCGCCTCTGCCTGAGAGCGCCGTTCTCGCCTTCAGCGCCGGCGTGCGGCGCGCGGCGCTGCCCGTCACCACCTTCGTGCAGGCGGCTTCATCGGCCGCGGTGATCGGCCCCACCGTGGCTGCGCCGCTGCTGCTGGCGCGCCTGCAGCTCGGTGCTGCCGCGGTGGGCGTGTTCGTGGCGCTCGTCTACCTGGGTGCGATGGTGGCCACGCAGGTGGGCGCCTTTGTCGTCAAGCGCTTCGGGCCGATCCGCGCCAGCCAGCTCTCGCTGCTGACGAGTGGCGTCGGCCTCGTCCTGCTGAGCCTCGCGTGGCTGCCCGCGGTGGCGCTGGGCGCCTTCGTCATCGGCCTCGGCTATGGCCCCATCACGCCGGCCAGCAGCCAGATGCTGTCGCGCACCACCGAGGCAAAACACTACGCGCTGGTGTTTTCCATCAAGCAGACCGGCGTGCCGCTGGGTGGCGTGATCGCGGGCCTGATGGTGCCGCCGCTGGTGGTGCTGGGCGGGGCCCAGCACGGTGCCGATATCGCGCTCTTGGGCGTGGCCGCGCTGTGCGTGCTGGCGGCGGGCAGCGCCGCGCCGCTGGCCGCCGAACTCGACCGCGAGCGCGACGGCGGCAGCGCATGGCCCAGGCCCGCGCAGATGCTGGCGCCGGTGCGCTTTGTCGCCACGCACCCGGTGCTCCGGCAGGTGGCGGTGGTGAGCTTCGTGTTCTCGATGGTGCAGGTCAGCCTGACCTCGTACATGGTGAGCCTGCTCACCGGCGACCTGCGCTGGGCGCTGGCGGCGGCCGGTGCGGCGCTGGCCGCTTCGCAGGTGGGGGGCGTGGTCGCGCGCATCGCCTGGGGCTTCGTGGCCGACCGCTGGCTGGGCCCGCGCCGCACGCTGCTGGTGCTGGCGCTGGGCATGGTCGCCTGCGCCCTGGTGACGGCGCTGCTCTCGCCGCAGACGCCGGCGCTGGCGGTGACCCTGCTGCTGGTGCTGTTTGGCGCCACGGCGGTGGGCTGGAACGGCGTCTACCTGGCCACCGTCGCACGGCTGGTTCCGCAGCCGCAGGCCGGCATGGCGACGGCGGGCACGCTGTTCTTCACTTTCTTCGGCGTCGTCATCGGGCCGCCGATCTTCGGCGCCGTGGCGGGCCAGCTCGGTGGCCTGGCGCCGGCCTTTGCGTGCCTGGCGTTGCCGCTGGCCGGCGGGCTGTGGGTGCTCGCGCGCGCGCGCTGGGGTTGAGTCAGGCGCGCAGCAGGTCGAGGTAGGCGCCGGCGATGCTCGGCGCACCGGCCAGGCCGAGCTCGAGCATCAGCGCTTCGGCGGTGGCGCTGCCTTCGGCGTCGCCCTGCCCGGGCTGCAGCACCACTTCCAGTTCCATGAAGTCGCCCAGGCCCTCGACGCGGTCGAGGTGGATGCGCGTGGCACCCTTCATCAGCAGCAGGCGGCGCTTGCGCACGCGCCCGAGCTGGCCGTTGGCGCGGGTGAGCGCTTCGCGCAGCGCCATCGGGTGGGGCACCGGCACCAGCACGTAGTCGCTGGCGCGGGCTTCGGTGCCGTCGGCGCGGTGGTAGTGCACCAGCACCGCGCTGCCATCGGCAAACTCGCGCAGCTTCAGCCGCCCATGGGGCACGGTGAAGAAGGTGTCGTCCTGTTCGATGCGCTCCGGGTCGCCGTCGGCGAGCGCGCGCGCCACCGGCAGCAGTGCCTCGACGCTGGCGATGCGCGCCTTGATCTCGATGTTGCGTGGCATCAGGCGGCTTGCGCCGCGATCTGCCGCAGCGCCTGCTCGAAGACCTCGGGCGGCTGGCCGCCCGAGATCAGGTGGCGCTGGTTGAGCACGATCGCGGGCACGGAGTTGATGCCGGCCTGTTGCCACATCTGCTCGGCCTCGCGCACCTCGGCGGCGTAGCGGCCTTCTCGCAGCACGGCTGCGGCTTCGCTGGCGTCCAGGCCAACGGCACCCGCCAGCTCGGTGATCACGTCATGCGCGCCAGGGTTGCGGCCGTCGCCGTGGTAGGCCTTGAGCAGCGCGTGCTTGAGCGCACGCTGCCGGTCCGCGCCCTGCAGCCCGGCCCAGTGCAGCACGCGGTGGGCATCGAAGGTGTTCCACACCCGGTTGCGCTCACCGAAGGCAAAGCCCACCGCTGCGCCGCGCTCGCGGATGACGCCGCGGTTGTGTGCCAGCTGCGCGTCGCTCATGCCGTACTTGGCTTTCAGGTACTCGCCGGCGTCGGCGCCTCCCGCGGCCATGGTGGGGTTGAGTTCGAAGGGCTGGAAGTGGATCTCCACCGGGATCTCGGGCCCGATCTTCTCCAGCGCGCGCTCGAGCGAATTCAGGCCCACCGCGCACCAGGGACAGGCCACGTCGGAAACAAAGTCGATGCGCATGACGGCAGCAGGCTCGTGGATCAGGCCGGCAGTGTGGCCTTGGCGCGCAGGAACTGCTCGGCTGTGGTCAATCGCAGGCCGAAGCGGGCGGCCGTGCCGGTGTCGTTCATCGGCATGCCCTGCGCTGCCAGCCAGTTCAGCGCCATGATGTTGGAGGCCGCTTCCGAGAAGGGCCGCATCAGCCACTGCTGCAGGCGGAACACGAAGGCCGGGGTGGACACCGTGTGCACCGGGCGCTTCAGCACGCGGGCGTAGATGTCGGCCACCTGGCCCCAGCTGAGCAGCTCGGGGCCTTCGAGTTCCAGCGTGGCGTTGCGGGCTTCGGGGTGCGTGGTGGCGGTGATCAGCGCCGCGGCCACGTCGTCGATGGCGATGAAGGCGTGGCGCGTGGCCGCGCTGCCGGGCAGCAG
>VFQQ010004702.1_pt1 | contig 11822 bp, 15 predicted proteins | sample 3512341 | NCBI WGS metagenome assembly VFQQ01 (sample SAMN10412373, study PRJNA504923) | tailings metagenome | isolation source: Relicate 2 Philex TSF1 revegetated site | place: Philippines: Tuba, Benguet | collected 2017-08-29 | reverse complement strand
GCGCAGCAGGCGCAGCAGGCGCAGCAGGCGCAGCAGGCGCAGCAGGCGCAGCAGGCGCAGCAGGGGCCGGAGGACGTGGCGGCGATCCTCGAGTTTGTGCAGCGGGAGGCGGCGGTGGAGGGCACACCGCTGTCCAGCTCCGAGGTGGTGAAGCTGGGCATGCAGACCAAAGTGTTCGACGCCTTCCCGGTGCTGCGCGACATCGACCCGCGGCGCAACCTGGGCGTGGACGACCTGGCGCGGCTGCAGGTGTGGGTGGGTGGGCGGGCCTGAACTGTTGGCTTGAGCTGTTGACACGTTCATCACGTTCATCACTGAATTGCATCGCTGCATCGCTGCAGGAGCGTCTGGCCAGCTGCCCGCGGGAGGACTACCGGGCGGCGGTGCTGGCGGCGCTGGGCCCCGAGGCGTGGAGCGAGGCGATGGAGGAGTGGTGGACGACGCCGTGCCGCGTGGGGCGGGCCTACAACGCCAAGGACCGCGCGCGGCAGCTGCTGGGCGGGCGGGCGGATGAGCGCACGAGCGTGCCGGGGAGCAGGTGGTACGCGGCCATGGAGAGGGAGTGGCCCGACATGCGCATGCGGCTGGAGGACGAGGCGCTGGACGTGCCGCGGCAGCTGCAGCGGCCGGAGCCCGTGCAGACGCGCAGCAGCAAGCGGCGGCGCACGGGCTAGCGGGCGGCGGCGGCTGCGGCGGCGGCGGAAGCTGTGCTTGCTTGATTTTTTTTGGCTGTAACGAAGTAACGAACCGAGATGCTGTCCGCCAGGAACATTGTGCTCGGGGTGGCGGCGCTGCTGGCGGTGGCGTACCTGCTCATGAACGCGGCCGCCCCCGCCGCGCCCCCGCCGTTGTTGCAGGTGCCCACGCTCCCGGCGGCGGCGGCGGCGGAGGAGGGCGAGGGGGTGGGGCCCGATGGTGAGCCCACCGACTGGAGCGACGTGCTGGACCGGCCGTACGACGAGTCGGTGAGCCTGCTGCGCACCAAGTACGGCGACACCTTCCCCGTCATGGTGGTGCGGGAGGGGAGGTCGGAGAGCATGCCTGTGGAGCGCGGCATCATGTACCTGTGGACGGACGCGGACGGCATGGTGCGCAAGTACTCGTTCGACGAGAAGCAGGACCCCGCCATCATGCACGGCGGCATCGTGCGGCGCTACGACCGCATCTAGTCGTGCACACTCTCGGGCTTCGGCGCGGGCTCTGGCAGCAGCGCGTCGGCGGCGTCGCGCAGGTCCTCCGCCAGCAGCTCCCGCGCCTGCGTGTCGGCGTGCTTCAGGGTTTTCACCAGGCGGGCGGTGACGGACTTGACCCGGGCCACGCGGCGGGCCTCCAGCGCCTTGAGCGACTTGGTCAGGCGGGACTGCTGTGGCTGCTGGGGCGCGGGCGTGGCGGTGGCGGCGACGACGGCGGTGGTGAGCATGGTGGGAACGTCCCGAGATTAAATTTCTGGCGGCTTTCCCAGCATGCAAACGCAGCCTCGCCGGCCCTCGCTGGCGACCAAGTACTGGAAGGCGGCCCGCGTGGCCCTGTCGCTGCCCACCTACCGCCTGCAGCGGGACAAGCGGGCGTACGCCACCTGGCTGCGGGGCGAGCTGGAGGGCGCGGGCTGCCTGTTTGTCAAGGTGGGCCAGTGGGTGTCCAGCCGCGCCGACCTGTTCCCCGCGGATGTGGTGGACGCGTTCGCTCCGCTGCGCACCGACGTGACGCCCATGCCGTTTGCGGAGGTGGCGCGCATCCTGGCGGAGGAGGGCGTGGCGCTGGAGGGGCTGGACGAGGCACCCGTGTCCAGCGGCTCGGTGGCGCAGGTGCACCGGGGGGTGGACGCGGGGGGGCGGGTGGTGGCGGTCAAGGTGCAGCGCCCGGGCCTGCGGGAGGAGCTGGGGGAGGACCTGGGGGTGGTGCGCTCGCTGCTGGCCCCGCTGGCGTGGCGGGACCCCAAGTCGCACGCCGACGCGCTCACGTCGCTGGGAGAGCTGGGCGACGCGATCCTGCGGGAGACGGACTTTGTGGAGGAGGCGGCCAGCATGCGGGTGTTCGGCGAGTGGGCGGCGGGGCGGGGGGCGGCAGGCGTGCGCGTGCCCCGCGTCTACTCCGCCACCCCCCGCGCGATCGTGATGGAGTACCTGCCCGCCGCGCCGGTGGAGGACCCCCGCCTCTGCGCGCGCCTCATGGACTTCTTCCTGGCCCAGCTTTTTCAGCTCGGACGCGTGCACACGGACCTCCATGCCGGCAACTTGGGCGTCGATCCGGAGGGCCGCCTGGTCGTCTACGATTTCGGGTCGGTGCTGCGCTGCCCGCCCGGCATGCTGGACTGCCTGAAGCGCCTGTTCGTGGGCTACCTGAACCGCGACCCCGCCGTGCTGCTGGACTACATGGTCGAGAGCGGGGTGCTGACCAGCCGGCGCCCGCTGACGGCCGACCAGCGGCGCACGCTGGAGGCGTTTGTGGGCGCGGTGCTGCAGTACGTGGAGGCCACCGACATCCGCGCCTTTGGGACCAGCCTGCGCGGCATCCCCGTGCCCGCCTCGCTGCCGGACGTGGAGTTCCGGCCGGAGGTGCTGCTGGTGTTCCGCTCCTTCACGCTCCTGGAAGGGCTGTGCAAGTCCATCGACCCGGAGTTTGTGCTGGTGGACGCCATGCTGCCCTTCGCGGCCGAGCTGCTGGCCGACCCGGAGATGTACCGCCTCAAGGTGGAGGACGACCTGCGCGCCCTGGCCAAGCTGTTCGAATGAAGCGCGTCAGAGGCCCGCCCTTTTTCTGGGCCTGATGGGCATGACGACCCCGGAACCGACGACGCCCCCCCGCCCGCCCGTCCAGACTCCGCCGCAGCCCCCCGGGGCCCCGATCAAAACGGCCGCGGAGGCGTGGGCGTCGTTCGTGGGCGGCATGGGCGTGATGCCGGCGGAGGAGGCCCGGCGCCTGGACCCCAAGAAGGACATCGGCGTGCACCTGGGGCCGGTGATGGACGAGGCGCAGTTCGAGGCGTACCGGAAGGCGCGGGGCGGGGCTGTGCGGGTGCTGAACAAGCCGTAAAAAAATTTCTCGCCGTCCCCCATGCCAAAGCTGAGCAGGGACACGCTGATGAAGGTGGGCATCGCGGTGGCCGTCGCCCTCATCCTCTACCTCATCCTGCGCAGCGTGACGTGCTCCAAGCGCGAGCAGTACGCGATGTTTGCGCCGGCGCGGGGGCACATGCGTCGGCGGCGGGAGGGGTACGCCACGTTCGCGGCGCCTCGTCGGGGGCTGCGGCGGCGGGAGGGCTTCGAGGCCGCCGCCACCCAGGCCGCCCAGGAGTACTACCCCGAGGCGGAGGCGGAGGAGGCGACGGGTGCGATGCTGGGCGTCACGTCCGCGCCGCCCACCCACCTGGCGATGGAGAGCACGCTGGACGACGCGCAGGCGAACGCGGAGTTTGCGCCGGACGCGTGAGCACCAGCGCGGCCTGCAGGCGCCCCTCCCTCCGAACCACGCGGTCCAGGCGCACGCCGGGGTCCCGCAGCACGCGCAGCACGCGACGGGCCAGCTCCTCGGACGTGCTCGGGGTGCTGCTCATGCCGTACTGCCGTACTGCCGTACTGCCGCGTTTAATTTTTTTGACACCGGTGCCACGGCGCGGCAATGGGCGCGGGCGTACATAGGGCCGCTCGTTTTCCAACAACCAACAATGTTTCTGCTCCTGTTCCTCCTCCTGGCCCTGTCGCCGCCCCCGCTCGTCAGCGGCGGCGACAATGCCCGTCCGGACAACGCCTGCCTGGACGCCCGCCTAGACGCCTGCCTGGACGCCGCGCTGGACCGGGCGCGCGCCTACTACGACCGCCCCCGCTGCCTGCACGGCCTGAGCTGCGGCGACGGCTGCGACGGCGGCGCGTACGTGTGGAAGGACGACGCGCTGGACCTGGCGTGCCACGACCACAAGCGGTGCCTGGAATCCACCAAGGACCGGTGCACGTGCCACGCGGCGCTGCGGGCGTTTGCGGCGGCGGTCGTGGCGGATGCGGCGCCGTCCCCCCCGCCCGCCGCGCCCGAGGCCACCAAGCGGTGCGCGTGGTGGGAGATCCTGTGGTGCAAGGAGGACGACGACGAGAGCCCCCCGCCGTCGCCCCCTCCCTCCTCCCTCGCCCCCCTCGTTGATCCCTGCCTGACCGTGATTGCCGGCATGAACGTCGAGCTGGTGCGTGATGGATGCGTGTAGCCAAGTGCAAGACCGTGTAAGACCACTCACCCTGCCAGAACGCAGGCGTCAAAAATTTCTGGGTCAGGAGTACCACGGCGCCGGGGGGTTCATGAACAACCCAGCAAACAACAGACCACGCAACAACTCGGCGAACGGACTGCGCGGCGGCAACGGGGGCCAACAAAAAAAGAGTTGGTTCAACTACGCGAGGGTAGCCGCCTCCTGGACCGTTGATAAATGGAAGGCGCTTGCGGCCGAGTACCTGAGCGCAGGCGAGGGCGGGACGCCGGAAGAGCAGAGGGCGGACACGGTGGAGGTGATGAACCGCGTGTCCGAGCTGATCAACACCACGTTCAAAAAGTACGGCATCTCGTCGGACGAGGTGTTCAGCACGCTCGACCGCATGAGCGAGCGCTCCGCCTTCTTCGCCAAGCTCGACCCGCTGGACCGCCTGGACCTGGTCACCCAGGCCCTGGTCACCCAGAAAAAGGACGACTTCGAGGCACTGTACCGCCGCGTCGAGCGCATGCGCGACGGCCCGCCCACCAACTTCAACATGAAGGTGGTCAAGGAGTTTGACGCGATGCGGCAGGTGCCGGCGTTCAGCAAGGAGGTCAGGCAAGCGCCCCAACTCGGCCTGCCGAACAACACGTCCAACAACAAGCTGGTCAAAGCCAACCGGAACGTGCTGAAGAAACGCATCCAGGCCGCGACCGAAGAGTATCGGCCGCAGCTGTGGAAGCTGGCCAACGACTACGGCCTGACCGCGACGAACTTGATGCGGGGCGGCAAGCTGCCCGAAAGAAACGAAGACCTGCTGGCCGCGATGAAGACGAGCGCGGGGGCCGTGCTGTTCGGGTCGGCCAAGCCCAAGAACGGCGAGTCGGCGCTGAACGCGCTGATGTCTAACCTGGGCGTGTCCGAGGCGCGCGCCAAGGCGATTGCGCACAGCATGGGCATCCCGTACAACGGCGAGTACCACGTGAAGTTCGCCAAGGCGAGGGCGGTGCGGGCGGCGGCGAACGAGCAACGCCGCAAGTTCGAGGCGCTTCAACAAGGTGGACTGCGGCTCAGCAACTTCAACCTCAACGAGCGCGCGTCGAATCTCAACAGGAAGTGGGCCATGTTGAACCGCGAGGCCAGGAAGAAGAAGGGCAACTACGGCGGTGGCGCCGAGGCCCGGGAGTGGCACCGGAAAATACAGCAGGAGCGCGAGGAGTACGTGCATCCGGCGGGGTACTTTGGCGAGGAGAACTTCGAGGAGGTCAGGGGGCTGGGCGGCGCGTCCAGGGCGGAGAGCGTGGCGGGCAACGGACCCCAGAACCAGAACCTCCAGAACAAGCGCCCCGGCGTGAAGAGGAACTCGCAGCTGTACACGGTGAAGAAGCGGGGCGTCCAGGCCGAGCCCAACATGAGCGAGCTCGAGGAGGGGGAGGTGGAGCAGCAGGTGGAGAACCTGAACTCCGCCCGCAACGGCAACGGTCTGCTGTTCGGCAAGGCGTTCAAGGGCGGCAACGGCGGGTTCAACGCGCCCAACGCCAACGGGCTGTACGCCCAGAACGGCGAGTTCCGGGTGATCAACCGCATCGGCGGCTCCATGGTCCCTCGGGGCAGCCTGACGACCGCCCAGGCAAACGACATGCTGGTGCACGCCCGGAAGATCACCGACACGTTCATGATCGGATCGCGCGAGGTCAACTACCAGTTTGCGGAAGACGCGACGGTGCGGCAGGTGCGGTCCAACCTGTTCATCACCGTGCAGCACCAGATCTTCGGCAAGACGCGCGCGGTGGACAAGCTGTGCGGGGTGGACACCGACGCCGCGTGGCTGAAGATGCAGCAGCGCATGGGACGCATCGTGGGCATCCGGCAGCGCTCCGGCGCCAACGCCAACCTCGCCCGCATCATGTCCAGCAACAGGCGCACAACCTCCGCCAACACAAACTCCGCAAACGCCACGCCCGGCAAGCCCGTGGGCATCGTCACGCTCAACCTGGCGCCCAAGGACGGGGCCTTCAAGGGGAGCTCGAACCGGGGCGACATCTACCTGTTCAACTGGGCGTACTCGGGCGACGTGAACGCCAAGCTGGGCGTGTGGTCGGGCATCCAGGGCATGCCGCTCCCCCTGCTCGTGCGCTTCCTGTCCCTGGCCGACGGGGACCAGGTGCGCCTCGCCCACGCCATGTCCCGCCGGACCCTGTGCAACCGCCTGCCCCACTACCCCGTCATCTACAACATCGGCTCGTCCAAGATGAGCAACGGCAAGGAGGCGCTGATGGTGCTGCAGGAGGCGACGCACGGCACGCTGTACGACTGGCTGAGGAAGCCGCACACCCTGTCCCAGGCGGCGGTCGCGATGACGCAGGTGCTGCTGGCGCTGGCGGGCGTGCACGCGCGGAACGAGCAGCACGGCGGGCTGACGGCGGTGAGCGTGACGTACCTGCGCTCCCGCGCCCCCCGGTCCAAGAACGGCGGCGCGTACTCGCAGTACCGCGTGGGCAACCGCGACATCTTCCTCGCCCGCAACGGCCACCACTTCCTGCTGGACGTGCTGGCGCCCAGCAGCCGCAAGTCGACGGGCCCGCGCTCGCGCCACTGCGAGGTCGCGCAGGTCATCCGCATGTTCAAGAGCTCGCTGGAGCAGCGGGGGGCGCGCGAGCACTACAAGCGCCTGATGAGCGTGGTGCGCACCCACCGCCCCGACGCCGTCATGTTCCTGTACAACCTGCAGGCGCTGAACGTGTTGGAGCGGCTGTCGTCGCGCGGCGTGCGCATCGGCGACGGCCGGCTGCAGCTGCCGGTGGGCCCCGGCTACAAGTTCGACGTCGTGCCCCCCGAGTACAAGACGTACCGCGGCCACCCCCAGGCGGTGTGCTCGGGCGGCTCCCTGTTCCGGCGCGTGGGCATGGCGTTGTCCCAGCTGTGACGGCATAAATGTCTCGGTCCTGTGGATATGTACCTGTGTCTCGCCGTGCTGGTGCTGGCGGTCGCGTGGGTGCTGCTGCAGCCGGGCGACATGGTGGAGGTGCGGTCGTCGGGCGTGGGGAAGGCGTACTCGGTGCGGCGCGCGCCCGACGCCCAGGCCGTGGCCGACCGCCTGGCCGAGCTGGAGGCCGCGGTGCACCGCCTGCTGCGGGAGGGCGAGCGGCTGGTGCCGGGCGACCCCCGCCTCCGGGCCATCCGGGAGCGCTGGGACGGCACGCTGTCGGAGGTGGAGGCCGCGGACGAGGTGGCCTTCAGCGTCGACAAGTCCTCGGTGCACGTGTGCCTGCGCGACTCGGCGGGCCGGCTGGAGGGCAGGAACGCGTCCATGTTTGTGCTGATCCACGAGCTGGCGCACGTGGCCACCGCCGACTACGGCCACTCCCCCGAGTTCTGGGCCAACATGCGCTTCCTGCTGGAGCTGGCGGAGCGGGCGGGGCTGTACACGTACGAGGACTACGACTCCAACCGCACCACCTTTTGCGGCCATCCCCTCGGCGCGTCCCCCCTGACCTGCGTCAAGGACCGGTCGTGCGCCTCGCTGCTGCCGCAGACATAGGCTTAAGGAGGCGCGTCCCGCCCCGCCCGCCACGACAACGATGCCCCGCCCCGCCCGCGCCCGCCGCCCGCCGCAGCGCTACTCCCCCGAGTGCCGCGGCCCGCTGCCGGACGACTACGCGCCCGAGGAGCACGACGACGTGCCCCTGGACGAGCTGTCGGCCAGCGACGTGACCTCCATCGACTCCTCCAGCAGCGCGGACGGTACCGACGACGACGACACCGACCTCTCGGGCTTCGTGGTCAGCGACGGCGCGGCGGTGGAGGAGGAGCCCGCGGCCGCGAACGACGAGGAGCCCGAGTGGAGCGACAGCGACAGCAGCAGCGACAGCAGCGGCTCTGAACGCAGCGGCAGTGACGGCGACGACGAGTGGACCAGCAGCGACGATGACGACACCAAAAGCGCGTGAAATAATTTCTCGGGGGCTCTGCATGAGCTTCCTCCGGTCGGGACACCTGAACGACGACCAGGCGTACGTGCGCGCCATGGCCACCCAGAGCGAGTTCCCGTTCCGCTACGTCATGCGGTTCGCGCCCTACAACGAGTGCCCCGTCGTGCAGGGCCGCATGCTGAAGAACCAGTGCGACAAGCAGCTGCGCTCCGGCCCGCAGCAGGTCGACACGCTCAACTCGCTGGTCGACAACCTGCCCACCCGCGTGCTGGAGCACGGCAACCTGATCAACACGGAGCTGTGGGGCACGGCGCCGTTCAGGGCCCGCGGCGACGGCCACCTGCTCGCGCCCGACGCCTCCAACGTGCTCATGCGCATGCCCATCACCGAGCAACGGTGCGCGCGCCCGCTGTCGGAGCTCAGCATCCCGAGGCTCCACTATAATTACATTGTAAATAACTGTGAGTGGTGGCGGCGCGGTGGTGTGAGCGCCCGCCTTTCGCCCATCTACATCCAGCCCGTCGCGTTTGCCAAGTAGTCATAGGGGACTCTGTCAAAAATGTAGATAGATAGTGTAACACACACCATGAAGCGGGGAGCGGGCAACTCCAACGCGCGGCCTTCCAAAACACGGGCGGGAGCATCTACCAAGTCTGCCCAAAGAGAGGCGCTGCTGCTGGCGTTGCTTGTCCTGCAGCAGCGCCTGGCGGGGGCGCGAAACCAACGGGAGCAGCTGGCCCTGGCGCGGCACGTGAGCGACGTCCGGCACCAGCTGGCCAGGCTCAACCGCTCGTAGCCGGCGCTTCGAGGGCGGCCACGATCACGCGGAGCACATCGTCTGCGGTCAGGTGGTCGACGCCAGCGTACGCCACTACCCGCCAGTCCGCCCCGCTCCCGTAGTCGCGCGTCACACGGGCGATCTTGCGGCCGTCGGGGGTGCGAATACCGAAGCTTTCGCCCACGTCAAAGTCCAGGGTCGCGACGAACCGCGGGCTCTTGACGCGGAAGCGGTAGCCCCGCAAGTGGGTCGCGCGGAAGCCTGCCTGTCGTGCCGTCCGCGCGACGTGCTGCACATGCTGCGCTACTGAGCTGTTGGTTCCGGGGCCTCGAGTGTACGCCTCGTACGCTTCCGCCAACTGTACAAGCATCTGCAGCTCTTGGGCGATGGGGATGTACGCCCCCGCCCGCGTCAGCGCGACCATGTTGTGCGCGTTGAGATGGGGCAAGATGTACTCGGCCAGCAGCTCGTGTGGTAGGTTTTTCAGCGTGGCCTCGCGCCGTCGTTTCCGACCGTCGGGCTTTGGGGCGTAGCGGCCGTGCCATGTCGCGTACAGCTCCAACAGCTCGGCCATGGCACGGGCGTCGTCGTTCGTGAGCCCCGCACCCAGCTTCTGCATCTCGGTTCGAATCTTGCCCAGATTGGCGGTGGCCACCACCCGCCGCAGCTCCGTGTGGTGCGGCACCATGTTGGCCACCGCCACCAACAGCTCGGTCGGGCCCATCGCGTTGCCCGCCTCCTGAATTTTGTCCCACACCGTCTTCTTCTTGACGGGTGCCGGCTGCACACGTCTGCGCCGCCGCTTGCCCCCACCGGAGGACATGACTGCGAGCTTCATGCGATGGCCTCAGATTTTTTCAACGCCGGTACCCGATCGGGTCGCGACCATCATAACGGGACGGCGCGCCGAACACGCCCTTCTTGTCGCGCAGGTCCCGCAGGTACTCGGCGTCGATGGGGTACACCTCCGAGGAAATGCGGTCGATGGGCAGCGGCCCTTTGCAGCACTTTTTGGTGCGGGTCGGCTCGGCCACCAGCGACATGTCCAGCTGGCTGGGCACGGGGTTGGCCTCGGGCAGGGGCGGCACCACCTGGTTCACGCGCGTCAGGTCCTGCCCCAGGTTCTGCAGCACGCTCAGCGAGTCTGCGCGGGTTCCCAGCGGCAGTGCGTACTGCAGCTGCGAGCCTGACATGATGTCTCACGCACAGAAAATTTCGCGAAGACTACCACATGGCGCTGGTCGCGGCGGCGGCCATCATGACGATGGGTGCGTCCGCACTGGTGGTGGTCGTGCTCCTCGCGGCCAACTCCGATTCACCAGCACCGCCGTCGTCATCTCGAAGAAATACCGGCAACAGTAGAGTCAGGGCGGCGAAGGGCGCGGGGGGAGGCAAGGGCACGCCGGACGTGTCGGAGGCGACGTGCGGCCAGAAAACGCTGGACGTGCACAACGACATCCGACGAAAGCACCCGGGACGCAAGCCGCTGGTGTGGGACGACCGGCTGGCGGCGGCGGCGCAGCGCAAGGCCGAGACCTGTGTTTTTGAACATCTAGGCGACTCGTTGGATGGCAAGCCGCTGGGCGAGAACCTGGCGTGGGGCACCATGCCCGGGTACAGGTGCGACCAAGCCATCCGCGGTATGTACGAGACAGAACCGCATCCGAAAGGCACCGACGCGCTGTTACCTGGAGGGGGCTACAACCACGCTACCCAAATTCTGTACCCTAAGGCTACCAAAGTTGGGTGCGGCCGCGCCAAGTGCCCCCAGTACGGCACGTTCATCGTGTGTATGTACGACGTCCCTAATGGGTTTTGACATTACATAGGCTGCTCCGTGAACGCGGGGTCGTCAGGGTTCACCCAACTGAACACAACGGTGGTTTGCGGTGCGAGGCAGTCGTAGAACATCCGCACAATCGTCAGTTGGTGCTGTGGGGCATGGGCCAGCGCCGCCCGCAGTTGCTTCTCTAGAACTGTGAGCCGGCTCTTGATGGAGCGGCGCGCAGTCACACCGGCCAGCTTGAAGGCGTCCGGGTTCCAGCGCAGAAACACCACGGGCATGCCGCCGTACGCGCCAAACACGTCCAGCATGCGGGCGTTGTCGCACGCGTAGCCCGGGTAGGCGTGCTGGTGCTCGTCCACTTCCACGATCACCACGTGCGTGGGCAGCTCGTACACAAAGTCGGGGCGGTAGCGGCCGCATGCCGTTTCCTGCAACTGCTTGTTCCACGCGGTCCAGTGCAGCCCGGCGCTCCGAAGGAAGTTGGCCACCTGGTTCTCGCGCACCCGCGTCTTCCGCTTCCGCTCCGTGTCATGGGCCGCGCAGTAGAAGTGCGGATATTTGGCCACAATGTCACAACCCAGAACTTTGCACCGTTTGCTACGCAGGTCCACAGCTCCATCTGGCTTGTGCACCAGACACCACCGTCCGCGCACGTCTTTGCCAGGGATGCCAAAGCTTGGGTTCACAATACTGCAACCGGGTTCTTCGCACCGCTTGTTCATCAAGTCCTCGGCCCCATCGGGCTTGTGCGCCACGCACCACCGCCCGCACATGTCCTTGCCGGGGATGCCAAAGCATGGAAAGCGCTTGCAGCCGGGTTCTTCGCATCGTCTGCTGTACAGGTTCTCGGCCCCATCGGGCTTGTGCGCCACGCACCACCGCCCGCGGGTGTCCCGGCCTGGAATGCCAAAGTTGGCTTGGTGCTTGCAACTTGGTCCTTCACATCGCCTGCTATGTAGGTCCTGGGCCCCGTCTTCTTTGTGCTCGGCGCACCACCGCCCGCGTTTGTCCCGGCCTGGCATGCCGAAGCTGGCGCGGCGTTTGCACCCCGAATGCTCGCATCTTCTGTTCTTCAGGTCCTCAGCCCCGTCTTCTTTGTGCTCGGCGCACCACCGCCCGCGGGTGTCCTGGCCCGGAATGCCAAAGTTTGGG
>VFQQ010004700.1_pt1 | contig 11826 bp, 9 predicted proteins | sample 3512341 | NCBI WGS metagenome assembly VFQQ01 (sample SAMN10412373, study PRJNA504923) | tailings metagenome | isolation source: Relicate 2 Philex TSF1 revegetated site | place: Philippines: Tuba, Benguet | collected 2017-08-29 | reverse complement strand
CCCGCCCGGAGCGCGAGCACATCGGAGACCTGGCTGGCGACCGAGCCGCCGAGCGAGAAAATCTGCTGCTGCTGGCCCTGGCCGGACACATCGAAATCGTTCGAAGCAGTCAGGCGGAAGGTCGATTTGGCGGAGACCTTGAAGTCCAGCGCCGCATCCAAGTCGAAAATGTCCTCGCTGCCGCCGCCGCTGAACTCGCGCTGGCCAGCGCCAATCTTAACCGAGCCGCTCACGTTGGGCGAGAACTCGCCGCGGAAGCCGATGCGGAAGAAATGGTCGGTGGAATCAAGGGCGTTTTGCACCTCCGTATCGCGGTAACGGTAGCCAACGGACAGGTCCACCTTGGCGGAAACCGCCCAGTAATAGTCCACCGGAACCGTGACCGTGCGCTTGTCGTTGTAGCCCACCCGGCGGTAGTCGGTATCGTTATACTTGACCGCCACACCGACGCTGGACTTCTCGGTCGCGGAAATCTCCGCCTCCACGCCCAGCGCGGTGACATTGCGACGGGTCAGACCGGTGATGCCAGGAGAATTTTGGTTCAGCTGATCGTAGCTGGCCGAGACCCCAAACTGGGACTTTTCGTCGTCATATTTGGTGTTGAAGGAGGCCGAACTCAACTCGGTGTCCAAATTGCCGTTGTCGGAGTAACGCGCGATGTTTTCGACGAAGCGGAACGATCCCTTGGTCAGGGAACCCTGACCAAACACAAATTCGAATCCAGGATTGATGTCCAAGATCGTGTCGCTGGTCTCGTTGCCGGTCAGGAAAATGTTGTCATCGGCCCGGAAACCAACGGTGCCCGTGAGAAATAGCTCAGCGCCATCACCAAGCGCCAGAAAAGGCGCCGCGTGGGCCACGGTTGCGACTGCCAAAGAGGCAGCGATGGTGCGGATTTGTTTGTTCATGATAGTAGTCGTTTGGTGTCGGAAATTAGTATTTCTGGGCGCGCTTTCGGTCGGATTGCACGTGATGATATTGGAACGGTAAGGCCAATTTCACCAAAAATTGAGAGATGCAAGGAACCTGCGGTGCGGATTACTAGCAAGCCCAAAAAGCCAAAGGCTGGTGCGACCGACCCATTAACTTTCTTTTTGGCTGATGACTTGCATCACCGCTAGCATCAGGACATTTAAACACCGAGTTTCCGCCATTCCGCACCCACATTCCGCACCCCTGCGCAATGTCCTCACCTGCAGCTCAAGGTCTGCGGCGAAAGCGCCCGAACATCCTTCGCTGGTTCGGAGGGTTTACGCTGTTGGTCGTATTGTTATACGGAATCGGCGTATTTTCTTTCTCGTTCTATTTCAAATATATCCGTGGGTTTCCGGATGTTCGCTACCGCGACATAGTCTTGCCGCAACGCTGGGAGAGAATTAACCGCACAATCGGCCGCCACCTCATTGCATCTGCCCATGAGGCATTCCAACGCGGCGAACCTCAGGTTGGTATCCATTATCTCCGCGCAGGACTAAGGAAGTCGCCCGATCATCAGGACGCCCGGCGGGCATTGGCGCAAATCCACCTGCTGAGAGGTGAGCACTCCCAAGCACGGTCACTGCTCTTGGACGGTTTGCTCCATCATGCCGGCGATGCCCGTTATGTGGCCGGCCTGCTGGAGTATCTGTTCGCCCGTCAGGATGATGAGTCTGCAAAGACTGTCTGCGACGGCCTGCTGACCGGCAAATATGCCGCCAATGCCACCACCAGGCAACTGGCCGCCTGGGGAGCCGCCACCGCCTGTTACCATCGTGGACGCTACGATCATGCCGCCGATTATCTCGTTGGGCACCGGCTCACCTTCACGCGAGAGGGGCGGTTGTTATTGGCGCGCATCGAGTGGGAACGCGGCTATCCCGAGCTGGCGCTCAACGCTCTGCGCGCACTTGCCGCCGAGTTCCCCAAGGATGAGGAAATCCATCTCCAACTCGCCAGCTATCTGCATGCGCACAACCACCCGGATGAGCGACGCCGGTTGTTGTTGCTCCTGGCAGTGGCCAGGCCCGACCTGCCCTACCCGCGCTTGAGCCGACTGGAGGAATTCAGCCGCGCCGGTGAAACCGACCGGTTTGAGACGGAATGCGCCGCGTTGCTCCGGGATTATTCGGGAAACCCATCCGCTCTGCTGGCCGTCGGCGATTTCGCCGCCGGGCTGGGCAACATTGCCTTGGCGCAACGGGTGAGAGCCCTGCTGGGAGACGAATTTCTCTCCGCGCAAACCGCCGAGCTGTTGGTCGCGGAAGCCCGCATGAACGCAGGCGACCCGGCCGGCGCCAGCGCCGACCTCGACGCTCTTCTGGCTCCGGATCGCCAACTGGCTCCGGAGCTGCGCACGGCCGCACTCGGGCTGCGCGCGGTGTCTTTGTTCGGCCTCGGCCGTGATGCCGCCGGGCAGGCGGCATTGCACGAATTCATGTCCCGCCCGGGCCTGCGCCCGGCCAACCTGCAGGCGGTGGCACAGCGGCTCATCGGGTTTGGAGCTGTGCAGGCGGCGCATGCCGCCCTCCTCCGCGCTGTCGAAATCGATCCCCTCAACCAGGCCGCGCTCACCCAACTGCTCCAGCTGGAGATTCAGTCCGGCGAACTGGACAGACTGCCCGGGCACCTCGGGCAACTGCTGCAAATGCGGAAGCCGGCCCGGGCGACCTTGCTGGCGGCGCAGCGTGTCCTGGGGCGCGATCAGCTGCAGTTTTCACCCGCGCATCGCCAGGCCCTGCTGGAGGTCGAACGCCACCTCGCCGTGACGCCGTGACCTCCGGCGATCACCGGTCGCCCAGAATCGCGGCCAGACCGGAAAGGAAACGCTCGTTTTGCTCCGCAGTGCCCACGGTCACGCGCACCCACTCCGGCAGCCCGTAGGATTTTACCGGCCGCACGATGACCCCACGGCGCTGCAGCTCCGCAAAGACGCGGCCGCCGTCGCCCACGCGCACCAGGATGAAGTTCCCGACACTCGGCACATGCTCAAGCCCGAGCCGGCGGAAACCCTGCGCAAGCTGCCGGAGCCCGGCCTGGTTCTCGCGGCGGCAGTGTGCCACGAACTCCCCGTCGTCCAAGGCCGCGGTCGCCGCCGCCTGCGCGATGGCGTTCACGTTGAAGGGTTGGCGCACGCGGTTGAGCATGGCTGCCATTTCCGCCCCGGCGTAGCCGTAGCCGATACGCAAGGCCGCGAGACCGTAGATTTTGGAAAAAGTCCGCAGGCAGATCACCTTACGGCCTTCCGCGATCAACGGCCTGAGGTCGGGCGGCGAATCGAGATACTCCGCGTAAGCCTCGTCGAAAACACAGATGACGTGATCCGGCAGGGCGCGCGCAAAGGCCAGCAGGTCCGCTTCCGGGTTCGCCGTGCCAGTCGGGTTGTTGGGGCTCGGCACGAAAACGAGCTTCGTGCGCGGGGTCACGGCCGCGGCAAGATCCGCCAGCACATGCGCGTGGTTCACCAGCGGCACCTCGACGGCTTTTGCGCCGAAGAGCAGGGTCACAAGCTTGTAAACGACAAAGGACGGGTTGCCCATGACCACCTCGTCGCCGGGCTTGATGAACACGTGCCCAAGCAGCTCGATGATCTCATTGGAGCCGTTGCCGATGACGAACTGCTCCGGCGTCAGACCAAATTTGCCGGCAAGCTTGTGCCGCAACGCAAAGCATCCGCCATCCGGATACAGTTCGCCCTGCTCCAGCGCCGCATGGGCTGCCGCCAGCGCCTTGGGCGATGGACCGAAAGGATTCTCATTGGAAGCCAGCTTGATGATGCCCGCCGCATCCAAGCCCAGCTCGCGCGCGACTTCCTCGATCGGCTTGCCCGGTTCGTAAACCGGCTGCGTCCGCACCTCCGCTTTGGCGAGATCCTCAAGTTTCATCGCGAAAAGGGAACACATCCGGCCGGTGCCGCCCAAGCCTTAAAATCGCGGCGCTCACCGCCGGCTGGGCACGCGCACCACCTGCATACCCGCTGCCCGGGCCCCTTGGATGCCGGGCTCGGCATCCTCGAACACCAGGCACCGCTCCGGTGCCACGCCCAATTGCTGCGCGGCGAGCAAAAACATGTCGGGCGCGGGCTTGCCGTGCACCACGTCGTCCGCCGTCACCACCGCGCGGAAAAGCGGACCAATGCCCGTCACCTCCAGCGAGCGGCGCACGATCACGCGCGGTCCGCCCGAAGCAATCGCCAGCGGATGCGTCTCCGCCTTCGCCCGCGCGATGGTCACCACGGGTTCGATCAATGTGGCCTCGCCCTGTAATTCAGCAAACAGCGCCTCCTTGCGGTGAAACACCTCGTCCGGATCCAGCTTGAGACCGTAACGCTCACCGAACAGCTCGGCCACGCGGCGTGTCGGCACGCCGCCGAGCGCGTAAAAATAATCCTCATCCAATGCATGCGGCAGACCCACCGCGCGCATCGCCGCATCCCAGGCGCGGTAGTGCAGCGGCATCGTGTCGATGAGCGTGCCGTCGAGGTCGAAGATGTAGCCGTCGAAATCGCCGGCCGGAAGATCAAGTTGCATGAACCGCCGAGCGCAGGGGCTGGGCCGCGGGATGGCAACCGTGTTCTCAGTCACCTTCGCCGGCGGACAAGCCGGCGGCGGCCGCCAGCTTTTGCGGATGCGCGGCTACCCGCGGCAGCCCGAGCGCGGCCAGCGCCGAGAGCAACGCGAACGCAAAGGCCCCCCAGAGACAGCCCGCCAGCCCGGCCGCCTGGTAGAGCACCCCGGAGAGGAGGCAGCCCACGAGCCTGCCCCCTGCGTTTGCCATGTAGTAGAAGCCGACGTTAAGCGCCACTTTGTCCCCATCGGTGTAGTCAAGAATCAGATACGAGTGCACGGCGGAGTTGAACGCAAAAACCACGCCAAACAGCGCGAGGCCGCCGACGATGACGCTCCCCGGCGACAACCCGGCCACCAGGAGAATCGGAACCGCCGCCGTAGCCGCTGCGAGTCCGAAGGCCGCCATCGCAGCGGTGGACCCGGTCGGCACCCGGCCGCGCAGGAAAGCCGGCGCCACGCCCTGCACCAGCCCGTAACCAATCACCCAGAGCGCCATGAAGGCGCCGACCTCCGCGAAGCTCCAGCCCAGCCCCCCGCGCAGGAACACCGGCACGCCGACCACAAACCAGATGTCACGCGCCCCGAACAAAAAGAACCGCGCGACGCACAGCACGTTGATCGCCCGGCTCTTCGCGAGCAGGTCACGCCAGCCGGGCTTCGCTTTCGCCTGACCCAATTCGCCCGGCAGCAAGAACGACACCCCGGCCCAGACCAACGCCAGCAACCCCGCCATGAGACCCAGCGCTCCGGCAAAGCCGGCCGTCGCCAGCAGCAATCCGCCGACAAAGAAGCCTGCGCCCTTGAGCGCATTCTTCGAGCCGGTGAGCACCGCGACCCACTTGAACAGCGCACCCTTCGCCTCCGCCGGCACGAGCACCTTGATGGCGCTCTTGGCGCTCATCTTGGTCAGATCCTTCGCGATGCCGGACAGCGCCTGCACCAGCATCACCCAAGCCACCGACCACAGTTCCGGCCAGTCCGGCTGCAGCAGCGCCAGCAAACCGAGCGCCACCACCTGCAGGCCGAGCCCCGCCACCAGCGTCACGCGCAGGCCCAGCCGCGCCGCGATCCAGCCGCCGAGCAGATTGGTGACGATGCCGCAGAATTCGTAGAGCAGGAAAAGAAACGCCAGCGTGACCGGACTGTAGCCGAGATTGAAAAAATGCAGAAGCACCAGCATCCGCAGCGCGCCGTCCGTCAGCGTGAACCCCCAGTAGGCGCCCGTCACGAGGCTGTAGTTGCGGAGGTTCACGGCGGATCAGAGGGCGGCGGCGACCTTCCGGGCCAGCTCGGCCATGCGGTTAGCGTAGCCCCATTCGTTGTCATACCAGGCGTAGAGCTTCACCAGCCGGCGGTTCACCACCATCGTCGAGAGCGCGTCGATCGTGGCCGAAGCGGGGTTGCCCTTGAAATCAATCGAGACGAGCGGGCGCTCCTCGTAGCCGAGGATGCCCCGGAGCGGTGCGGTTTCGCTGGCCGCCCGCAACAGGGCGTTCACCTCCGCGACGGTCGTGTCCCGTCGCACCTGAAACACGCAGTCGGTCAGCGAACCGGTGAGCAGCGGCACGCGCACCGCATGGCCGTTGAGCCGGCCCTGCAACTCGGGATAGATCAGCCCGATGGCGGTCGCCGAGCCCGTCGTGGTGGGGATGAGCGAGAGCCCGGCCGCCCGCGCGCGGCGCAGGTCCTTGTGCGGCGCATCCACGATGGTCTGCGTGTTGGTGGCGTCGTGCACCGTGGTGATCGCACCGTGCTCGATGCCCAGCCCCTCGTGGACGACTTTCACGACGGGCGCCAGGCAGTTGGTCGTGCAGCTCGCCGCCGTGAGCAGGTGATGCCGCGCCGGTTCATAAAGCCCATCGTTTACCCCCATCACGATGTTCAGCGCGCCGCCATCCTTCACCGGCGCGGCCACTATCACCTTCTTCACGACGCGCTCGAAATACGCCGCGAGCGCCGCCGCCGTGCGAAATTTGCCCGAGCACTCCAGCACCACCTCGACGCCGTGCGCCGCCCAGTCCACCTCCGCCGGCTTCACGCCGCCGGTTACCGCCACCCGGCGGTCACCGACCTGGAAGGCCCCGCCGTCAGCCATCGCGGTTGCCGTCTCGCCCCAACGGCCCTGCACCGAGTCAAAATTGAGCAGATGCGCGCAGGTGCCGGCATCGGCCTTGGGATCGTTGACCAATACCCAGTCGAATTCCGGGCGGTTCCAGGCGGCGCGATAGACCAGCCGCCCGATGCGGCCGAATCCGTTGATGGCGATGCGAACAGGTTTCATGGCGGCAAAAAAATCAGGGACAGCAGGCGGGACCGGTCCGCGCCAGCCGGGGTGCGAGCTTGGCGAGCCGCGCCCGGTCGCGGCGAAACACCGGATTTCCCCGCACGCAATCCTGCAGGCAGGCCAAGTTGCTCCGCAGCTCGCGCGACGGCTTGGCCGGCAGCCGGTAGATCATCCAGTTGCCCTCGCGTTCGCACTCGACCAGCCCGCGCGCCCGCAGATAGCCGAGGTGTTTGGAGATTTTGACCTGCGGTTCGCGGAGCACGGCCTGAAAGTGGCACACACACAGGGGCCCCGCCGCCAGCACGTGCAGCAGGCGCAGCCGCGTGAGTTCACACAGGCACTCGTAGATCCGGACCAGTTCCACGGCCGAATTGATATTCCTATCGAGGAATATGAATCAAGCGCCGAAACCTTGCGCCGCCGGATGGCGGCCCGCGGCCGTCTCGGCGCCGGCCCGGCCGCCCCAAGCAAAAGACCCCCGTGCCTGATGGCGACGGGGGTCGGAGCGAAACACCAGCCGGCGGGTTTACGGGAGAATCACCCGGTCGATGACGTGGATCACGCCGTTGCTGCCCACGAGGTCGGTGGCCACAACCGTGGCGTCATTGATCATGACCTTGCCATTGGCAACCGTCACCGTGGCGGTCTTGCCGTTGACGGTGGGCACCTCGCCGGACTTCACGTCGGCGGCAAGGACTCTGGCCGGCACCACATGGTAGGCGAGAATCGCGGCGAGCTTCGCCTTGTTCTCCGGCTTGAGCAGGTTTTCAACGGTGCCGGCCGGGAGGGCGGCGAAAGCGGCATTGGTGGGGGCAAAGATGGTAAACGGCCCGGAGCCCGACAAAGTCTCAACCAGCCCGGCCGCTTGCACGGCAGCGACCAGGGTGGTGTGATCGGGCGAGCCGGCGGCAAGGTCGACGACGGTTTTGGCCTGCACGCCTGCGGCAAGTCCGACGGCGAGGAGGAGGGTGGCAAACTGATGGCGAAGTTTCATGGTATTTGTTTTGCGTTTGAATCTGGGATCGCGGCACCGTGCCGTGACCGCCGGTGATGCGGATGAAACCGAGCGGCAGATGCCCTGGCCGGCCGGATGAAAGCGCGGCTGCTGCACAAATCCAGCAACGCTGTTAACGCCGGCGGACACTTGCCAAACGACGGCGTTGCGTTCTGCGCCCCTCCCCGGGCAAGGGCTCCGCCAGCCGCCGGCCTCAATGGCCGGCGCGGGGGTTTTGCTTCTCCAGCCGCTGGAGTTCGGCCATCGAGCGCGTCTTGAGACGGGCGGCGCCCCGGTAGGCCTTGGTCTTGATGAGCGGCCCTTTTGCCAGTCGCGCCTTGGCCTTGGCCGTGGCGCGCCGATATTGCGGCAGCCACGGGGCGTGTGCGACGAGGAACTCGTCCACCATCTGCCAGACTTCCGGCGGATTGCACACGGCGCCGACCAGCGGATCCATCAGGAAAGCCTGGCGCAGCAGTTCGTCGTCGCCGTGGACGGCGGCCTCCACGCCGAGGCGCTGCACGGAGATGCTCGCATTGCACACCGCGGCACAGCCCAGCGGCAGATCGCCGACGCTCGGGGTGTTGAAACCATGCCGGTCCACGTAGCCCGGGGCCTCAACGATGGCGTCGGGCGGCAGGTTGGTGATGGTGGAGCGGTTCACGAGGTTGAAGTGACCGCGGTAAATCCGCCCGGTCTCGAAGCCCTCGAGGATGTAGCTGCCGTGCTCTTCGCTGCGGTTTTCCGCCCCATACTTGAGGGGCTCGGGCCGCTTGCCACGGCCGAACTCGGCGCGAAACCAGTTGCGACCTTCGGTGACCACGCGCAGGTAGCCGCCCGTCTCGCCGTTGATCCAGCTGCCCATGTCGATCCAGCGTTTGATCTCATCGGGCCGCTTGCGATACCACGGCACGTATTCGCTCAGGTGACCGTTGCTCTCGGTCGAGTAATAGCCGAAGCGCCGGAGAACATCGATGCGCACTTTCTCCGTTTTGGAATATTCCGGATGTTTCTCGAAAGCCGCGAGCAGGTCCTTGGTGCGGTCGCGACCTTTGGCCTTAACGGAGACATACCAAGTCTGGTGGTTGATGCCGGCGCAGATGATGTCCACGTCCTGCTTCTTGAGGCCGAGCACCTGGGCGATCTGGAAATGCCCGTGCTGCACGCCGTGACAGAGGCCAACGCAGCGGACGCCGCCGTATTGGTTGGCCGCCCACGTGAGCATGGCCATGGGGTTCGCGTAGTTGAGCAGCAGGCAGTCCGGCGCCGCCACCTCGCGGATGTCGCGGCAGAAATCCAGCATGGCCGCGATGCCGCGCTGCGCATACATGATGCCGCCGGCGCAGAGGGTGTCGCCCACGCACTGGTCCACGCCGTATTTCAGCGGAATCTCGATGTCGTGCACGAAGGCCTCGAGCCCGCCGATGCGCACGACGCAGAAAACATAGTTCGCGCCCTTGAGCGCGGCGCGGCGGCTGGTCGTGGCCGTGATTTTGGTTGGCAGATTGTTCGCCGCAATGTCGCGCCGGCAGATTTCGGCGACCATGTTGAGGTTGCGGGCATTGATGTCGGTGAAGGCGAACTCGACCTGGGCGAACTCCGGCACGGCCAGAAGGTCGGCTACCAGACGACGCGTGAAGCCGATCGAGCCGGCTCCGATGAAGGCGATTTTGATGGGCATAGGGAGGTATAGGGTAAGATCGTGCGCAGCATACGGGATCCATTCTCCCCTTGCTATGGTCAGCTTGTGCTAATTTCTGTCTTTTTGTGCTCACCCTGCCCCGCGGCGAAACCTCCCTGCTTTTCCCCGAACGCGCGCTGCCGTTGCGGGCCATGCTGGGCAGCATCGGTCATGCGCGGGAAACCCGGCCGACCTACGACTGGCACGGCCTGCGGCGCGGCCGGGCCGAGTTCGTCCTGTTTCAATACACCCTGGCCGGCCGGGGGCGGCTGCGGGCGGCGGGGGGCGAGCACGAGGTGGAACCGGGCCAGGCGATGCTGCTGCATTTCCCCGATGACAACCGCTATTGGCTGCCGGCCGACAGCGATGGCTGGGAGTTCCTGTATGTGTGCCTGCACGGCCGCGAAGTGCTGCGTCTTTGGCCGCTGGTCGAGAGCCGGCTCGGGCCGTTGGCCACATTCGCGCCCGACTCTCCGGCGGTCGGCTGCGCCTCCCGGATCGTCGCCGACGCTCTCGCCAAACGGATCGCCGATGCCTTCGCCGCCTCCGCGCGGGCCTACGAGCTGGTCATGCTGCTCGCGGCCGAGGCCCGCCACGCACAGCCGGCGGAAGCCACCCGGCCCGCCATCGCAAGGGCCCGGCGTTATGCGGAGGAACGGCTCGCCCGGGCGCTCTCAGTGGAAGAACTGGCACGCGAAGCCGGACTCTCGCGCCACCACTTCAGCCGGTTGTTCGCGCGCCAACACGGACTCGCCCCGACTGCATGGCTGATCGAACAACGCGTCAAGGAGGCCGCCCGGCTGCTGCGCGGCACCAAACTGCCGCTCAAGGCCATCGCCGCCCAGTGCGGCTTCCCCAACGCCAATTACCTCGGCCGGGTCTTTCGCAGGCACACCGGGGTGCCGCCGGCCGCTTACCGGCGCAGCGGCGCCTGAGACGGGCCAAAACAGGCCGCCCGCCGGGGTGACCGGCGGGCGGGAACTACAAGTCACCAAGAAAGACCGTCCGCCGCCGGCTCGGCGGCGACGGGACGATGCGTGCATCTAGCAGCCGCCGTGCCATGCACGCCGCTGTTCGCTTGAAATCGCCGGACCGCCTTACCGGCGCGCGCCGCGGTGCAGCCGGCTGACGGGCTTGGTGGCGACGGCGGCGGTCTCCGCCAGCGCCTTCTCGTCGAACAGCGCCGAATAAATGTAAGGGAAACCTTCCAGCTTCTTCCGTTCCACGCCCACGCCCATGTAGCGCTCGATACTCCGGGCGTCGCGCACATCCTCCTCGGTCACCAGCGTGAAGGCGTCGCCGGTGTTCTGCGCCCGGCCGGTGCGCCCGATGCGGTGCACGTAGTCCTCGGCGTTTTCCGGCACGTCATAGTTGATCACATGCGAAACGCCGGCGATGTCGAGGCCGCGGGCGGCGATGTCGGTCGCCACCAGCACTTCGAACTTGCCCGACTTGAAGCCGTCGAGCGCCTCGATGCGTTCGCGCTGGCTGCGGTCGGAATGCATCACGCCGACGGTGTGCCCGGTGCTCTGCAGCTTGCGGGCGATGCGGTCGGCCCCCATCCGGGTGCGGGTGAAGATGAGCACGCTCTTGAATTCCGTGCGCTCCAGCAGGAGCTGGAGCAGCTCGAACTTTTGCGAGGCCACCACCGGGTAGAAGGCGTGGGCCACCGTCTCCGCCGGCGAGCGCACGCGGCCGATCTCGACCTTCACGGGGTCGCGCAGGGCCCAGCTCGCCAGCTGCACGATCTCCGGCGGCAGCGTGGCGGTGAAGAAAAGCGTCTGCCGCGTCTTCGGCGTCTGGTTCACGATGCGGCGCACGTCGGGGAGGAAGCCCATGTCGAGCATGCGGTCCACTTCGTCGAGGACGAGGATGTCCACGTCCTTCAGCGAACAGTTGCCCTGTTCGATATGGTCGAGCAATCGGCCCGGCGTGGCGGCGAGGATGTCCACGCCGCGGCGCAGGTCGTCCACCTGCTTGCCGTAGCCGACGCCGCCGTAAACGATCGTCACGCGCAGGTCGGTGAACTTGGCGTATTTCTGGAAAGCCTCCTCGACCTGGAGGGCGAGTTCGCGCGTGGGCTCGAGGATGAGGCAGCGCAGTTTGCCGTGCGTGCCGAGCCGCTGGATGATGGGCAGGGCGAAGGCGGCGGTCTTGCCGGTGCCGGTCTGGGCGGAGCCGATCACGTCGCCGCCCTTGAGCACGACGGGGATGGCCTGGGCCTGGATCGGCGTCGGCGCGGTGTAGCCCATCTCCTGCACGGCGTAGGCGAGGGCATCGGACAACCCGAGCTTGGAGAACTCGGTGTCCATCTTCGGGATGT